>Ga0209631_10006862_pt1 | contig 11613 bp, 7 predicted proteins | sample COG_08_FD_184752 | JGI IMG/M metagenome (GOLD analysis project Ga0209631, IMG submission 184752) | Pelagic Microbial community sample from North Sea - COGITO 998_met_08 (SPAdes) (version 2) | ecosystem: Environmental > Aquatic > Marine > Neritic zone/Coastal water | place: Helgoland, sampling... | reverse complement strand
AGAGCGCGACAAGAAGCAGGCCGCGATCGAGGAGGCCAAGGCTGCCGCCGACAAGGAGGCCATCAAGGCTGCCGAGAAGGAGGCTGCCGAGGCCCAGAAGGCTGTCGAGGCGGCCGAGAAGAAGCGCCAGGAGGAGGACGCCAAGCGCAACAAGGAGCGCGAGGAAAAATCCAAGAAGCTCGCCTCCGCCGAGGCTAAGAAATCCGACGAGGAGCTCATGGAGGAGAGGCAGGCCAAGGAGGCCCGCATGCAGATGGTCCGAGCCAACCAGTCGGCGAGGATGAAGCGCGAGGCGGAGGCTCTCAAGGACGAGCAGCCGTTCTGCATCTGCCTCAAGAAGGGCATGGTCAAGGGGACCCCGCTCTACTAATTTATTAACCCGACCTCTCCGGGACTGAGAGCACGCCGTCCATTCGCATTCACGTGCACGTGGACGACACGGCGGAACATTCTTTAAGGTATTGACAACGATTTGATCCATCGACATGAACGCCATGGCACACACAAACAGCGCAACGCACCCCTCGAAGTCCACACGCGTCCCGAGTAAAATCTTGCACTCCAAAACTCGCGTCGCCTCTCAACTCTCCCAATAATTTGCCAACACCCACCATTCCGCGAGGCCTCCCGCCTCACCGCACACGACCTCGCAGAGCCCGTCGTACTGACCACGCCGCCATCGTCCGCGTGGCAGCGCCGGCAGCTCCGATGCGCCGAGGCAACTTCGACTCGGCGCACGAAGATGGCGACGGGGCGAGCGTGACGTCCGGGGGCAGCTCCAAGAGGTCGTGGAGCGTCAACAGGCCGTCCGCGATCGAGCGGATGAGGGATCCGCCCACGTCCCCGCCGCACGCCCGGGGTGGAGGACAGGCGCCGATCAGCGAGTCCGGCCGGACCGACAGCAGCACCGGCTCGTGGATGCGCAGAGGTCAGTTCGTACCACGCCTCCCCGCGTTAATCGGAACCCCGCCAATTTACAATCCCATCGTGCCGTCTCCTCGCGATAGGATCCCGGCGCCCCGACTCACCCGTCCATTCTCCCTCGATTCTCCCTCGCGCAGGCACCACCGGCAGGGCACCCATCGCGGGCACAGGCGGCATGTCCGCGATCGGCTCCCCCGCGCGCCCGCCGCGCGATTCCGGCAACTCCACGCTACCCCCGCCGTCCCCGTCGCGAGCCGATTCCGACCGATTCCAGCTCGCAGAAAATGCCCGACTCGCGCTCGAGGCCAAATCAGCGCAGGTGGAGGGCCTCAAGGTCAAGCTCGCCGCCGCCGAGGCTGCGCTCAACGAACGCGACGAACGCGACGCCGAGACACAACGAGAACGCGCGTCCTCGACGCACGCGGGGGTCATGGACGAAGCGGACCGGCTCGGAGATGAGATGAAAGGAGCGCTGGGAAACGTCAAGGCGTTCATGCGACGAGCGTGGACCGGCGAGAAGGGCCATCCCAACGAAGACGACAGCGACGCGGGGGATATGAACCGGCACGGGACACCGTCCGCGATGCGCTCCAAGGCGAAGACGTCCATCGTGGAGAAACCGTCGGCGCGCGGCGCGTACGTACGCCACCCCGACGCGTCCCCGCGGGTGGGCTTCGTCGGCGACCGCGAACAGCGGCGACTGGAGAAAGAAGGTGAGGTCGTCGCCGATAACGCGCGGCTGCGACGCGAGGTGGTGGAGCTGGAGCAACGGCTCGCGCGGCTCGCGCGCGTCGCGAGGAGCGCGCACGACGCCGCGGAGTCGCGGTTCGAGGAGGAGCGGAGGATGCGAATCGACGCGGAAGCCGCCGCGGAGAGACTCCGGGCGGCGTCCGGAGACGGCTCGAACGCTCTGGTCGAGGAACTGGAAACGTCGAGACAGCTGTGCCGCGACGTGCTCCTGGTGACGCGCGCGTGCGCGAACGTGTCCCAGGCGGATCCAAACGCCGTCGTCGCAGCGTTGCCAGCGCTCGCAACCTTGGCGTCTAATAAACGAGGCGACTCCGCTTTGATTCTCGCGACGAACGGAGTACCCCGACACGCCGCCGCCGCGATGGAGACGCACGGCAAGGACGCACAGGTCGCGACACACGCGTGCGAGCTCATCGCGACACTGGCCAGGGGCGGGGAGCCCAGCGTGCTGCGGGGACTCGCCGGGTCCGCGCGCAAAGCCGCCGCCGCCGTCGCCAAACAGTTCACCGAAACAGCCACTCACAGAAACAACAACAACGCATCGCCGGGTCCCGGCGTCGCTATCGTCAACGCGCTTCGCAGGCACGAGGGCGACGCGGGTGTGTGCGCGGCCGCCGCGGATGCGACGTGGGCGGCGGCGCACCACGGCGGCGGGTCCGTCGCCGCGAAGCTCCTCGAACACGAAGCCGTGTCGGCGCTCGCGAGGTCGATGCGTTCACACCCGGCGGACGCCGACGTCGTGTCCAAGTGCGCGCACGCGATTTGCTGCGTGGCGTCCACGTCGGATGCGAACGCGGCGGAGGCGGCGAGGCAAGGCGGCGCGAGCGCGGTGGCCGCCGCGAGGGGCGACGGGGGTGGGGACGCGATCGTCGCGTACCCGTCGACGGAGCGGTGGGTGGCGGAGGCGGGGGGCCCGGGTCACGAATCGGCTTCGAGGTTTGATCGACGGCGAAGCGGAGGGCCGACGGGGGATGAGTCGTGGCTCGTGGAGTACGAGCGCGGGTCGGGTGGTAGGTCGCCACGCTCGGCGTCGACGCCTCCACCGCGACGGAGGGTGGAGGTGGAGGAGGAGGATGAGGACGATAACGACTCGGGGTCGTTTGATTTCGACGGGAATCTGTAGGTGTCGGCTTAGCGTGTAGAATGAAAGTACGGTGAATGTCGTATTTATAAGCGTGAGATTGGGTTGTCAGCCTCGGAGCCGAGCTTTGCTCCCGGCGCAGAGATCACGTCGTGAGCAAATCATGCGTGATCTATGCGTCGGGAAAGAAACGCCTGATGTGGCTTCCATGGCTCTCGTTTTGCAGTATGGTGACATGATTAAGAAGAAGGCAAAACGAGAGCCATAGAAAGCAGAGTGGACAAGACTCATCAGGCGTTTCCGCGCTGCTCGTCCACCTCGGCCGCTCACTCGTCACGCTCACTTGTCGTCGTCGTCGCTCCTCGCGTTCCTGCGCATGTTGTGAAGGGCGTCACCCACGAGCGTGCCGGTGCCCGAGCTCACCTGACCGTGATGCATGTTGTTGTTCTTGCGCATGTTGTGAAGATGATCGCCGATGAGCGTGCCGGTTCCCGAGCTCACCTGGTTGTTCTTGCGCATGTTGTGAAGGGCGTCGCCCACGAGCGTACCGGTGCCCGAGCTCACCGGCTGGTGGTGCTTCTTCCAGCGGTCACGTCGGTGCTTACCCCAGCTGGACCAGCCCTTGCGAACGCGCTCGAAGGGTTCCTGGTTCATGCGGAAGTTCGGCCAGAGCTGATCCTCGTCCTCGTCCTCGCCGTCCTCGTGGCCGTCGAGGAGCCTGCGGCCGCTGTGTCCGCCGGTGAGCTTGTCCGCGGTGTCGCCGAGCTTGTCGCCAATCTCGGAGACCATGCTCGCGACGCGCTGTCTGTGCGCGTCGTACGCTTCGTCAACCTTTTGCCTACCGAAGTCTTTGACGCCCGCGGCGACGCCGGCGATTTTACCGACGTTTGACAACTGCCTGTCCTGGAACTGCTCGACGCGCGCCTTGTACCTGGCGGAGGATTCGCGGAGGTGGTCGCGCCACGCCTCGGCGGCGTTGGAGAGCGCCGCGATCGCCGCGGTCATCGCGGCGGAGAAGCGTTCCTCGGCGGACGACATGAGCTGCAAGGTGCGGTCGCGGGCTTCGTCGTGCGAGAGGGCGACTTTGGCGGTGGTGTCCGCGATTTCCTGCATGTTGGCGTCGTGCGCAGCCTGCACGGACGCCTGCGCGGCGCGCGTGGCGTCCTCGATCTTCGCCACGTTGTCCTGGTGCGTACGTTGGAGTTTGTTGACCATGTCGCCGACGTAGGTGCCGGTGCCCGAGGACATGTGTTGGGGTTTGTGTTGGCCGATGGTTTGGAGCCTTCGTCGCTGCGACGAGGCGGAGAGGGTCTGCGCGTCGGCGGCTGACGCGGACGGCGCGAGCGTCGCGAGCGCGACGAGCGCGACGAGGAGGACGGCGGTGATGGCGCGCATGTTGTGCGTGCGTGACTGTCGGTCGCGGTTAGAGGGGTGAACGCTGCGGCGGCGACGGCGGTGCGTGTGTAAGTGGCCGGTGGGGCGCGCGTCGTGAGGCGTTCGTGTATGGGAACCCGCGATGGGTCGCACGCTCGGACACCATCGTTGATGTAAACCCGCCCGAGCCTCGCGCGGCCTCGCCGCGTCGACGCGCACTCGCCCTCGTGCGCACGAACCTCCTCGCGCTCCGATATGACAAAAAAAACCAAAAAAAAAACCGATACTCTCGGAAACGTCGAAAGGCGATACGACGACAACGAGGCTTTCCCTCGGACGACGCGAATATCATTGGTCGAACGAGGTCACGAGAATCCTTTTCCGAGCGTGGGGCGCCCGCGCGTTCGTCACTCGCACGCACACGCGACGCACGAACTACCTCCCCGCCTTCCCAACCTCGTACCCTCGACCATGCGTTCCCCCGTCCTCCTGCTCCTCCTCGGCCTCCTCCTCGCGCTCACCCCCGGCGCCGAGGCCGGCAAGCTCGGCAAGCTCCTCCTCTGGAAGCACTGGGGCAAGAGCCACGGCGGCCACCACGGTCGCTCCGGCGGCGTGGCCGCCACCAAGTCCGGCGGCTGGTCCGGCGACTCCAAGAGCCACGGCGGCGACAGCAGCGGCGGCGGCATGCACCACGACGACTCCAAGAGCCACGGCGACTCCAAGAGCCACGGCGGCGACAGCAGCGGCGGCGGCATGCACCACGGCAACTCCAAGAACCACGGCGGCGACAGCGGCGGCAAGCACCACGGCGACATGTCCCACATGGACACCGACGACGACAGCGACGATTCCCAGGACTGGTGGCACTCCAAGAGCTGGCGCAGGGAGTCCTGGTGGGGTAAGCACATGAGCCGCCACGGCGGCTGGAAGATGCGCACCTCCGGACGCACCTTCGGCAACGGCCAGGGCATCAGGGCTGCCAAGTGCATGCTCCGCGAGTGCGGCATGGAACTTCAGAAGTGCCGCTTCGATATGACCTGCCGCCAGGGCATCAAGTGCGCCGTCGGTGAGGACCCATCCCGCGCGCTTTCCGGGTTCCCGCGTCGCGTCCCTTCAGGGCTTTCGGCGCCCGTCGCTTCCCAGCCACACGTCTTTCCTCGGCGTTCCCTTTCGTTGAAACCAAGAAAAAAACAACTCACACTTTTGGCTATTTTCGGCGACGACCCTCACGAAAGGCTGCGGATTCGGCGGCGACGACGACAGCCGCGCGTGCTCGCTCGACTGCGTCCTCGAGAACCGCAGCGACGTGTCCTCGAAGCTGTTCGAGTGCCTCTTGGTCTCTGGATGCATGCCCGAGATGTGAGACCGACGATGTGAGACCGCGACGACGGGAGAAAAGACGATACGATGCCGCCACGGGATGGCGATGACAAACGAACGAACGAAAGAATGAACGCAAGAAATACGATTGAAAAATGGGAGGACGAGGCTGACGCGGGTTACCGACGAGCTCATGGAAACGCCTGGTGAGCAGAAGTATTTTCTCTACGGCTCTCGTACAGCTGAGCCACGTTTCTTTGCCACGCGGTGCACTGTACGAGAGCCGTGGAATGTCTCACCAGGCGTTTCTTTTCCGACACGTTGAGGACCTCTGCAAGCACCTTCTGCAAAAATACACTGAAAGGTGCTTTCAGTGCAGCTCAACGTGTTCCGTCCGAGAACGGCGGCGAACTCGCGTAGATTTGCATTACCAAACAAACGCTCCCGCTAAATCTCTCACACTCTACGCGCTCGAAGCGAACAGCTGCCCGAAGATCTTCTCCGCCCACTGCGGCACCTCTAGCTCCACCGGCGCGCAAAAGTTCACCAGCTTCTGCTGCACGTGGTACCTCAACTTACGTCCCTTGCTCGCGCGCCTGTCCACAACCTTGCGGCGCTTCGCGGGCTTCGACGCTGCCGCCGCCAGACCGGCGGCGGCGCCCGCCGATTCCAAAAATTCCTTGAGCACCTGCTCGTAAAAGTCCGCGTCGTCGTAAATCTCCTCCACGCGCGCCTCCGCCCTCGCCGCGGCTTCCAGATCGTCCGCATCGAGGTCCTCGGTTCGATCCCCGGTGGGAGCGGCTTTTTCGGTACCCTCCGGCTCGCCCAGGCGCTTGGGCGCGAGGTGCGCGGGGGGCTGAGATTTTCTGACGAGCCTATCCGGGATTCGCATCGCGCTCGCAACCTGCGCGCTGACGCTCTGGTTGAACGCGCGCATCTCCCCGCCACCGCCGGAAGTGGACATCTTCCCAACCTGCACCTGCGCCTTCCTGTGCCACCTGTCGATGGAAACGTCCCTGAACGCGGCGTATCTCTGGTACACCGAGTCCACATTTTCCCAAACCTCTGAAGCCGGCGACGCGAGCAAACCAAACTTGCTCACCGCCGCCATCGCCGACGACGCCTTCCGCTTCTTACCGCCGACGCCGACATCACCGGCAGCCTCCGCGATGGCGGGGTTGCCGTCGATGAGCGCCGCCTGCAACGAACACAGAGCGTCGAGCGCGCCCCTCGCCGCCGCCGCGCACGTCGCCATCGCGGGCTTGACCTCCCCATCCGCCTTGGCCAACGCGCGCCAGTACGTCGGCGTGGGCATCTTCGCCGACGCGTTCAGGCCCCTCTGAAGCACGATTCGGGTCTGGAGCGCCTTTTCCCATACCTCGTTTTGTCGTCGAACCGCCGCGCCTTTGACCGCGTTTTGAGATTTGGCGGCGGCGAGTCGGTTCGCCTCGGCTTCCTCGCGGCGGAAGGCGGCGAGCTCCGCGGCGAGGTCACCGCCATCGCCGTCGTCGTCGTCGTGGTCTTCGGATGCCTCCTGGGACTCGTCGTCGTCGTCCACGTCGACGTCGGCTCCGGAGTCGTCTTCGTCATCGTCGTCCTCTTCGTCCGAGTCCTCATCGTCGATGTCTTCATCGTCTTCGTCGGACCCGTCATCGTCCTCGGCCGCTTCGCGCTCCATCCGCGCGAGGTCATCGGCGTCCAGGCCCTCCATGCTATCGTCCTCGTCTTCCTCGTCGTCGTCTTCTTCCGAGTCTTCTTCTGCGTCTGGGTCCTCGGCTCCGGCCCAGGCTTCCTCCATCGCCTTGCGTGACGTGCGCTTGCCGTGGTACTCCGCGCCGAGCTCGTCGAGGGATAGGCCGCCGCGCATGCGTAGCCTGCCGCCCTTGTCGCCCTTGTCGTCCTCGGTGGGCGCGAGCACGCCGTCGTCGACCGCGCCGACGTCGTCGTCGGAGAAGCCGTCGCCGGAGTCGTCGTCGCCGGAGTCGGCGTTCGCATCGCGGGGGAGCGCGCCGCCCGTGGGGTCGAAGTCGTCGTCCGGGAGCTCGGTGGAAGCCGGCGCGGGGTTGGCGAGCGCGGCTAGGTTGAGCCCGCCGCCCGCGCGATTCGATGACCGCGTGGAAGGCATCGCGCGAGGTGTCCCACCGCACGCACCGCGCGCGTGATTGTTTATGTCGGCGGTGCTCAGCCGCCGCCGGGTAGAAAAGGGGCAACCTGATTGCTATTTCATGCACAGTCTTTTCATGGACAGTCCAGGAAAATACGAGATGTATCTACGAGCATTTGGTCACAGATCGACCTCGTGTTTTCTTCCTCGGAATAAGTAAACTTTTAGGCACCTTGCTTGTGACCGTTTTCCTCGTTTGTTGCCGGGCGATACGATGAAGGGGCAGAGCTCGAAGCGCGTGGAGTGGCGGGGTTTGGGCGCCATGGCCGAGTTCTGGACCGCCACGCAGGAGATCCTGCAGGGCTCGGACCCGATGGTCCGCAAGCCAAAGGTGCGCGACCGCGTCCCGCTGACCCCTGGATCTCGCCCCATCCCCCGCTCGACTCTTTTTTCAAAGATTGCGACCCGTCACGACCGCTGACCGCTGACCTTTCCCCATCTCGCAGCTCACGGAGAACTTACTGAAGAAACCGCCGTTCAGGTTCCTCCACGACGTGGTGTCCGAGGTGACACGCAACACCGGGTTCGCGCGAGGGCTCTTCGACGCCACGGAGACGGACTCGGGCAAGGTCAAAGACAAGGAGAGCAAGACCGCATGGCTCGCCAAGATCATCGCGTGCGTCGGACTGGCGCTCAACGAGAAGGTGACCGCGAGGCCGCTGAAGATCGTCGCGGGGCTCGAACCCGAACACACCAACGCGTTCCTCCAGCAACTCGCGCGCGCGGCGAAAACCGGGGACTCGTCAGAAGCCGTACGAAGAGCGCTCGCGGGTGAGACCCCCGCCGCGGCTCCACCCAAACAAACGCATCGGGAACCGTCACCGCCGCCGAGGGAACCCTCCCCGCCACCACCACCACCCCCACCCGCACGCGCGAGGTCACCCTCGCCCGAGCCCGCGTTCGCGCCGCCACCGCCGCCGCACAGCGACTCCGACGATGAACCGCCGCCGCCGCCGCCGAAGCGAGATTCTTCGCCGCCGCCGCCGCAGCCGGAGCGCCGTGCGCCCGCGCGGCCCATGAGCGCCCGCCGCGCGCCGCCCAAGATATCCAGCAAGGTGGTCGAGGTGTCACCAATCAGGGACGGGCCCGGCACGCGGCCGGAGAGCGTGGAGGGGTCTTCACGGCCGTTCGAGCCGGAGCCGAGCTCGAATTCGTCGAACAAGCCGAGCGGGGTCTTCGGCGAGGGCGACGTCGCCGACTCGGACGACGACCAATCGGACGACGACACGTCAGCAAACGCAGGTCCGTCCACCGCCAACCCGTGGGCCGACGCGAAGCTGACTACGTCGTCGGACCCCGACGGGGGCGGCGCGCTGGTGCGGGACATGCTCGCGGCTAAACGAGAGGGCGAGGCGGCGGCGAGATTCGGTCGAACGGACGACTCGAGCGGAACGGAGTCGTCGGTTAAAGCGGGGAAAGGGATCATCCTCGGGAGCCGACGTAAGAAGAAGGCATCGTCGTCACGAGATGCATCGGACGCGTCATCGCGAGAAGGCGGCGCCGGGGGGCTGAGCGACGGAAGGGACGGAGATCGCGGAAGGGAAGGTATCTCCGCCGCGACGTTCCGCGACGAGGATGAATCCAACGGCGGCGCCGGCGCCGAGGACGACGTCGAGGCTATCCGGGAGCAGGTACAGGCGCTGGTGCAGTTCACTAACCCGCTCGGTAAGGCCATGGACGCGCTGCAGGAGGACGTGGAGACGATGCGGCGCGAGCTGACGTTTTGGCAGCGGGAGCGGGAGAACATGGGCCGCCGCGCCGAGGAGGTCAAATCGGCCCCACTCGGGGAAACCGTCGCGAAGCAGGATAAACGGCTGGAAGAGGCGGACGACGAGATCGCGTCGATGCGGAAGAAGATCCAGAGCGTCAAGGCGGCGATCCATCGGAACGACGGTAAGATCGCCAAGCTCCTCGCCATGGTGGTCACGCCCGCGTGAGTTTGTCAAAGTTCTTTACAAAAACCTTTTGGGTCTGCGCGGTTCGGGCGGGGGGTTCTATTAGTTACCCCCGTACCTTCTATTAGTTACCACTCGCCGCGCCTCCCCACGTCCCCGAGCCCTTGGACACCGCCACCTTGGAGTTCTCCTTGTTGAACCCCTCGTAACGCTTTAACCGCTCGCACCCGAGTGAATCCCTCGTGTCCACCCCCGTGAACGGGTTCGTCCCAGACGCGTTGTCGCATAAATTGATCGCTTGGTACCGATCGATGACGGCTTCGGTGAAGTCCGCGTTCGTGACGTCGCAGTCGCCTAGATCGGACCGGACGAAGTTGGCCTCCCGCGCGATCACCCCCCGCATGTTGCTCCCCCTTAACACCACGTAATCCAGGAACGAGTTCGACATGTCGGCACCCTCCAGGTTCACGCCGGGCATGATGGCTCGGCTGAAGATCGCCGCCCTCAGGTCGGATCCTCGAAAGTCGCTTCCGCGTAGGTCGCCTTCGGTGTAGATGGCGCCCACGAGGTCCTCGTGCGAGAAGTCCTCGTTGATGTGCTCCGCTTTGGTCTCCAGTATCACCTCTTGCGTCCGCGGTTTGAGCTCGAGCTTCATGATCGACGGTTCGTTCACGTCCATGACGTCCGCCAGGGCTTCGTTGTAATGGACGGAGATTGCCGCAAAGTAGGCGACCGCCGCGATCGTCGCCGCGGCGCCGAGTAAGAGCCTGCGAACCCACGGGGGTTGCCAGTCGGACCGCGCGGGTTCCCACGCGCTCGACGGCGCGGGCGCCGGTTCCGTCCACGGGCTCCTCGTCTCCTCCTCGAGTCCAGTCGCGCCGACCCGCGCGACCGATCTCAGAAATGTTCCCTGGCCAACCGGTGACTTGGAAAATCCAGTGGACGGGGTGATGCGTATCGCCGCCGTCCTTCGCCTCGCGACGCGCCGCGCGGTCACGAGGGGCGCCGGGGCCACCGGCGCGATGGTCAGAGCCGCGAACATCGTCGTCGCGGTTCCTCGCGTCTCTGTGCGCGCCGCCGCTGTGTCCCAGATCGGCTCGTTGGTTAGGTCGTATCTACTTTGAACGTGACGTGGATTCCTTTTGGATTTTGGTTTTTTGGCCCTCGCCCTCTCGCCCTCCCCTAAACCCTCAAAGCCTCGAATCGTCGCCTCCGAACGGCGCATTCGAGACGTCGCGGACCCGGCCGACGACTTTGTTTTCACGGCGACGATGTCCACGCCGCTCTCTTTCCGCGCCCCGATGGCGTCGGTCGCCTCCGTCGGCCACCGGGCCGGCGCCGACGCGCCCGTCTCGCGCGCCGCCCGCGCGGGCCCCTCCCATTTTGTGGATAGAAGAAAGGGCGCCGGCGTCCGGTGCACCGCCGCCGCCCGAGTTGGCGCGTCGTTCCAATCGCGTGACTCCTCGCGGGGACTCGGCCAGCCGCCGTCCACGTCCGGCCGCGACCGCGCCGCCGTCCGCGCCGCCGCGACCGAGGACGCGCCTCCCGCGTCCACCTCCCAGGGCGGCATCCCAGACGCCAACCTTCGCAAAGATGCCTCCGCGGAGGAGTACGCGTTGCTCAAACAGGATCTCCTCAAGACCACCGCCCTGTACGGCACGGCACTCACCGGGTACTGCACCTTAGGGTACGGCCTCGCCAACGGCTTCAGCGCCGCGCTCGGCGTCGCGGGATCCGTCGCCTACCTCCTCATGTTACAGTCCTACGTCGACGAGCTGGAGGCGAAGGAAGGGTGGGAGGATGAGCTATACACCAGGAACCTGGTGTACGAACCAGTCACCGACGTCTTCGGCATGATGAGCGGCGCGTTCGGGAAAGTGGGCCAGGTGTACTCGCAGGCGCTGCTGCAGAAGAGGCTCGTCGTGCCTGTTTGCGTGGTAATCTTCGCCTCGGGATTTAACCGGCTGGACTTGCCGTTCGACTTCAACTACGGCCCGGTGCTGCTCGGGTTCGTGACGTACAAGGCGGCGGTGCTGTCCATACTGTACAAGGATATCAAGGGGGACATCACCCGCGCGATCGCGGGTAACCCCGACGCGGAGGAG
>Ga0209631_10006858_pt1 | contig 11617 bp, 12 predicted proteins | sample COG_08_FD_184752 | JGI IMG/M metagenome (GOLD analysis project Ga0209631, IMG submission 184752) | Pelagic Microbial community sample from North Sea - COGITO 998_met_08 (SPAdes) (version 2) | ecosystem: Environmental > Aquatic > Marine > Neritic zone/Coastal water | place: Helgoland, sampling... | reverse complement strand
CGCTTTCTTCAGTAACAAAAATTAAACTAACTTTATTAAAAATTTTTTCTAAATCTAGTTTTGTTTTATCTTTATGAAACCAAATAGAATCTTTGCTACATAGGTTAGCTAATCTATTATATAAAAATTTCTCATGAGCTTTATCTGTTCGCCTTGAAGTAACAACAATTGGCTTTATATTGTCTTTGTTAAACATACGCTCAATATTCTTTACTAACATAGCCCAATCATTCAAATCATACGAGTATCCAGCTCCATCTCCACCAATTAAAAAAAGTGATAATTTATTATCCTGATTGTTTACATATTTTATTGGTTTATATTTTGTTGGAGGGATTGCAGTCACAATATTATTAGGAGATTGTTGATCTACTATTCCGGTGATATGGGCAGTATAAAATTTCTTATCTATAGTTTTTATAGTTCCAGCATGAATATTTTTAATGCCTGAAATTAAACTCAATGATGCGGATTGATATGCAACTTTTTTACCCGTTGATATGATTAAATCAAATTTGTCTAAGTCAATTTTGGAAAAAAAACTAAGAATTAGATTTGCTTTGAAAAGATTTAAATTTATTACAAGCAATTTTTGAAGTTGTATTGATATAGATCTAAGTGCATTTAATTTTAATTTGCTCTCCACTACCTCGTAAACAACTTCGAATTCTTCTGATAAAATTTTTGCAATACCAATTGATTGATTGAAATGGCCCGGTATCCCATCGCTAAGAATTAAAATTCTCATAGTATCCTTATTCTGAAATATTCCCATTTGAAAAAAATACATCAACTTGAAAATCACTATTCTGATTAATGATTGATACATATCCTCCAGCAGCTTTAACAATTGCAGCACCCGCTGCAATATCCCAGATATAAGTTTTCTTTTCTTTATAAACATCAGCCTTACCAGATGCAACATACACTGATGCCATGGCTGCTGATCCAATCATTCTAACCTTTCGCCAGCTTTGAAAGTCTCTTATCATCATTAATAAACTCTTATCTGAATAGTCAGTTTTATTTGGCAAGCCTGTGATGAGAATGCCTGAATCTTTTTGACTCACTGATGATACCTTTATCTCCTTACCATTTAATAAAGCACTTGTAGCGATTGATCCCTCATACATGTCACTATTATTGAAATCATATATTACTCCTATGAGTGGTTCCAGATTATGCATCAAACTAATTGAGACCGCAGATATTGGGATAGACCTTGAATAATTTGCAGTGCCATCTAAGGGGTCAATTATCCAGTAATTATCTCCTAAATCTTCAATGGATTTTCCACTTTCTTCAGCTAGAAAAGGATAATTTGATTCTCTAGATATTATGTTTTTAATTAAATTCTCAGCTTCAATATCTGCATTTAATTTAATATCTTTGTTTGATGAAAAGATTTCTTGACTAAGAATTTTTTTCTTCTCAGTGAGTAATTTGCCTGCAGCAATAGATGCTGACTTAGCAAGTAGTAATTCTTTTTTAATATGCTCTTTATTCATCAATTAATTAATTAATAAGAGGCTATATTGCAATAAATTTAAAGAATTTGTTACTATAGCGCTCATGTTAAGTATTGAGTTAATAATATCACTTCTATTTATTTCAGCCACTTTTTCTGCGATTGCAAATGCAATTTTAAGGAATATATCTAAAACCAACTCAGTACTTATTGATCTTCCGGATAATGTGAGGAAGTTCCATGATCAGCCAATTCCTTTGGTTGGAGGTATTGGAATATATCTTGGTGTTATAGCAACATTTTTTATACTTAATGCTTTAACTGATCTTGAAGAACCTGGTTTTGAATATACATTATTTTTGATACAGTATGCCGTTGCTTCATTTGCTTGTTTGACAGTATTTTTACTTGATGACTTATATGGTTTATCTGCAAAACTAAGACTCGCAATACAATCATTTATTTGTTTAGGCCTGATCTTGGCAACTGATATACATATAGAGTATTTACCCAATATACTTTCTACAGGGCAAATCTATTTAGGCCCTTTAAGTATTCCTTTTACGGTTTTTTGTTGTGTGGGTCTTATGAATGCTTTTAATATGATTGATGGATTAAATGGTCTTTGCGCAGCAATTTCTATAAATGCATTATTATTGATATATATTGATAATCAATATTCAACAGGCCCAATTGTAACGATTGGATCAATACTAGGATTCCTTTTATATAACCTTGGTTATTTTGGTAAAAAAAGAACGATATTTTTGGGCGATAATGGTTCCAATTATTTAGGACTTACTGTTGCAATTTCATGCGTGTATTACTCAGATGATATATGCTCTAATCATATTGGAGGAAATACTTCTGGAGTAACTATGTTATGGCTTGTTGCTATCCCTTTGTGGGATTGTATTAGAGTTATACTAGATCGAATATCGACTAAGAGATTACCATTTAGCCCCGGACGCGATCATTTTCATCATATTTTATTAGATCAAGGTTTGCCAGCTAGCCAAATTTTAAGAGCTTATGTTTTTGTATCTTTTTTAATAGGTATTTTTGGTATTGTTCTAGAGAGAATGTATCACGACACTCCCTATGTAAGTTTTTATTGCTTTGTATTTTTTTCTTTTATATATTTAATACTCTGTTCAAAAATAAAAAAACAAACATGAATATTTTAAAATTCTTTAAAAAAAATAATCAGGCTGAGGTAGAAAATGAAAACAATGAGTTTGATTATGATTTATTGTCGGTCTATCTTGCATATGAAGTAGCTCGTGCAGACGGCGATATTGATTTAAAAGAAATGGGGGTGCTTAGAGATTTTGTTGAATCATCTCTTAAAGATAATAGAAATGTTGATGATGTAATCAACAATATCGAACGATATAGTCAAGATAATGCATCGCTTCATGATCTAATTACAGAAATTAATAGTTCATTTAACAAAAACGAAAAGCACTCCTTAATAAGTTCACTCTGGACAGTAGCTTATGCAACAAATGGATTGGATAAATACGAAGATGCTTTAATAAGAAAAATTACTGATTTATTAAGCATTAAACATGTAGATATGTTGAAGTTAAAGGAGGATGTTAAATCTAGTAATCTATAAACGATGCATTATCTTCTAAGAATTTTATAGATTTATCAACATTGCACTGATTAGGATATATTGCTTCAAGATCACTATATATATCAAGTCCAACATAGGTTCCCATTTGAAATAAGACTACACATTTTTCTAACTCATTAACTCTATTATCAGCAGCAAGTTCTTTGACAAGAATCTTAAAACTTGGAACTTTAGACTCCACTTTCATATTTTTCTTTTTATCAATTATTAAATAAGATTTATTGCCTTCATTGAAATAGGAGTTCCATTTAATTCCATTTGTAGAAGATCCAGGTATGCCAGTTTTAGCAAAGTGAGTCCAAAACTTCATCATATTTTTTGAGGTGAACCTTTTTGATGGTCCTTTTGGATATATAAAAAAACCATAATCACCTACTAATTTATTATTACCGGTTAACAAAGGGATTTCTGTGGCATGGGCAGCGCCAATTAACTCTTGAAAATTTCCAATCAAATATTTTCTATGATCATCCCAATCATATCTATATGCATATAAATTATTTAATCCTGCTGACTTAAGAGCGCTTAAAGGTTCATCTACTCCTCTTATTTGCCATGCGTTACTTCTGTAATAATTAAATGCTTCGAAGGCATCTTTATCTTTTAATTTTACTCTAGGTACATTAAAGATATTACCCAAAAAAGAATATTTCAGTTCAACAAAATAAGTTGCTGAACCAAGCCATAGCTTTACCTCATCTCTGTTTGAGCCAGCAATAAAAGGAATATCCTCAACATGCTCTTTTTTTGATAAAGCATTTTTTAGTCCTATTTCCGGTATAACGATGCCATCATTAGTAAGTAATGGAATGTTGAGATTACTTTTACCAATATATTCTTGATAAATCTCTTCAACACTTAATGCTAAAAGCATTCTCCTAATATTAGTTGGTTTATTATCAAATTTAGAAAGAGTTTTTCTTACAAATTCACTACTGGTATTAGCGCTGGTATCTGAATATTCAGATTGTTTATGGGCCTTTTTTGAACTAATGCTTGTTGTATAACCAGATTGACTGATAGCTTTATGAAATAAGCCTTTAGCTAGAGGTGATACAAGTAAACTAAGTACATTATGTCCACCTGCAGACTCACCAAAAATAGTTACATTGTTTTTATCGCCACCAAAATTACTGATATTTTTATTTACCCACTTGAGTGCATGAATAATATCTAAGGTTCCAAAATTAGATGCTTTATCAATGCCTTCCTGGTTCTCTTGAATATCTGGATGTGTAAACCAGCCCAAAGGACCCAATCTATAATTAATCGTCACGACAATTACCTGATGATCTTTAACCATTTTGGAAAAATCGTAAATATCTTTTCTACCAGTTGTATTCCCACCACCATGAATCCAAAACATTACAGGCAGTGGTCTATCAATTTTCTTTGGAGCTTTAATATCAAGATATAAACAATCTTCACTGCCAACTACTAATGTCTCTCCGTCTGCTCCCCCAAGACCACTAGGCTCTTGGACACAAAAAGTTATTTGTTTGCTATCTTGAATTAACGAATCACTTTTAATATCTCGAGGCGCCTTCCATCTAAGCTCGTCAACAGGCGGCTTTGCATAAGGAATATCATTCCATGAAATAACACCATGGTTTTTGATTCCAGATGCTATACCCGAACTTGTAGCTACCAATAATTCATCTGAATATAAATTATTGAAAGCCAGGAGGGATATAATTGAACAAAAGATAGTAAATATTTTTTTCATAATGCATTTAACCAAAAGTATAATATCTTAACATCACATTCGGGATGTAGCGCAGCCTGGTAGCGCACTACACTGGGGGTGTAGTGGTCGTCGGTTCAAATCCGGCCATCCCGACCATATTAATTAATTATTTTCTTTAATTTTTCAGATGCTGTAAATGTTAGTTTAGATCTAGAAGATATAATAAACTCTTCTTTTGTTTTTGGATTTCTGCCTACTCTTTGTGGTGTTTTTTTTACTAGAAAAGTGCCAAAAGATGGAATTTTAATATTTGAATTGGCTGATTTAATTTTTATAATATTAATAAAAGAATTTAATATTGAGGCACTTTCAAGCTCTGGAATTTTAATTGTAGATGAAATGTTTTTAGTAATTGTCTTCTTGCTAATAGTCATTTAAAAAAATATTTCCTAATCAATTTATAGATTAATTACTATTTAAGTTGTCTAATGCCGCTGCTGAAAATGCAAGATTATATAAAATCTGTGTTAAAGAAGATGCAGCCTGAACAGCAGAGTTATTTCTGGGAATTCTTCTGGGTATTATTACAGTGTCCCCAGGCTTCAAGTTAGTGTTAGCGATTCTTGTAAAAATATTTCTAGGAGCTTTCTCAATAATGCCGTTTGCTCTGATAACATATACCCGTCTTTTATCAGCATATTGTTTATATCCACCTGCCTGATTAATTGCTGACTTAACAGTTGAATTTTCTGTATACCCAAATGCAAGAGGATTTAAAACTTCTCCAAAAACATTAATAGAATTTGGAATCTTAGGTACAAATATAACGTCTCCATCTGATAAGATTGTATTTTTAGCATTTCTTGATTTTGGTGAAAAATCACCAGACAATCTTCCTAAACTTTCAGGATTAATATTTGCTGAAAGAGCTTGTATAGCACTTATATCAAGATTTTCATCTTTTTGACTCATCGTAATAAGTGCTCTATTTAAACTTTCTTTTGCTTTTTGAATAGATTTAATTTGTCTTTCTCTTATAAGCTCTCTAGTAAGAATTATACCTTCTAAGAAAGCTTGATTTTTAAAACCACCAACTAGCTGATACAAATCTTCAACAGAAGAGTCATTATTTAATGTAAACTTTCCTGGTAATTCAACTTCCCCACTGATAGTGACTTCAATAGGATTCATATATCTAAAGACATTTACCGAAAATACGCTATCTAGGCTTTGTTCTAAGCTACTTATATTTTTATTGATAATTTTAGATTGTTTACTATCAAAAAATGATACAGATATATTTGATTTATCTGCTATATGATTGAAGCCAAGAGCAAAGTCTAATATGTTCTCTAAAGTTTCATTCTCTAAAATTTCATATATAGCAGGTCTCTTTACTGCACCATTTATTTCAACAAATTGAGAAGCCGCCTTAATTAGCAAGGTATCACCTGCCTCAAGAGTTAAATCTTTAGACCTATCTCCCTTAATAAGCAGATCATATAGATCAAAAGAGAAAATTTCTTTGTTATTTCTTATCAATTTAATATCTCGTAGCGAGCCTATTTCAGAGATACCTCCAGAGTAAGCTAATGCGCCTGTAATAGTAATAAAAGGATTAACTAGGTAGGTTCCTGGTGTTTTTACTGCGCCAACTATTGTGATTTTTTTTGCACTTAAATTCTGAATTGATATATCAATATTTACGCCTATGTAAGATTGTTCAATTAATTGTGTTAGTTTGTCTTTAACTTCTTGTAAGCTGAGTCCGACAACAGAAATAGCTCCAAGCTCAGGAAATAAAATTGTGCCATCTAGCTTTACGTTTAAGTTAAATATGGCATCTTTCGAACCTGATAAAATGACTCTAAATTGATCCCTTAACGAAATTTTATATTCATTAGGTAAAGGCAGATCTCCAACTGCTGTTAAAGAGCTTGGAGTAGATGAAAAAAAATCATACCCATATTTTTGTCCAGAAATTTTATTTGCATCCTTAGCAGATTTTTTTGCAACTAACGACTCTTCTATGACTGGCAATTCATCAATTGATTTATCTGTAGAATTCTTACCTGCATATGCATCCTTTGCCATCTCAATTTGCTCTGGACTAAGTTGAGATAAAATTGATGGGTCTATAGCCTGGCCACTAACATTAAATGAGAAAACAAAGAAAATTAGATATAGATATTTTTTATAATTTGTCATATGTAACACGTATAGTATAGATATTTTACATTCATTTAAAATATTTAGTAGCTTAAAGTATTTTTTTACTACATTCCTGGAACAGAAACACCTTCTAAATCAATAATTGGCTTTAAGAGCTTATTAACACTCTTATGAACTTCCTCCTCAGATAAGGTAGCTGAAGATGATTGAAAAACGAACCTTACGCCAACTTTTATTTCATTAAATTTTTTATTTTCATAAAAATCAAAAATGTAGGCATCCTTAAGATATTTATCATTTAACTTTGATAAGTGGTCAATAACTGTGTCATATTTATTAAAATCTTTTATTGAAAAAGAAAAATCTTTTGTGCTAGATGGAAATTCAGAAACTGGTTGATATTTAATAAAGTTAGTAGTTTCAAAGCTAGATTCTATATCATTGAATATGTTCTCAGGAATCTTATCAACTGATATTTCTGTATAAAAAATTTTATCATTCTTTTTTGATTTAAGTCCCGCTCTAGAAATTTCATCAATTTTAAAAACTATGCTTTCAGAATCATTATTTAGCAACTCGCTTAAGTATGTATTATCTAGTTTCTTAGAAAAATCAAGATAATTCTGACCTCTTCGACCACTCATAATAATGCCGAGCTTTTTTTCTTGCCTAATTTGATCGTCTTTTGAATACAAGTCACTGACTTCAAAAAATTTTATTGAATCTTTTTGTCTTCTTTCGTTATATAGAAGATTATCTAATAAGGAATCTTTCAAGGATGTTCTAAGATAATTTCTATTTGAATCTAAGGGGTTGTCAATTGATATAGATTTTCTCTCTTCCTTTTTTATAAATGGAAAATTAATGACTTCAGAAAAACCATTTTTAATTAGATAATTTTTTAATGTATTAACTTTGTCGGTACCCCTATCATTCTTTTTTATTTTCAGAGGCTTACTTTCTATATTGTTATAACCAGTTATTCTAGCAATTTCTTCAGCTAAATCATTTTGTGTTGAAATATCATGTCTATGCGAAGGTACAATAATTTCATTTTCAATACCAAAATCAAGTTTGCTTAAATATGTTAGATATTCTTTTTCTTCTATGTTTGTGCCTAAAATTTTATTAATTCTTTTAACATCAATGGGGATACTATTTTTTTGAACTTGATGATCTTCAAATGATTGAATTTTGATGTTTTTAATTACTGCATGATCTTTTATAATTTCAATGAATCTTCGAAGCACTATTTCTTGCGCTTGAGTATCAACACCTCTTTCAAATTTATGTGCTGCGTCAGAGGTAAGATTATATGCAACACTTTTTCCAATAATTGATTCAGGTTTAAAAAAAGCACACTCAACCAAGGCTTTTTTTGTATTTACTGAACAAGCTGTTGACTGCCCTCCCATTACTCCTGCGAGACTAATAATTTTATTATTGACAGAAAAAACACAATTATTACCCAAAAGATTGATATCAGCTCCTAAAAGAGATTTAAAAGCCTCATTACAATTTCTATTTTCAAAAATTAATTGATTGTTAATTGAATCTGCTTCAAAGCAATGAGTTGGCTGGCCTAATTCATATGAAATATAATTAGAAACATCAGTAAAAAAATTTGTTTTATTATTGCTAAGTAAAGAAAAATAATTTGCTAGATAAGGCTTATATGCATTTACATTTCCTTCAATCTCTATTTCCAAAAAATGAATTGCAGGGCATGCTTCAGGTGATAGATTTTTAAAATTTAAATTAAGTTGATCTATATTTCCCTCATAAACTTTAAAGGCTTCTGTGTTGCCAAAAAAAACATTAAGGTCTCTTGCAATACCATTTAATGACAAACAGTCACCTCTATTTGGAGTTAACTCCATATCAAATATATCACCATCAATTTCATGCTCATGACCAAGCTGAAAAAGTTTTTCTGATAGCAAATCTTTAGATGGTTTTTCAGCTAAAAAATTTAATAAATCTTGATAGATGAATTTCATTTAAATTGACCCAAAAAATCTAAATTTGATTTATAAAACTCTCTTATATCGCTCACTCCATATTTAAGCATAGCTATTCTTTCAACGCCTAAACCGAAAGCAAGTCCACTGTATTTTTCCGTGTCAATATTGCAATTCTTTAAGACTATTGGATTCACGATACCGCAACCAAGAATTTCAAGCCATTTTCCATTTTTAGATAAAATATCTACTTCAGCGGAAGGCTCTGTAAATGGGAAGTATGATGGACGGAATCGTATTTTAACGTCTTTTCCAAATAAGTTATGAAGTATTTGGTGAATAAGGTCTTTTAAATTAGCAAAAGTCACATCTGTATCAACATATATACCTTCAACCTGGTGAAACATGGGTAAGTGAGTAGCATCGTCGTCTTTTCTATAGACTTTTCCAGCAGAAGTAAATGCAAATGGTGGGTTACTTTGAAGCATACTTCTTATTTGAACTGGTGAAGTATGTGTTCTTAGTACATGACTTTTATTTTCAACATAAAAGGTATCATGCATCTGCCTAGCAGGATGAGATTTTTTTATATTTAACATATCGAAATTAAACTCTTCGCTTTCAATTTCAGGCCCATCAACCTCTTGAAATCCCAAATCAGCTAACATATTCAGTAAAAAATCTTTAACTTGATTTATTGGATGAAGTGTACCGACCTCATCTTTAATAATAGGTGGTTCTATGTTGTCTATGTTAGACATTGAGAGTTTACTTTATGGCTGTTTGTACGATTTTTTCAAAGGTTGATGAATCGTTAATAGCAAGATCTGAAAGAATTTTTCTATCAATTGCAATATCTTTTCTTGTTAAGCCGTTTATTAGTTTGGAATAAGAAACATCTAATTCTCTTGCTCCGGCATTAATTCTAGCAATCCATAGGGACCTAAATGCTCTTTTTCTATTTTTTCTATCTCTAAATGCATACTGAAGAGACTTGATATTAGATTGTTTTGCTGTTTTAAATAGCCTGCTTCTAGCACCATAATGCCCTTTAGTCGCACTAAGGACCTTCTTATGTTTAGCTTTAGCTGTTACTGATTTTGTTACTCTTGGCATAAATAATTACCTTCTAATTAATGCAGAAGCCATCTTAAGAACAGTTCCTGTTAACTTATTCAAACCTCTGTTATGTCTTTTTCTTTTAGTAGATTGCTTAGTTAGAATATGGTTCCTGTTAGCACTTTTACTTTTCACAGAGGAACCTGTTTTTTTAAATCGCTTGGCTGCTCCTGAATGTGTTTTAAGTTTATATCCCATAATAATTTTCTTAATATTTTAAATTAACTTTTCTTTTTTAGAGGAGATAAAACCATTAACAGTTGTCGGCCTTCTAAGGATGGCTCTTGATCAACTTGGGCTATATCTTCTAGCTCATCTCTTAATTTGTTTAGTAAATTAAGACCCATGTCACTATTTAAAATCTCTCTGCCTCTAAATCGGACGCTTATTTTAGTCTTATCTCCATCAAGAATAAAGCTTTTTATTTTTTTTAATTTTATATTGTAATCGCCCACGTCTGTTGAAGGCCTAAATTTAATCTCTTTCGTAGTATTTCTTTTTACTTTAGTTTTGTTTGAACCAACATTTTTTTTCTTATCGAAGACATACTTTCCGTAATCTAAAAGCTTGCACACAACAGGATCAGCATCAGATGGTGATACCTGAACTAAATCTAGAGTAGCGGTTTTAGCAGTTTCCAGTGCCTTAGAGAAAGAAACGATGCCATTCTTTTCCCCATCAACACCAATAAGCATGACTTTTTCAGCCTTAATTCGTTCGTTAATTGGAGTTATATTTTTTTTTGAAGAAGCTATGTGAAATTACCTACGAAAATAAATAGTGTTAATCAACTTTTAAGTGTAAAGTAAAATTTTGATGTAAAAAATAGTTTCATTGGATGAGATTTTATACTAAAAAAAGTAATTCGCAATGAATTAAGGTTGAATTATCAACTTTTTCCAATCCGTATCTTTTTTTTTATACACTAATCTTTTGTTTATTCTAGATTCATGACCCTCCCAAAATTCAAAATAGTAGGGAGTAAATGAAAAACCTCCCCAATACTTTGGACATTTAGACAGATCCTCTTTTTTATATATTTCATCATAACTTTTAATAACTGTTTCATAAGAAGCAACTGGCTCTGACTGTCTGGAACTTATTGCTAATGCATTTTTTTCTGCTGATCTTTTCTGAAAATATTCCTGATTATATTTTAAGCTAGTTTTCTTAATTTTTGCCTTCATTCTGATTTGAACATTTATTGAAGACCAGTACAGTAAGGCTGAAATTTGATTATGAGATTCAAAGGAAAGGGATTTGAGGGAATTATAATTAGTAAAAAAAATAAACTTATCTTTATCTATAAACTTTAAATTTACAAACCTTGAATCAACTTCATTATTTTCTTTGTTAAAAGAAGATATTGATAATGCTTCTATATTCTTTTGATTTGCATTTAATGCTTCATTATATTTCTCACTAAATGAAATGTAGGGTTTTTGATTGCTTAAGTTATTAATTTGTATCATCTTTATATTTAAATAATATTACAAAATCTTTCTTATTCTAAACCAAATAAATCCCGAGTATAAACTTTGTCAATAACAAGCTCTAACTCTTTATGC
>Ga0209631_10006855_pt1 | contig 11621 bp, 9 predicted proteins | sample COG_08_FD_184752 | JGI IMG/M metagenome (GOLD analysis project Ga0209631, IMG submission 184752) | Pelagic Microbial community sample from North Sea - COGITO 998_met_08 (SPAdes) (version 2) | ecosystem: Environmental > Aquatic > Marine > Neritic zone/Coastal water | place: Helgoland, sampling... | reverse complement strand
AGAAAATTTAAGTGAAATTATGAAAAATTTATGGATTGATAAGCCTATGACCTATGTTTTAATATTAACGTTTGTTATTTTCATCTTTGCTTCATATAAAAACAAAACAAGTTTCGAAAACAAGGTATATTTTTTAATATCAATTTTTAACATTCTGTTTATTGCGATTCTCTATATTTCAGTTTGGAGAGATATGGAATTAGAGTCTCCTATTAGATATATATATAGTTTTCTTATTTTCTACCTTTTAATTCTTTCTAACAGTCTTGATGCGTTGAAAAATAAATACTTAAATAATTAAATATATTTTTTTAAACTAGATCTTTTCATTATCTAACTTTTTCTAAACCTAGTATTTACTTCTATTAAATATACAAGTTAGTATTTGTTTTTGGAATATTATCTTAATCGGCTAAGTAATGAGATTTCCAAAAAATAATATTAAATATTCAAATAATTAATTAAACTTCACCCCATAAAGAAAAAATTAAAAAAATTTAGTAAAAAATTTAAAGCTGTGATTATGAGTTACACTGAAATTAAATGTTTAGTTTTACTAACCTGAAATGTATAATAAATTCTTGATGGATAACAAAAATACATTAAAAACCTTTACTCATATAAGAATATCTCGTGAAAAAATTTATTAATAAGGTTTCCTCAAGTCATAAACTTAAAATTATTAATAAGAATGTAGTCAATTTTTTTTATTTTTTCTTAGATATAAGTTTTGTTTTTTTTTGTATTTTTAACAATTTAATAAAATATAAACAAATTTATAAAAAAAACTTAATTCTTGTCTCAGCAGCATCAGAAGCATATTATGAATATTTAAATAATCTACTAAATAATATCTCAAAGTACCACTTTTCAGAAATCATTATTTATGACCTTGGTTTAACTAATGAACAAGTCTTAAATCTTAAAAAAATTAATTATATTAAATTAGTTAAGTTTGAATATAGTGAATATCCAAGTTTTATATCTGAAAAAGAAGAATACAATAAAATTGGTTCGTATGCTTGGAAATCTATCATTATTAAAGAGGTCGTTCATAAGTATAGAACTCAAGTCATATGGCTTGATTCTGCAAATTTAATAAATAGAAAATTTATATTTTTAAAAATTGCCTTAACTAGTTTGGGATACTTCAGTACTCATAGTGTTGACTCAATTAAAAAATGGACACATGATTCTGTAATACAGAAACTGAATCTTGAATCTAAACTACTTAAGAAAACTAATTTAAATGGGGCAATAATTGGTTTCGACTATCAAAATGATAAAGCGATGAATTTTCTATATGAATGGAATGAATATTGCTTACAAAAAGAACTAATATCACCTAAAAATAGTAGTAAAGATAACCACAGATGGGACCAAACGCTACTTTCGATATTGTTTTATAGATTAAAACTACCATACATACCTAGGTTGCATAAAATTTATGGGGTAACAACACATCAATGGCATGATCGAATCTATTATATAGTACAACCAAAGGTAGAAACCGATATTCCATTACGAGAGAGCTGGTACAGACAGTTCGGCCACATTTCCACAAATACATTTAAGGATTCAAAAAAAGTAGTCTTTTTAAACGAAAAATCTTTTCAAAACTTTAAAAAAAGACGATTAAGAAAAAAAACCTCCTACTTATTTATAGCTACTGAACATGAAGCTGAAAACATAGATTGGAAAATATTTAAAAATAGTAAGTTTAAGGTGAACTTAATAATTCAAGAAAAAATTAGGAGTGAAGCAGTGCCTTCGGACATAATTTTTAGTAGATATAATGACAAAAATATTGAAGAAATTCTCGATGCTACTTTAAACTAAAAACATTTGAATAAATAGCATGTATGTTTAATGCTTCTATATTGAAAATTTTTAAAATTATCCAAAAAAAATATTAGTCAAAACTAAATTAGATTCAACATTAAAAAGCTTGTATAGATTACTTAAAGTAGAATTCAAAGTTTGACTTGACTATATCTAACATAGTTACATTTGCTAACTTGAAATAATCATCACCAAGAATTTCTTTTTGAAGTGGAGAAGGGTTTATTTTTGGATTATTTACATTTGTAGTCCAATAAGCTTCGCCTTCTCCGAGTGGCCAATGTGTATAACTAACAATATTATTATTTCTAGCATCTTCAATCTGCTGAAACCAAGAGTAACAAAATTCAGAACAATCAATAAAGTAAGTGGATTGTTGAAAACTAAAAAAAGAAATTGAAATTAATAAATAAACTAATAAAACCCATTTTTTTACTTTTACTTCTTCAAAATATCTTATTATAGAAAAGAATGCAATTGTTGAAATTACAACAGCATATCTCTGATTGAAGTTATTTCCAATTTGTCCAAAGTTAAGTAAAAAAAGCTGCAAAAGAAAACATGAAATAACTAAGTAATAACGTTTAAATGAAAAATAATTTTTATAAATTAAGAAGCACACAAATGAAATAAACATACATACACTGATTAATTCAAAAATATTATAAGTAAAAAATCTTTCTCCAAAAAAATTAATAGAGACACTTCTTTTAATTATTTCTAATAAGTAAATATAACTTTCCTTGTTTTGGAATTTATCTTCATATAGAAACCTATTATTAATTGAGAATATAAGGACATTCAATTGTATAAAACCAGCAAATGCTCCAATTGAAATTGAGGTAAGAATGTTACTATTCTTATCTACAAAATACTTCAATAAAAAAGCAGGTAACATTATCAAAGAATAATACGAAGATAAAAAGGCTACAAAAAGAATAAGATTCTCAAAAAATTTATTATTTTTGGCTTCTAAACCATAAATTAATATTATAAAAGTCGATACGCCTAAAAATGTCTTTGAGTTAATAGAATTAGCAAAAATTTCTAGAAAATTTAGGGATGGAAGAGTTAATAATATAAAACTTACTAATATTCTTTTTGAGTTTTCAATTTTATTATGATTTAATTTGTAGTACAAAAAACTAGGAAGTATTGAAATTAGTAAAGATGTCCACGTAGTTAAAAGAGGTCCATATTTTATATCAAATAGTTTTGTCAAAGCAATCTGAATATTTGTATTAAAAGAATAATAACCAGCCATAATGTCTACAAAAAGAAGCGTTTCAAAAAAATTATGCCCTAGTGAATAACTCCAAAAAATAGATCCTTCTTCAGCAAAAAATCTTCCAAACTTTAAAATTTCGGGATTTCTAATATACAAGAAAACTATATAAGTAATAACACCCAGAAGGTAATAAAAGTCTGATTTGTTAATTTTATATGATTTCATTAGTTGTACATCATTTACTATCTTAGTAGCTTGAAAAAAAGAGAAATTTAACAGTGTATGTTATTTAAACCTTATTACAAATATATAAATTTTATCTTTAAACTAATTAAAAATTTATAATCAATTGTATGACTAAAATAACAAAAATTATAAAAGACGTTATTTTTGTATCAAGATTGACAAAAACTACTAATAAGAAAATTATGACAATTGTTTCAGTCACACTCTCTCAACTCAGTGCAGCAACTGATATCTCAATAATTGCAGTATTTTCAGCTTTAATAGCAGATCAATACACAAATATTATATTTGTAAATAATTTAATTAATTTTGTTTTAAACAACAGATTTATTATTTTCGTATTAGTTTTACTTAGGTTTTTATTTCAATATTTACAAAAAACTATTATTTACAAAATCGAATTAGATGTGAATAAAAATCTAAAAATTTATATTTTAAAGGAAATCTTTGAGAAAAAGAACTTTTCCGTTTCAGATTCTTTTTTCTTTATCAATGTACTTTCTATGCATATTTCATATTTTTATTCAAGTTTTTCAACATTTTTGAATAATATATTACAAATAATTGCATATGGTTTGTATTTATTGATAGCTGATACTTACACGGTTGCAATATTTGCATTTGGGATTATTATTTTGATCTATCCAATTATTAAACTTCTTGGGAAATCAAGATTGTTTATGCATGAGTCATATGAAAAAAGTCAAGAAGCTAACAAAGAAGTTGAAAGAGTAGTTGATAATCTATTCTTAATTAAATTATTAAACAAAGAACAATTTGAAATAAAGAGATTCTCAAAAATAATTGATGATTATATATTTAATGTGTACAATAACTATAAATTTGGAATTATAAATTCTTTACTACCAAGTTTTTTCACCCTTTCTATACTTTCTATAGTTCTTGCAATTTCTGACTACGCAACCAGAATCACATTAGATTTTATAGGGGTTACATTGAGACTTTTTCAGTCTTTAGGAAATCTAGCCAGCTCACTTAATCAAATTATTAATTCACACGTACATATTGAAAAGTTTTATTCTATGGAAAAAAATAAATCAGTCCAGAATAAACATAACTATGTCATACATGAAAAAGATTACATTGAATTTAAAGGTGTAGATTTTAAATACTTTAATAGCCAAGTTCAATTGTTAGAAAATATAGATTTTAAAATCTCTAAAAACTCTCACACCATAATTACAGGTCCAAATGGTTCAGGTAAAAGTACGATTCTTGGCCTTATCGCAGGTATTTATTATTCAGATGGAGGAAAGGTTAATACTTATTCAAATAACTATGGTTACATTGGTGCTACACCGTTAATTTTCGAAAGTACAATTAGAGAAAATATTTTATACGGTAATTCAAAAAATATAAGTGATAAAAAAATAGTTACTTATCTAAAACGATTGGAAACTTTTAAAGAAGAAAGTAGCTATGCACTTGAAAATGAAATAAGCAACAGAACCCTTTCATCAGGCCAAATGCAAAAAATTGCATTTGTAAGAGCAATTTTAAATGAACCGGATATTTTATTACTAGATGAAGCTACTGCAAACCTAGATGAAGTATCTAGAGCTGAAATTTTCAAGATACTTAGAGATCAAGAAACTACAATTATAAATTCAACTCATGATAAGGAAAGTTTTACAAATATTGACCATCACTTAGAAGTTAAGATGATAGGAGAGGTAAGAAAAATTAATTTAAATTTTTAAATCATGAAAAAGATATTAGTAATTAATACAAAGTATAGAAATCTTGGTGGAGAGGATTCAAATATACATGATGAAATTTCTTTATTGAGTATGAATTATGATGTTGATTACATAGAATTTGATAACAATGAAAAATTTTCAATTTATGACTTAGTTTCCTTTTTTACTAGTAGCAACTATGGATCTAATAAAAAGTTAAGACAATATTTAAAACAAAATTCACCAGACATAGCCTATGTTCATAATCTTTGGTTCAAGGGAAATCTGGGTATTTTTAAGATACTTGATTCGCGGGGAATAAAAATAATTAATAAAATCCATAATTATAGACTTACGTGTTCAATGACATATTCTTTGTATGCCCATTTACAGGGAAGTAATTATTGTTATGCATGTAATTTAAGCAACAGTAACTCTCGATATTTCAATAAATACTTTACGCCATCGTATTTAAAGTCAACATTTTTAATAAAGTTTTCAAGAAATTATTTAAAAAAAATTAAAAAATACAATCTAATTCTTTTTGTATTAAACAACCACCACAGAGAACATCTAATAGAAAAAGGATTAAATCCTGAAAATATAAAAATACTATATAACCCGTTAAAAATTCAGAATTATGAAAGTATTGAATATAACTCAAAAAGTGAATTTGTTCTGTATGCTGGAATGCTCACGGAAGAAAAAGGAATCAATAATCTTATTGAGGCGTGGAAAAAAGCTGATATAGAAGGTTTAAAACTTAAAATAGCTGGGACAGTTGATAGTAATATTATTGATGAAGAAAATTTTAATAATCCAAATATTGAATTTTTAGGATACGTACCTCATACAAAACTAATGAGAATAATGAAGAAATCAAGGGCTGTAATTACCGCAACAAAACTTCTTGAAGGGCAACCAAGACTACTTTGCGAGGCTTCAAGTTTTGGAGTTCCATCTATCTACCCTTCATTCGGAGGTATGAATGAATACTTTCCTAATAATTATCCGTTTTCTTTTGTCCAATATAATTATTTAGATCTACTTGAAAAACTTAAAAAATTAATTGATGAAGATCTATTAATTATAAATAGTAAAAAGGTTCACTCACATGTTGCTGAGAAACTTAATCATGAATATTTATTAACAAAATTCGAAAATAACATTAAAAGTCACGAGGTTAAAAATTCATAATTCATCAAAAATTTCAATCATTATGTCAGTTCACAATGAGGAAAATAACATTAACCAAGCTATTGAAAGTATTCTTAATCAAACATATACAAATTTTGAATTCTTGATAATTGACGATGCTTCAGAAGATAACTCTCTTCAAGTATTAAAAGAATATCAAAGGTTAGATGAGAGAATTAATATCTTTAAAAATAAGGAAAATATTGGTTTAACCAAATCTCTCAACATCCTTGCGAATAATTCAAGTGCACCTATAATTGCTCGCCAAGATGCCGATGATACCTCTCATCCAAATCGTATAAGTGCTCAGTTAAATTTTTTAATCAATAAAAAACTAGATGCTTCTACAACAAAAGCCCAAATCATGTCATCCGGTCAAGAAATAAATAAACTAAGTTATTTCATACCTACTAAAATAATTATTAAGTTAAAAAATCCTTTTATCCACGGCTCTCTAATGATGAAAAAATCTGTATTTAATAAACTTGGCATGTATGATGAAAAATTTTACTATGCACAGGATTACAAATTATTTTCAGACTTAATTAAACAGAATTTTAATATTAAAATTATGAATGAAATTTTATATACCCTTAATACCAACAATAATATTTCATCGAAATTTAGTATGCAGCAAAAGTATTTTGCTGATTGTGTGAAAAAAAATAAGGTACCTGGCAATGAAAATATACTTAAATAAAATAAATGAAAACTGGATAGTTGATAGATTCCGAAAAGAATGGTTTAAGAATAATAAAAACGTAAGTACAAAATTTATATCTAATGCAAGTATTGTGTGGATCATTTCACCATGGACCTGGAAGGAGGTAAACCGCAATAAATTAAAAGATAAAAAAATAGTATGCTCTGTTCACCATCTAGACTTTAATAATTTTGATCATGATGAATTTTACAAATTGGATAAAATTGTTACATATTATCATGTCATATCAAGTCGAACATACGAGGAATTATCTAATCTTACTGAAAAAAAAATTTTTCTGATTCCTTGGTGGGTTAATGAGAAAACATGGTTTGAAATTAATGATAAAGCTCAACTTCGCAAAACTAAAGGATTTAAAGAATCGGATTTTTTAGTTGGAAGTTTTCAGAGAGATACAGAAGGTAAAGATTTAATTTCACCCAAGCTCATTAAGGGTCCAGATATTTTTCTCAGAATAGTAAAGGAAAAATATAAAAACAACCCGAATTTAATCGTAGTACTTTCTGGTAAAAGAAGGCAATATTTAATCAAAGAACTTAAAAAAGCTTCAATACCATATCGTTATTTCGAGATGGTTGATGAAAAAGAACTTAATGAGCTCTATAACTTACTAGATCTTTATATTGTTGCTTCTCGAATTGAAGGTGGGCCGCAGTCAATAGTTGAATGTGCCATAAGCAAAACACCTATCATATCTAGTGATGTAGGAATAGCTAGAGATTTTTTACACCATTCTTCAATTTTTAAAGTTGACCCAACAAATCAAGAAGTAGAAAAAACTATTCCAAATATTGAGTATGCTTATGAAAAAGTCAAAAAAATTTCAACTCATCAAGGAATGGCAAAATTTATAAAAATGTTTAAGGAAGTAAATGAAAGTTAGCATCGGATCTCAAATAATTAAAGGTCCATGGGGAGGGGGAAACCTTTTTGTAACCAACTTAAGTAAATACCTTAAAAATTTAGGACATGAAGTAATTTACAATTTATCAGAACCAGATATAGATTTAATTGTATTAACTGATCCAAGAAGTAGAAAAGATTCAACTTCAACTTTCAACCATATTGAAATTGAAAAGTATAAAAGTTGTGTCAAACAAGACGTTGTTGTTGTACAAAGAATTAACGAATGCGATGAGAGAAAAGGCACAGAAAATATCAATGATTTTTATTTAGAAGTTAGTAATTCTGCAGACCATGTTACTTTTGTAAGTACTTGGCTAGAAAACATTTATCTTAATTTAGGCATGAGTGCAGACAAGACCTCAGTAATTTTAGCTGGTGCAGATAGTGATATTTTTAATGATTCAAACCTAAGTTCCTTTAATAAGGATAGCAAAATAAGAATAGTTACTCATCACTGGAGTTCGCATGAAAATAAAGGATTTAAAATATACAAACTACTAAATGATTTAGTCGGAAAAAAAGAGTGGGCTGAAAAGTTAGAATTTACCTATATTGGCAATATGTCTGATGAGTATAGTTTAAATAATACAAATCTAGTAAACCCATTGGCAGGGTTAGAGTTAGCTGCAGAAATTAAAAAACATCAAATATATGTTACAGCCTCAATTAACGAACCCTCAGGCAATCACCATATAGAAGCTGCTCAATGCGGACTTCCTATAATATATTTAGAAAGCGGGGGTATACCAGAATATTGTGAAGGTTATGGTCTTAGTTTTGTTGATAACTTTGAAGAACAATTAATTAAAATGATTGAAAATTATGAACATTTTCAAAATAAAATGAAAAATTATCCAAGAACATCTGAAACGATGTGTAAAGAATATTATGATCTTTTTAACACCTTAATTGCTAAAAAAAAGACTCCTCCAAAAAATTTAAATTTAGCAAGATACCCATTCTTATTGAAGCATAAATTTTATAGAGTATTTAGAGATAAACTCTACTTTAATACAAAAAATTATTTGATCTACAACCTGAGGAAGATTCTTAAAAAAAATGGATAGTAAATATTTTCAAAATATTCCAAATAGTGTACTTGAGTACACAAAAGGATTAAGCAAGGAACAAAAATACACATTCTTTCCAGCACACAAAGGCTTAACTGAAAACGGAAAGAATTTAGCTCTGGGATTTAGTTGCTTCGGACTTAAAATATACTTCATGACAGGTGAGTGGCAAAAGCTACCTGCTAGTGATAAAGAAAATTGGACTGAATATATTAATTCTTTTCAGATGAGTAAAAAAAATTTTCCTGACAATTCTTTTATTGATAAAGCTCTGACTGATTCTTATAAAAATCTAGGTTTAAAACAAGAAACAAAATACATTATTAAAGGTGCATTAAATTTATTACCAAATTTTAACTTAGACAATAAAAACGTTGCTGTTAAGAAAGCTGTTAATGCTGAAACTAAACAAGCTGTTTCAAGTCTCTATCAAGTTAATGCCATAAATTTAAAAAAGATTGAGAATAAATTTAAAACTAAAAGCAATTTATTTGATTACTTAGATTCACTAGATTGGACAAAGCCGTGGGCTTCTGGTGCTCAATTCTCTTCTTTATGTGTTTTAAGCAAGACTCAGGGGTTTAACATTGAAAATTACTTGGCGGAATTTATTTCGAGGTTGTCCGATAAACAAACAGGCTCATATTTTACATCATATCCAGCTTCATCTAGAGAAATAATTAATGGTGCTATGAAGGTAATCTCTGGTCTAGATTGGTTAGGACAGGAAATTCATAGGCCACAAGAGTTAATAGATTTCTGTTTAGATAATAAACCAGTATTAGAGGGTTGTGATATAGTTGACTTTACTTATGTGCTATATAAATGTACCCAACAGTCAACACATAGAAGAAGTGAAGTTAATAAGCTATTCATAACTTTTTTAGATGAGATTAATAAACTTTATAAAAAAGAAGAAGGTGGTTTTTCTTATTTTTACAGGAAGTCACAAACTCATTACTATGGCTCGACGATCACAACAGGTGAAGATATTTCAGACATTCATGGAACAACTTTATGCCTATGGGCAATATTAATGATTTTGGATACTCTTGAGATAAAAGATGACAACACTTATATAATAAAACCCTAAAAGCTAATTTTTAATAAACGAAAGATATTCATGAAACTAAGAAATAATATTTTAAAGTCAAATTTAACCAAATATACTATCTCTTTATTTTTTACATTAGTTTTTATTCTCGGAAGAACATTTATGGGAGTATATATTTTTGGCTTTAGAGTTGGAGAAATTATGATGGGTGCTTCGTTGTTGATTTTGATATCCTCATTAATATTTTTGAATAAAGAATTGATTGACGTATTTGGAAAAAACTTTGTTAGAGTAAATTTTTTAATTTTACTGAGCTTTATCTTAAACGCACTGTATACAAACAGTTCATTTACAAGTCCTTATACTTATAAATCATCATCATATATTTGGACTATTGGATTTTTCTATTTAGGGTATTTCTTTTTTAGAGTGAACAATATCTCAACTTCCTTTATGTACTTCCAAATAGGTGTTCTTGTATATATTTACTTTTTTTCAATATACGGATTACCAACATCTATATCTGACTTTTTTCTAACTATATCTGATAAATTTGAACCTCACAAAGGTTCAGACATTTTAATAATGTTTGTTACCGTGTTTTTTATTTCTAATCGTTTAAATAGTAATAAACGATTTGCCTTTGAGCTATTCGTTGCTTTTTCTGTTGCGTATCTACCGTTAGTTCTTTTCAAAAGTAGAGCTTCAATTATCGCATTATTAATATTCCTTATATTCGAATTTATTTATTTTAATTCTGAGTTAGAGTCAAATTTTAAAAGAAATGTCATACTCACTATTTTCTGTATAGGTATATTTTTACAATCTGTATTTCTTGTTTCCGGTTCAGGCTATTTGGAAGACTCTCAAGAAAGTTTTGTAAGCGAGGTCGAGTACGGTCTAGATTATATTGCGACCTACAGGGCTGACCCAGATGATGAAGTATTCAGACTTTTTTATATTGCAGAAGACGACTTAGGAACAAGAACTACAAGAATATTTTCAACGGATAACAATCTAAATTGGAGGTTACAAATTTGGCAAGATGTGGTCTACGATCTTATTTATAAAGATTCTTTAATTACAGGTTATGGGTTTCAGGGTATGATTCCCGCAATGGAGCCAATTGACAGACAGGGACTCGATAGGTTGAATGAAAATGTTCATAATTTTCCAGTAAATCTTCTTGCAAGAGGAGGTTTGTTAACTCTAATTCTTTATATATACCTATATACAATATTTTTTTCAAATATGAAAAATAAATATCGAAGCTATTATTTTTTACCCTTTTTTGTACCTGTGTTTTTTAATACACTATTTGATGTAACTATGGAAAATTCTCATTATCCTCTAATTTTCTACTTTGTAATAGGTATGATGTACAATAAAGAAAAGTTTTTTATGACAAATAAGACAATAACGTGAAGGCTTTAATTACAGGTATAACTGGTCAAGATGGTTACTATCTGAGTAAGTTGTTGCTTGAGAGTGGTTACGAAGTTCACGGAACCATAAGAAGATCTTCTTCATTCAACACTGGAAGGATCGACTCTTTAATATCTAAATACTCAGAAGATGAAAAGCTAAACCTACACTTTTCAGATTTACTAGATGCATCATCGATTTCTAATTTAATAGACAAAATTGAACCTGA
>Ga0209631_10006854_pt1 | contig 11621 bp, 8 predicted proteins | sample COG_08_FD_184752 | JGI IMG/M metagenome (GOLD analysis project Ga0209631, IMG submission 184752) | Pelagic Microbial community sample from North Sea - COGITO 998_met_08 (SPAdes) (version 2) | ecosystem: Environmental > Aquatic > Marine > Neritic zone/Coastal water | place: Helgoland, sampling... | reverse complement strand
ATAAAATTTTTATTGGATTGCATATCAAAATCTACAAGCACATTTGTTTTATTGATATCTATTTTTTTTATGAAGTTCTTTACTCTATCATAATCTTTAAAGTTATCTTGGTTTATAAATAAAATTATTGAATTATTATCTAATTTTTCTGAAAGCTCCTTTAAGATTGGCATTTCTTTTACACAAGGAGCACACCATAAAGCCCAAAAGTTAATTATAGTAATATTATTTTTTAAAGTTTCATTTAAGCTTAAAGTTTTATTATTTAGATTACTAAAACTAATATCAGGTATGTACTGAAGTTGGGTTTCTTTTTTAATTTTTTTAATAGAAGCTGGAAAAGTATCGGCAAAACAGGAAATATTATAGAACATAAGTGAAATTATGCTAAAATAACTAAAAAAATTAAAAATATTTTTGATTGAAATTATCATATACTTTTCTCTTTATTGTTGTATAGGTAATATAGTTATTATTGGTGAATTAAATGAATAAATCAAAGTCTAAAAAAAATAAACAAACTTCTTCAGTATGGGGAGGAAGATTTAAAAATGATTCTTCTCAAATTATGAAAACTATCAATGCTTCCATATGGTTTGATAAGAGGCTTGCATTTCATGATATTATGCTGAGTAAGGAGCATTCTAATATGCTTTATAAGAAAAAAATTATTTCTTATAAAGAAAATAATAAGATTCAAAAAGGCTTAAATCAGATAAAAAAAGAAATAAAAGAAGAAAAATTTCATTTTTCTGATGAACTCGAAGATATTCACATGCATATAGAAGCAAGATTAATAAAATTAATTGGTGATGCAGGAAAAAAATTACATACTGCTAGATCTAGGAATGATCAAGTTGCAACATCTTTTAAAATGTGGGTAAGGGATGAGCTAGATACTGTATTAATTTTGATAAAAAATTTACAACATTCTCTTATTATTCAAGCTGAGCTTAATATAAATACTATTTTGCCAGGTTTTACTCACCTTCAACCAGCCCAGCCAATTAGTCTGGCTCATCATTTATTAGCCTATGTTGAAATGTTAGGAAGAGATAAAACCAGAATTGAAGATGCAAAGAAGAGATTAAACAAATGTCCATTAGGAGCTGCAGCTTTAGCAGGTACATCTTTTCCTATCGATAGATTTTATACGGCTAAAGCATTAGATTTTGATAGCCCTATGGAAAATTCTATTGATGCTGTAAGTGATAGAGACTTTGTTTTAGAGGTTTTATCTAACGCATCTATTATTATGGTTCATTTATCCAGATTAGCGGAAGAAATAGTTATATGGTCTTCTCCAGGATTTAATTTTATAACTTTACCAGATTCTTTTTCAACGGGATCATCTATTATGCCTCAAAAAAGAAATCCTGATGCAGCAGAGTTAATTAGAGGAAAAACAGGAAGAGTTTCTAGTGCTTTTTATAATGTATCGACAATGCTTAAAGGATTACCTTTAGCATATTCTAAAGATATGCAAGAAGATAAAGAACCATTCTTTGATGCGATTGACAATTTAAAAATATGTTTATCGGTAGCAGAAGGGTTGATTAAGGAAATGATATTTAATGTTTCTTCAATGAAGAAAATGTCAGAACTGGGATATATAATAGCAACAGATATAGCTGATTTTCTCGTAAAAGAATGTAATGTTCCTTTTAGAGATGCTCATTCAATTACAGGAAAGATTGTTAAATATGCAGAAAATAATAATTTAACTTTAGACAAGATCACACTAGTTGAATATAAAAATATTGATAAAAGAATTACAGATAATATTTTAAAAGTTCTTTCATTAAAAAATTCATTAGAAAGTAGAAATAGTTATGGAGCAACTGCTCCTGTAATGGTTAAAAAAGCCATAAAAAAGGCTAAAAGTAGATGGTTAAAATAATGATTATAAAATATTATAAACTTAATTTTATTTTTTTTGTTTTATTACTTATTACTTTGAGTGCATGCGGAAAAAGAGGAATATTAGAGAGACCTCCACCTGATGACAACTTAATGCCAGCAGAAGTAGAGCAAAATAATTAGTAGGGTATAGATATGAGTAATTTCACTTACACGAATGAAATTTTACATATAGATAATGTTTCGGCATTAGATATTGAAAAAAAATGTAAAACTCCAGTTTATATTTATTCTGAGTCTCGCTTAATAAATAATTTTAAAAAATTAGAAGGTGCATTAACATCTAAACTTGGAAAAAATCATGCTATATTAATTGCATATTCTGTTAAAGCCAATTCAAATATAGCTGTAATAAATGTGTTAAATAAACTAAATTCTGGAGCTGATGTCGTTTCTTCTGGTGAATTGAAAAGGGCTATCAAAGCTGGAATTCAACCTGAAAGAATTGTATTCTCAGGTGTTGGAAAAACAGTAGATGAATTATTTTTGGCACTTCAATCTAATGTTTTACAGTTTAATTTAGAATCAATAGAAGAACTAGAAAAACTCTCTGAAATTGCAGTTGAAAACAACATGATAGCGCCGATAGCATTTAGAATAAATCCTGATATTGATGCGGGTGGACATGAAAAAATTTCTACGGGGGGAAGTAATACAAAGTTTGGTATACCTTTTAGTCAAGCACTAGAATCCTATAATTATGCAAAAACATTATCAGGAATTAAAATAGTTGGAATTGATATACACATAGGCTCGCAAATTACAGAACTAGATCCATTTGAGTTAGCATTCAATAAAGTAGTCTCGCTGTATAATACATTAATAACTGCAGGACATAATATTGAAAATATAGATCTGGGTGGAGGAATAGGTGTTTCTTATGACAAAACTGTTTCGTCTTTTTCACTTGATGAATATGCAGACTTAGTAAAGAAAAAATTTGGTTCAATGAACTGTAAATTAATATTTGAACCAGGAAGGTATATAGCTGCAGATGCAGGAATACTCTTGACTAAAGTTATTAGAAATAAAGAAAGTTACGATAATCGCTTTATAGTTGTAGATGCTGCAATGAATGATATATTGAGGCCAGCTCTTTATGACGCTAAGCATGAAGTAATTTCAGTAAAAGAAATAAATAAGAATAAAGAATTTGTTGATTATCAAATAGTAGGACCTATATGTGAAACTGGCGATATTTTAAATAAGAAAGTGTATTTAAATAGTATTAAAGAAGGTGATTTGTTAGCTATAAAACATGCTGGTGCATATGGAGCAGTAATGTCATCTCAATATAATAGCAGAGATTTAATACCAGAAATAATGATAGCTAATAAAAATATTAATATAATTAGAAAAAGAATTACTATTGAAGATTTTTTATCTTATGAGAGTATTCCTGAATAAAATTTTGTGAGTTTATTTCTATGAAAAATATATATGAATTTAATAAACCTATTCCTTTTAGCTTAATAATTAAGTTAAATATTACTCGTATCCTAATTATTTGGGAAGATCTAGCTAAATATTTTTATAGATTATTATTAATTATTTTACTTTTTTCTATGTTTATTTTGACTGAAGTATTTTCATCATTAAATTTTTGGCTTCACGGCACGATACTAATTATTTTTTTATTATTTTTTTCTGCTGCTTTGATAAAACTTTTATATAGATTAAAGTGGCCATCAAAAATTGATTGTGCGAAAAGAATAGAAAAAGATAATAATGTAAAAAATACACCTTTTAGTTCTTTATTTGATAAACCAATTCAAAATAAAAACAGCATTTTATGGGCAGAACACCATAAAAGAATCTTAAAAATATCATTAACTTTATCCATTATGAAGTTAAAATTTTTAAACTATAAAAATGATCCATTATTTGTTCGTTTACCAATTATGATAGTTTTCTTATTTATTTTTTTGGCTTTCAATAGTGATATAGATAAAAAAGTTCAGGCAGCTTTGTCATTAGAAAGAAATACTATTGAATTTACAGCAGGAGAATTTACAGGTTGGATTAATCCTCCTGAATATACGAAGTTACAACCAGCTCTAATAGGAAAAAAAGCTGGATCTTTAATTGTCCCTAAGGGCAGCTCATTATCTGCCAGAGTATTTGGAGGAGAAGGTAAGGTAGAATTAGGTTTAAACGATAAAATAATAAATTTTATAAAGATTGATAATGAAAATTCTGCAATAGAAAGTATAATTGATAAAGATACGGATTTAATAGTTAAGCAAAATCAAAAAATTATTTTTAAAAGCCAGTTAAAAGTTATTAAAGACGAACCTCCTAAAGTTGATTTTTTTGAAGACCCTAAATCTACAATTAAAGGAGTAATGGATATTGATTATATATTTTCTGATGATTATGACGTGACTAAATTGTCAGCTAAAATAGTATTAATAAAGCCTATTGAGTCTCTAAATATGAAAGAAATTAATTTTAAACTTCCTTTTAATAAAAGTGATGATATGCAAACAATAGGGCAATATTACTATGATTTATCTGAACACATTTGGGCAGGTTTGCCTGCTAAAATTATACTTAGAGCAGAGGACTATATTGGTCAAATAGGCAAAAGTAGAGAAATAGAAATGCTACTTCCAGAAAAACCATTTAAAAATTTAATAGCTGTATCGATTATTAATCAAAGAAAAAACCTATCATTAAACAAGGAAGATCCATTTGAAGTTGGAAAGGTATTAAGCGAAATTGCAACTAGTACATTTTTTGAGGATAAACTTTTTGTTGCAAAAGATTGGTTATTAGAATCCTCTAATATTTTATTACAAAGTAAAGATAGCTCAATGCTAACTTACGAAAAGAAAAATTTTGTTATTGATTTACTATGGAAGACCGCTTTATTTGTTGAATCAGGGCAATTATCAGTCGCGGAAAATGAATTGCGAAGAGCTCAACAAGATTTAGAAGAAGCACTGTCTGAAGGAGGAGATGGTGCTGAAATTCAAGACATGATGAACAACTTAGATAATGCTTTGGCAAAATATTTAGATGAATTAGAAAATCCAAGGGATATAGATGTTCCACAGGTATCAGAATCTGATGATCCAGGGGATAGAGGAGGAGAAAATGGTGCTCAATCTAACGAAAGAGAAAACTTAGAAGAAAAATTAGAAGATATTGCAGAGTTGACAGCATCTGGATCATTAGATGAGGCTCAAGAACAATTAGACCAGATGCAGGAAATGTCAGAAGGACTGGATAGAGATGCTTTAGGGGAGGCTTTAGGGGAGCAAGAAACAGATAGTGCTCCTATGGCAATGCAGCAAATTTCTGAAATGATGCAAGAGCAAGAAGCTTTAATGGAAGATTCTTTTGAACAATCTTTAAACGCAGCACAAGCTGATCAAAAAACACCTGGGTCTGGTCCAGTAAATGCAGGGCAAAAACAAGAAAGTCTGAGGCAGCAATTAGAGGATGTTATGCATGAAATTAGTGAATCAGAGAACCCTATGCCTGAAGAGTTAGGAAGGGCTGAAAGATCTATGAGACAAGCTGAAAAAGAGTTACAAAGAGGAAGGCCAGATAGAGCCCAAGCAGCCCAAGGTAGGGCTATAGAACAACTTAAGAAAGCAGCGGAAAAAATGGATAAAATGCATTCTGGCAATGGGCCAAGTCAAATGGCTGGAGATAGTAATGGAAATAGTGATCGCGACCAAAGAGATCCTCTAGGTAGAGTGCCTCCTGGACAAGGAAATTCTCCAGGCGGAGATGTAGGTATTACAATGGAATCAGATAATAATAAGGCTAAAAAAATAGTTAAAGAGTTATATAAAAAAGCTGAAAGTTCAACTAAAGGTTCTATCGAAAGAAAATACGTGGATAGTCTATTAGATTGGTATTAGAAAACTACCTATCAAATTCTCTACCAAATAAACTGCCTCCTTCTATTGGTATACCCATATTGATTAAAAAATTAAATAATTCTTTTGGAATAGGAATTATGTTTCCAAAAACAATTATTAATCCTAGATATAGAATTGCAAAAGTAATAGTTAAAGTAATTATCCAAAATACCCATAGACCCAAATTAGAAGATGTTTCAGATACGTTTTCTTGTTTCCACTTAGCATTACAGTAAGAGCACTGCACCATTCTTCCTTCCGGAGGAATAAGATTATCCAATACATTAAATTTGGTTTTACAGTTATTGCATATTATAATCACATTATGTCCTTTTTTTACTTCATATAAATAATTTTTATTTTAATATAGTTTTTTTAATTAATATATTAATCTATAGAATTTTTTAATAAGGTTTTTATAATTTTTTTTGGGTCAAATGAAAGATATAGAGAATTAAAATTGTTTAGTTTAAAATCTATAATTCTAATATCAATAGTATTGATGCTTTATATAGTCTCATTTTTAGACTTTATTAAATATATAGATAAAGAAAATGTAAACTATACTGATTCCAATACAATAGTTGTTCTTACGGGCAATTCAGGAAGATTAAATGCTGCTATTGATTTAATGCTTTTAAATACTGATACCCGATTACTTATTACTGGAGTAGCTAAGGGAGTTAAATATTCAGAAATCATTAAAAACAAAAATATTGATAAAGAAAGAATTATTCTTGGTTATAAGGCTCAAAGTACTCTTGGGAACGTAATAGAGACAAAAATTTGGATACAGAAAAATAATTTTAAAGATTTTATCTTAATAACAGATGATTGGCATATGCAAAGAGCACTAGTTTTATTTAAAAACGCTATGCCAAATATTACAATTTTTCCATATAGATTAAAGTCTAATAAGAATTTTAGAAAAAACTTTTATTTTGAAGAACATTTGAAATATCTTATATCTCATATACAAGTGATTTATTTATGGATTATTAATTGATTTTTTTTCGTTCTTTAGCATTTAATTTATTATTTTTTACTATCAGTATATTTATTGGATTCTTTCTTTTTCCTTTTTTAATATCATCTTCATTGACTATAAAGATATCTCATAAATGGGCATTAATAACTATTTACTTACTTAAGAAAATTTGTAAAATTGAAATAGAGATTAATAAAAAGAATTTAAATAAATATTTTAATAATCAAGTTCTATTTGCTGTACGCCATGAATCAGTTTTGGAAACAATATTATTTCTAGCCTACTTTTCTAACATAAAATACATAGTCAAAAAAGAACTACTATATGTTCCTTTTTATGGACAATTTGTTTGGAGATGTGGCCATATAATTATAGATAGAAAAGAACAGTCAAAAACTATATTTTTAATGCTAAAAAAGATTAAATTGCTTCTAACTAAAAAAGAAAACTTAGTCCTTTTTCCGCATGGCACTAGAGTTAAATATCGTGCAAAAGTAAATATTAAACCAGGAATATATGCTATCTATAAACATTTAAAAATACCAATAATTCCAGTATATATGGCATCTGGACATGTTTGGGATAAAAAAGGTTTCATAAAGAATCCTGGTATAGTAAAAGTTACTTTTTTTGACTCTATTGAAAGTGGTTATAGTAAGGAAAAGTTCTTAAAATTATTAAATTCAAAATTAAATTAATTTATTTAGTTTATATAATCTTAATTTTCTTTATTTTAGTATAATATATTTATTAATTAATAGGATATAGTATGAAACCATTATTTAAAAATATTATAATTTCCTTTTTAATAATCATTCTGGCTTTTATAGTATATTATTTCTTTCTTAATTCACGTCCTGTTGCGACTGCAAAGCAAGCAAATATAGAATTGCCAATAGTGAATACACTAAAACTATCGTCTATTAAGTATCTATTAAATATAAAAACTTATGGAGAAATAGTAAGTGATAGAATCTTAAATATAAAATATAGAGAAAATGGTAAAATTATTAAAATTGGCAAAAATATAAAAAATGGAGAATATATTAATAAAGGAGATTTAATATTTAAAGTTGATTCATTTTATATAGAAAATGAAATAGAAGAAAAAATTACTTCCAGAAAAATTTTATTTTATAACTTAAAAAAGATCAACTTCCAGATAAGTAGTAATGAACTAAAGCAGAAAGAAATAATTGTTCAAAGAGATATAATAAAAAATCAATTGGACAGAAGGACTGCAGTTAAATCGCAAGCTTTTTCAGATAATTCAATTGATGAACTTCGTTTATCCTTGAGCTTAAAAGAACAAAGTTTGATAGATAATATTGAATTAATTAATATTTTAAATATTGAGTTAGAAACTCTTAATACCGAAATTGATAAAATACAAATAATAATTGATAAATTAAATAATGATCTAGAAGAAACTACTGTCTCTGCTCCCTTTTCAGGGCACATATCTAATTTAAATATTGAAGTTGGAAAAGAGATAACAAGTAATGATAATTTAGCGGTTTTGAGTGACACTGATAATTTAGAAGCAAAATTTTTTATCGGCGGTAGTGATTATTTTAAGCTTACACAATTTAAAAATAATGGTTTAGAAGAGTTAGTTAATATCAAATGGGTTATTGGTAATAAATCTTATAAAACTAAAGGAAAAATTAGTAGAATAGATGGGTTAATTAATAAAGAAATTGCGGGAATAAATATATACGCAAAAATTGATAAATCTTTACCTAAAATACCACTAGGAGCGTTTATAGAAATTAACCTTATAAGTAATACTCCTTCAGATGCTATAATAGTTCCTAGCTCTTCTATATTTCAAAATAAATATATTTATCTAGTTAGAAATCAAAAATTAATTAAACGTGAAATAATTGTCATAAGTGAAGAGAGAGAAGGTATTATTATTAAAGATAATAATCTATCTGGTAATTACATTGCTACAACCCGTTTAAGTAATATGAAAGATAATATGCAAGTAGAAACTTTACAAAAATAATTTTAGATAATCATGAAAGTTAATTAATTTGAATATTTTAAACCTTTTTTCTACTCATAAAACTGCCTCAAACGTTCTGATGGTTATTATATTACTTTTTGGTTTATTAGGGTTATTAAAATTAAATGTACAATCATTACCTGATTTTGGCTTTGACTTAATTACAATAAGTGTAGATTGGAAAAGTGCAAGTCCAAGAGATGTTGAAAATCAAATTATAAAATCAATTGAACCTGAAGTCAGAACTATAGATGGAGTTAGAAAAGTCAATTCTACTGCCAGAGAGGGCGTTGGTCAGTTAAGTATTGAATTTGTTAAAAATACAGATATGCAGAGAGCATTATCTGACGTTAGTTCTGCTGTAAGTAGAATTCTCAGTTTACCAGAAGATTCTGAAAAACCTAAAGTAAGAAGAATTATAAGATATGAAACGGTGGGAAGATTATTATTATATGGAGATATATCTGAGGGACTTATTAGAAACAATGCAAAAAAAATCCGTGATGATTTACTTAATTTAGGAATAGATAAAGTTAATATTCTGGGTATGAGGGATAAGGAAATAGTAGTTGCAATAGATCCATTATCTTTAATGACTTTTAAAAAATCGATGCAAGATATTTCCGATAAAATATATGCGTTTTCAGAAGATTTTCCTGTCGGTACTATTGAAGATTCAGATATTAGAAAAATAAAAATTTCAGGACAAAAAAATACAATAGAGCAGCTGAAAGGCCTTTCAATAATTAGTGGAGAATTTGGTGAACAAGTATACCTTAAAGATATAGCTAATATTTATATTAATTATGATAGTGAGGGGCAATACGGATTAGTAAATAATAAACAAGCAATAAGCCTTGATATTAAAAGAGCAGCCGGAAGAAACTCCTTAAAAATGGCAAAAATTTTGGAAAATTATGTTACAAATTTTCAAAAAAATTCCCCACCAAATTTAAATGTAAAAATTTATGATTTAAGTGTTCAATCTGTAAGAGATAGAATTAATCTATTGATTAAAAATGGTCTAGGTGGCTTAGTTTTAGTAGTTATAATTTTATTTTTATTTCTTTCAGGAAGAGTAGCTTTTTGGGTGGCGTTTGGTATTCCTATTGCTTTAGCTGGTACATTAGGGGTAATGCTTATATCAGGCCAGACAATAAATATGGTTAGTTTATTTGCTTTGATTATGATGCTAGGTATTATTGTAGATGACGCTATAGTAGTTGCTGAATATGCTCAAACTAGGCATGAAGAAGGCGATGATTCAGTTTCAGCAGCAAGAAAAGGTGCTAGTAAAATGTTTCTTCCTGTTTTTACTGCAGCAATTACTACTGTTGCGGCTTTCATCCCTATATTTTTAATTACAGGTATTATTGGCCAAGTTATAGAAGCTATTCCATTAGTAGCTATAGCTGTTTTAATTGCTTCTCTTGTAGAGTGTTTTCTTATATTGCCTGGACATTTATCATTAGCTTTAAAAAATAAAAAAAAGAATATTTCTAAATTCAGAATTAAATTTAACAAATATTTCTTTATTATAAGACAAAACTATTTTCGTAAATTAGTAGGACATGCAACAAAATATAGATATGTAACTTTATCTGCTACGCTTTCTGTTTTAATAATAGTATTAGGTTTAATGTCAGGAGGAAGAGTATCTTTTGTTTTTTTTCCTTCTCCAGAGCCTGATATAATTTATGTTAATTTTAATTTTTCTCCAGGTACTTCTAAAGAAAGTACATCTTCTATGATAACTGAATTAGAAAAATCATTACTAGAAGTTGATCATAATAAAGAAGTAAAGACATATTTTTCAATTATAGGTAAATCATTGGGTTTACCTGGAAGTGTTCAGCAGATCCAGGGGCAACATATAGGAGCAATGGTGGTTGAATTAGTCAGTTCAGATTCAAGAATAACTGAGGTTAGTGATTTAATAATTAGATGGAAAAAAAATATAAATAAACTAGCAGGATTAGAGTCAATGACAATATCCTCTAAACGGCAAGGCCCTCCTGGAAAAGATATAGATATTAGAATTATTCCGAATAATATTAATAACGATATTTCTTATACTAAATTAGTAGCAGATGAAGTTAAAAGTCTACTATCTAAATATGAGGGAGTAAGTGATATTTATGATGACTTACCTTGGGGTAAAGAAGAATTAGTATTAAAATTATTACCATCAGGAAAATCTTTAGGTTTTACGACTCTCGAAGTTGCAAATCAAATTCGTGCTGCTTTTAGAGGAATAGTAGTCAAAAGATTTTCGGATGGGTCTGAAGAAATTTTAATTAGAATTAGATACGATAATCAAAGACTTAGAGAGATAGATTTAAAAAATATGTTTATTATGTCTTCTAGTAAAAACTTTATTCCATTGAGTCAAATTGTAGAATTAGAATATGAAAAAGGTTTTTCAATTATTAGGAGAGAGAATGGTAAGTCTGAAGTATCTATTACGGCAGAAATTGATGAAAAAATAATTGCACCTTCTACAATATTAAATGCACTTTCTGATGGCCCTCTAGATGAGATAATTATTGATAAAGGATACAGCTGGAGATTAGCTGGTAGGTCTGAAGAACAAAGTGAAACTTTAATGGATATGAAAATAGGAACAGCTATTGGATTAGTTTTAATATTTATAATTTTGTCTGGAGTTTTTTCATCCTATAGTAGGCCTCTTATAGTTATGAGTATTATTCCTTTTGCAGCATTAGGATCTATTATTGGTCATTGGCTTACAGGCTTTAATATTACTATTTTATCTTTGGTAGCACTTTTAGGATTAGCAGGAATTGTAATTAATGATTCTATAATT
>Ga0209631_10006852_pt1 | contig 11621 bp, 10 predicted proteins | sample COG_08_FD_184752 | JGI IMG/M metagenome (GOLD analysis project Ga0209631, IMG submission 184752) | Pelagic Microbial community sample from North Sea - COGITO 998_met_08 (SPAdes) (version 2) | ecosystem: Environmental > Aquatic > Marine > Neritic zone/Coastal water | place: Helgoland, sampling... | reverse complement strand
CGCTTCAATGTTTATTACATTTTCTATCAAAAAACTTACATCTCGCCCTCGTCATCGCCACAGTACCATCATCAGGTTACGTTTCGATTCGTATTATATATGTACATATATATATGTACGTATATTATTAATAAGTACGAATCCTATCGAAGATACCTCTATTTTATTTAATATACATTCGTATATGGCAAACCTTATCCGGCAAAATATTATGACACCTGTGGGATTCGAACCCACGCTCTTTCGAACAGGCACCTGAAGCCTGCGCCTTAGACCAGCTCGGCCAAAGTGTCACGATACGACATTCTCATCCCGTGCTGTGTAGATATATATACATGGCAAGTTTCACAAGGAAGGGCGACACATTGGTAAACGGCATCCGTTACAACAACCGCAAAGATGACAGTTCGCCCGGAGATAGCCCTCGTGCGCCTTCTTCGCGCTCACTTACGTCGTAAATGTCGGCTGTTGCCGTGATTTTTTTAAATGCACTAAAGACGTTTCAGTTGTGGTTGGTGTCACTAGCGGTTTGTGATGAACTTGTGTTCTGCAGCAGCAGCAGCAAAGACCACAGTCCAGCCCCTGAGTGGACAGGTGTAGAAAAAAAATCGCTTAGATGTAGTCGCCACAGGTAGGCACCAGGTTAGATCCATCTGACATATACCAAAAATTATCGTAGATGGTTTAATCACTGTTTTGGAATACAAGTGCATGTTCACGGCGGGTCGCACAAATCCGAACAAGTACAAACAGATATTCTCCACAGAGTGCTCTTCTACCTTTCTTCAGCCCGCACCCCGAGGACTATTCTCAAGAGGTTCGGCCTGTCCGCCCATCGCTTCATTCCGGCACCGTATCCAACTCTTAACATCTGACACATATTCGGCCAAGAACAAGTCTCGGTGCTTAGAGTTGCAGTTAGACAAGCACCAGTCGGAGTGACGAACTCACCAGCAACGCCCGGATCATATGCTGGAATTGATGATTGACAGAGACAATTTAAAGTTGCAGGGGCCGGAGACGGGAGTGGACCATGAGCTGTTCCTCGGATCACACCTCGTCCTAAAGGTAAAGGCGAAACGAAGATCTCATCTACCCCCAAATATTCCAGACATATCGCTACAGCCACTGTGTCAACGACTGAATCGACTGCCCCAACTTCGTGGAAGGAAACGCGTTCGTAGTCTGTCCCATGCGCAGATCCTTCAGCTTTGGCTAAAGCTGTAAACGCCGTCAACGCTTTCTGTTTTGTACCTTGTGTCAAATTCGAAGCGTTAATGAGCTCTTGGATTTCATGATAACTTCGTATGGAACGGTGGTCTGTCTCAGAGCTTTGAACTGAGAAACGCAGGGCTGAGATGCATGAGCGCTCCGTCATACTGACAAAGACTGAATAGTCCCGAAGATTAATCTGGGAAAGTTGTCTGCAAAGTAACTCGAAAGGCACTCCGAGGTCAAGGAGCGCTGCCACAAACATATCTCCTGATATTCCGGCTGTTGATGCATCGATAAAAAGGACGTTACCTTCGCATGATCTGTACGACAGAGGAGGGTTGCGTAAAGTCCAGGAACCGTGTTTGTGAACGTTTGTGTTGAGCGGTTTGGAACGTTCAGCCATGTTATGACGTTCAAGGTAAACTCTTGCTGTCTTACGCCTCGACACCCGCCTGCTAGTTCGCTGAAAGAAAGAAATTGGCATGCCTTGTCCAAAAACATCGGGTCTTCGCGGGCATACAAATGATCGTCTATCTGTGCGCAAAACGAGCGTTTGGCTGGCATTTTTTTTTATGGGTGTGAACACAATAGCTGGTTGAGATCTCATGTACTCGCGGGCCCGACACAGTCCGCGAAGTTTAAAGCCCAGGGCTCCAGGAGTATCACCCACGGCCACGATCGGTATCGCTGGATCCTCCAGCGGCTGTGGAGTAGTGGGCGGGTAAGAAAACCATGGCGTGGTAGGCCTTAATGAAATTGTTATATCTAGCTAGCTAGCTAGCTAGCTAGCTAGCTTAGCTAGCTATCTACTAGCTATACCTTCGAACGAAACGTACGAAGGAATATAAAAATACCTGATTATTGCTTGGTCCGTGCCTTCGTAATAATAATCTTGTATCTATTATATACAAGTACCTTCGTAAAAACCAAAATTAAAAGATTCTTCGTTCCGTTCATATACGAAGTTTCGTTCCTGCTCCAAGTGTCAGCTGTGTGTACGAGGCGACGTATAGCTGCATTTTGCACTTCGCTCCTTTTGTAACGCAAAAAAAGTCTCGCCGCAGCAAACCTCAAAGCTCCGCCTCAGCCCATCTCGGATTCTTGCGTGCCGTCGCTTGCTGGAGACAAGTTGGTGCTGCTTTTTTTTAAAAAATGCGAGTAAGTTTATTCGACTGAACGTCACGACCACCGCAACTTCCAAGTGTTGGTAAAGATCGCTTAAGCTTGCCGCTATCTTTCGATACTAACGCTCTCGCTTCATGATTGCTTGTATGTGTTTCCCACTTCTGTCAGCTCGCCTTCATGCCTGGTACCATCTGAACCTCCTTATCTGAACCTCCTAACATTCAGTGACAGTTGAAACGCAGCTTTCTGATGGCAACATGAGCTGGGAGCCCTCTATATTCTACCACGCTGTTACGGTGAGTTTGTCTGCCTGTGCTAATTTTGGACGATACTGTCATATTTTCGCGTATTTTGAGGCAAATGTCGCCATAGTTGTTTCATGTTGATGCCCAGTCAAAACATGCAGGGCGAAGGACGACAGTTGACCCGCATAGCGTTCAACACCTCAAAGTGTGAGAAGTATCACGCAAAATCGACGGGGTATCAGAACTGGTGTCGTCATCTCAGGGCGACACATCACCTTGAACTGCTGAGAGATGAGTTATCTGAAGCTAGCCTGAAGGATGTTGATGTGTTGGTTTTTGGAGCACCTCAAGATATGTTCTCCATCCCTGAGGTTGATATTCTCAAAGAATTCATTACTGACGGCGGCAGTGTTTTGATTTTGTGCGATCATTGCAACGAGGGCATGTTATCCACGGTAATGAACCCTTTCACAGAATATTTTGGCATCACTATCAATGGTACCCATGCGATTTGTACGTCAAACCGAGCACCTCATCACCCAAAAGAAGGTATTGTATCGCGGGGAACGCTGAATAGCACAGACACCCAAAGCTTTGATCGAACATTTGACACTGTTGTTTCTCGAATTGGGAAAGACGCGCTAGAAGTAACTCGTCGAAAATTCGATGACGGAACCGTTTGCGCCCTTCATTCTACACAAACACCCGTCATTATGCCTCTTGCTACAACTCTTACAGTGCAAAAGCCGGCGACATCTGTCCTTTCAACTGGTCGAATTGCATACCCCATGCAACATTCTTTGGGCGCAGTATGGTCAGAAGATTCGAATCGAAAGGGAAAGACGGGGCGTTTGGCTGTATTAGGCTCTGCCGGCATGGCTGCGGATGATTGGCTGAACTGCTCAGGCAATGCGAAATTTCTTGACGCTATCGTGAGTTGGCTTTCAACTGCATCCTCATTCCATATACATGGTTTGAACACGGACGTACCCGATATTAACGAATCAAAGTTCGTGTCCCATATATTTGGGCTCGCAGAGCGGACGAGATGCTGCCTTCAGGAAATTGAGGAGCCTCCTAAAGATTTCAAAGTACTATTTGACGGAAGCTTATTTCATCTACGGAATGTGTTGGGCAAAGAGGCTGTTCATCTACACTTCGTATTGAGCCTAAAATACGAAACGCTAGGCCTAATTGACCCAAAGTTCTTCATTCCCATGGTCTCGCTTCGACCTTCCGTATTTCTTCCGTCACTGCGTGAACCCAATGTACCACGCATAGAACTCTTTGATTTGGAAGATGAGTTTGCATCTGAACAGTTCAGGCTAACGACAATTTTGAAGCGAACGTTGAACCAAACGGATAGTTCATTGGAAGCTCATCTAGCTGATAGCGTCAATGTGTGTGGGATGGGCGTCGATAACTTTAAAACCGAGCACTTCGGTTCGAAATTAGCTTTCATTCAGGTATTCAAACACATGGTGCGGCTAAAAAGTCCTTCGAAGGTACCTTAGCACCAAAAGAGAGTCAGACTAATTCGTGAGACCCCTGTCGTGATGTCTGACATTTTAAAAATACTATATATGGCATGTATGTGAGGCGAACACGACACTATGATCCACGATCATGCAAGTCGAGCATTAAAACATTGGAAGCTACTTCTACGTTCGTTGCTCATTAGATAGTGCACTTAAAGCTGGAAGATACTGCACCGTTGAAGACAGCTATTCATGCACGTGTAAGCGTATGATGCGCAATGGTATACTGCACATTGAGAGTAGCGGGGCGCGCCAGGTAGTTAGTCGTAGGCTAACCAACGGTTTGTATCTTCCTGCGCCCGCACGTAGTGAGTGCTTCAGCCACGCTGACGCTCACTTATTTGAATCACAAACAAAATGGTTGATAGCGTGACCTTGGTAGCTTTTGTATGTACCTTTCTCTTAGTTTTGCTCGTTAGCGGTCCGGCTGCAATTTCGTTCAGCCAGAATGTGGCAGCATCAGTCTTCCGTAGGAAATCTGGTGTTGTCGGCTCTGGGTCTGAGGTGAGTGGATCATTGTTCTTGTGTCGCCAGTTGCTGACTTGTCCACATAGGAGGGAGTACGAGCTCGTGTCAAACTTGACAAAGCGTCGTGCATGAGACGGAAAGCTTGCAGGTAGACACCCCGTGACAAGTCATTCTTGCGTACTTGTAATCGACTTGTTCTTTTGTTGTTTGGAAAAGAACACGACAGACGTGTCTGAATGGCGACAAACTTATTTTCAAAAACAGGTATCAGAGAGGTGCAGACAGCTTGGTTGCTGTCGAGGCCGGTAAACCTGGGGACATTATACGCGCCCATGCGTTCGAAACGAGGTCCGCCGTCTATGTACACCAAAACGTAACAAATCTACTGTGCCAAGGGGGCATGGATAACGTATTTGTTGAGACGGGTGAGAAGCAGTACCAGGAGCAGCAAGGGACAGGACTTAGTGACTTAGACATGTGGAAGGCTTCGTTTCAAATCAAAGAAGATGGCACCGTGAAAGCGGACATTGCGCATGAATCACAAGATCTTCTTGCCGACTTTATAGATCACATAGTGCACAAGAAGGCATTGGTATTGGAAGAATTGGCAGAAGAGTTTCGACTACGGACCCAAGACACAGTTAGATGCATTCAGGAGCTGGAAGCTGTCAGACGAATCACTGGGGTCATGGATGACAGAGGTAAGTTCATCTTTGTATCTCTTAGGGAAATGGAGAATGTTTCGGCATTCATTCAAAGCGGTGGGCGAACTTCTATTTCTGCATTGGTGGATAAGTCCAGTGCATTTGTGAAGGCGTGATGTACAAGCTACTTAATATGCTAGGTCTTGCAGGTTTCGCAGTGTAGATTAGCGTTTTTCTCCACCTTATCTCAAAACGAATGTTACAAGTATAATAAAAATGACGAGGAGAATGATGGCATTCCAGGCTGCACCTTGCACCCCATACATAGTGATGTTTGTCAGGACGTTGCCAACTTCAACCTTTTCTTCATCATTCAAACCCGCGACGTTGTCGACTATCGGTGAGACAACTCTGCCTTCGCGTTGAGCCCAGAACAACTCTTCCTCGGCCTTCTCAAGTCGTAAGTCATTCATGTTCTCGAGAATCTTTTTCAGTTGGGCTATGTCATCTATGTTGTCTGGTGCAGTTCCATCAAGTGCATTCTGATACACTGTTAAGGCTCCAAGATTGTTCTGCGCACCAGCGACATTTCTCCTGATTGTCTGTAAGGACATGCCCAACTCGGTCAGGTCTTCAGTATATCGTTTGGCACACATAATCAAGTTACGTGTTTCGCTATCCTCAGGGGTCGCTCTCCGGCACTGGCGAACGCGACAAGGAGGACGTTGGCAGTTGCGCATCAAGATTTGATGAAACTGAGCCTGATTGAGACGGTTGTTAACGTAGTTCCTTGCACGCAAGGTTGAGCTGGAAGTTTCCAGGCGAATGGAAGTGAGCGCCAACATATCGACTTGCGTGTGGAGCTATTCGTGTCGTCCTCCGCGGGACACGGGGTTACACTTTCGAGAACGAAGGTTTGTGAAGGGAAAGAATCTTTTCGCGAATACCGAAGGGACCAGATTGGTCCGCCCCCGGGCAAAAACGAACGAGGTAAATAAAATAAAACGGAACTTAGAAAAAAGATACATCTGTACAAAAATAAATAAAGAGAACGAAAGAACGAACCCTAATAACGCGGTTACGAAGGTATATTAAATATGGTATAATAATATTCTTTTTAAGTTATCAATATTATTATTGTACGAAACCAACAAAATCTGCCTTCGTACGTATAAGTTTCGCAACGTACAAAATATAACTTAATTACTTCTACATCTTGCATATTCGGCATAGCCGCATCTACACTATTCGGAAAATGTTTTACTGTAAAAAATGTCTCACTCAAAAAATGTCACACTCACCTGGTATCGTTTATCAAACATCACGGTCTATTCGTTCCTTACATTGATGACATTTTTATTTTTTTATAACTCGAAAATCTTGGTTAAGACCTTCATACATTCACCCATTCCAAGAGTTCTAATTTTTTTTTATTTTGTAAATCATGGTTTTGCTTTCCCACTATCACCGAATCCAAGAGTACGTTTTTCACACTGGTTCCAAGGAAAACACGGTTGTTAAGCACTGTAGATTGGTTAAATTTAATAGACTAGTTTAGTTTACTTCACGTTATTACGAGACTAGTTCAACGCATACTACAATTAACCATCTATCCCTCTGAGGCTATGCCGACCGACACATGTTGTATGAGCAACGCGACAGAATATGTTTCTGGATCTCCTGGAATAACGCATTTGCCGTTGAGTTTGAAGTTTTGCGCAGCTTTTTTCCTAGCCGTGCGCGGCGATGTCACTTTTGTATGGGAATCAGTCAGAAATCACGTGATTGTGATCGATCGTATAATGGATTAAATCCTGCGGCAGGTTTTTGGCGATTTTTCATCATCGACTCGCGGAATTGGTCACCTTCGTAACTCTTAATAAGACAAGACGTTGAGAGTCTTATTATTAATCGCTGAAGTGCACGCTCCAGGGCCAGAGGCTCGTTCATGAAACGAGTGGAACGGGACGACATTTCGACTGAGTCGTTAAGATCGGAAGGAATATAAAAACATCGCCGTCAACATAGAATATGGGTGACCCGACAGAAAGCCACGGAAACCTGTTCCCCATATTTCTCCTATCCCTCTTCCAGTTCTTTCTTGTCCCGATCACGATTGGCCGGGTCGGAAGCTGGCAGGCCGATCGGTTTCGTAGAGAAATCGACGACAAATCGAATATTGTGTCGATCGCAACTACCATGCCGACAGATACTACATCTGATTGGGGCAAGGCTCAAGCTGCCCGGGCCGTGCGCGCCAGGCCATCAGTTGGTCGTAAACTTCGCGCGCTCCTCAGCGGTTTCAATCTTGTACTCGTTATAGGTTGGACTCTCTCCGCCCTACTCGTTGTTCATATCGCACGCACGCAAGGTCCAGAGACAACTGTTTTTGACCCATACAACATTTTAAGCGTTCCACTCGGCGCGGACGCAACTACTATTAAGAAGGCATATCGAAGGCTTTCACTACAATATCATCCTGATAAAAATCCGGATCCAGAGGCGCACCTCTTCTTTACCGACTCTATAACTCCTGCATATAAGGCGTTGACGAATGATATAGCTCGTGAAAATTTCGAAAGGTATGGGCACCCGGATGGCAAACAACCTGTTAGGCTCGGTGTCGCGCTGCCGCAGTGGATGTTTGGTCAGGATGGCACGGGTCCTCTCATTCTGTGCCTTCTCGTCGGCATCGGAATTCTTCTCCCACTTGCGATGGCTGTTGTCGCAATCCTGAATTTGAACAGATATGGTGGGAGCAGTGGCGGAGTCTTGAAACAGAGTATTAGCCATTTTGCTGGCGAACTGAGGCCAAACTTATCTACTGCTAAAGTTCCCAAGTTAATTTCTGTTGCGGCAGAGTTCATCCTTATCCCTTACAGGCGTGAGCAGGTGGAGCCTGTGCGTCGATTGCTCACGGCACTACGCGGTGAATATGATGTTAAAGACCCGAAGTTCCAGAGACGGCATCCCTCAGTCATCAAAGCACATATGCTACTCCTTGCGCAAGCGTGTAGGAAGATTGATCAAGTCAGTTCTTTGCTGGAGGAGGACCTCAAAATGGTGCTGGCCATGATGCCGAGGTTGTGGGATGAGGCTCTTAAATTGACATTATTGCCATACAACCAACTTGGATACTGCTATCTTCGCCCCACGTTGAGTTTTCTTGAGTTCGCGCAGTGCTTTACGCAAGCAGTGTCTCCTTCCACTCGCAAGGGAGATAGTTCAGAGGGACTCGTTTCTTTGCTTCAGCTACCACACGTTGACGAAAAGACAGCATTGCTCCTGTCTCGCAAGAAATGTCGATCGCTTGGTGAACTCCTCGCGTTTCCGGGAGGGGTTGACACGCGACGAGATCTCTTTACGCAAGTCGGCCTCTCTGATGGTCAGGTGGTCGATCTAGAGGCTTTCCTGCTATTTGTACCAAAGGTGGACCTGTTTGCTGCATCACTTGAGACCGTTGGGCAGGAAGAGATTTGCAGCATGGACATCGTGACATGCACTATAAACCTTAGGCTACGCCGCGGAGCACTCGGCGATGACACGGAAGGCGTCGTCGTGACCGAAGGCAATCTTCCTCCTCTGCCCTTTTGTCTGCACTGTGAACGAACTGAAGGGTGGTGGCTTATAGTTGCAGATACAGCAGCAAACTCCATTCTGTCCCATCAGAGGCTCGATGCTGACATACTGCGACAGGCACAACTCATGCCAAACGGGAGGACATTGCAACTCACATTTCCGGTCGGCAATCCCGGTAATTATTCACTGCAGGTCATTCTGTTATCGGACTATTGGATTGGTGCCGATGCCAAACTAGCAGTCAAAATCAAGGTTTTGAAGCGCACAAAAGAAATTTTACTTTCTCGCAAAGAGGCCAATGAAGGGAAGTCTACAAAGAAAGTCAGCAGCGCAGTAAAGGGAAACATTGACCTGAAGAAAAACGCACACGAGGGTGTCTCGGAATCTGATTCGTCAGACTCAGAGCATAGCGGTTCCGCAGGGGCATATGGCGGTGACTACCCCTCAGAAGAGACAGGCACCGAGGAATCTTCAGACGACGATGAGGAATTCTTTGGTCGCAATTATGATGCAATCGCAACAAGAAAGGCGGGAAAAGAGCAACGGAAAAACACACACAAGGTAAATGATGCTTCGGAAAGTGCTTCTTCCACGCGGGGCAGCGGAACTTTGCAGCCTGCTCAAAAGAAGGCAGCTGAGGACAAAAGTGCACGAGGAACCAACAACTGAGTACGGGGCATCGGAACTTTGCAGCCTGCTCAAAAGAAGGCAGCTGAGGACAAAAGTGCACGAGGAACCAACAACTGAGTAGACAGGTATTATCATCCAACGAATGCCGCAATATTAAATGTTTCTAAAAGCAAAGAGAACATCCCGTCGCATGAAATGCACGCCAACTACTTGTCGGGAACCTCAATGTCTCCATCTTCGATAGATTGTTGCACGTCCTGGGGATCTTCTCCCTCAACGGTGCAGCCTGTAGATTTTGCCGTGCCAAGAATTTCCTTAACAGTTCCCTTGAGCTCTTTGGCCATTGACCTAGGGCGCATGATTCGCGCAATTTCAATGACGTCGTCGAGACTGATGTTGCCGGAATGCTTGATGTGTTTCACCTAAAAAAGAGGACATATCAAGGGAATCGATTCGTGAGGAAAATGAGCTCTGAAAAGCCCTAAAGCGAACAAGTAAAGTGAAGTTCTAGAACACATTTAGCTATTCAGCTAAACAGCTGCTTTCCACATCGTGGATCAGATGATGTTGAGCAGTGTCTTGGGATGCGTGCGACGATCGACGAACAAAGAGATCTTCAAGCAAACGAGGGAGCACAAGTAACCTACCTTCTTTCGGTCGCGTGGAGGCTCTTTTAGTGCCTTGATGACAAGCGCGGATGCGGATGGGACCACAGAAACTTTTGCCTGACGATTCTGCACTGTGAGTTTTACAGTCACCCTGAGACCATTCCAATCCTTCTTGGTCTCTTTGGCGATATCTTCACCAACTTTTTTGGGAGAGAGACCTAGTGGGCCAATTTTTGGGGCGAGTGAGGAGGCAGCGCCGACCTCACCACCGGTGGCACGGAGGAAGACCTCGATGACGGAAGAGGGGTCGAATTTGGGTGGCATCCTACTTTGTAAGAGTGAGAAGCAGAAAATGGTTAGAATTGTGCCTCGGATAGATGTTCGCTGTAACGGTGAACGCAAACGCTCGACAAGAGACGGCGATAGATCCGCCTACTTCGAAGCAAAAAAGGCGAAAAGAGGGTCTCGCTTCCGCCGTTCTGGAGCGGTCGCGCAATGATGACAGCCTTCGAGATAATATTCGAGCTTGAGGTGTGAACCGTGCGCGCACCTGTTCGGGACTAGGACAGACTGGTCGCCTTAAGACGCCTTGAAGGAGTGCGCGGCTTGTGTTATCGCTGTTCCTCACCAAAGCCCTAAAAGGATGGAACTTCGATTAATTATTATCCTGCGAACTCAAACGAAATGTTAATCATTTATTTGGTGATGTGTGACCTCATCATCACGTCATAAAACATATTAAAACAGGGATAATAACATAGACTAAGTGAGGGAAGGGGGGCACTAATTATCTGTAGTTAATCATTAAGTTTTCGAAGGTAAATAATCTTTTATGCTTATTATTACATCTTATTATGATATTAATAATATTATCTTCATATCTTATTCGATCTTATTCGGCACGGGGATTTCCTGAAAAAAATCTCGCCTCACCTGGTATCGTTAATCATGGTCGAAGGTTTATTTTCCCCGTACATTGTCACACATTTTGACATGCATCGTTAACTCATAATCGTTGGTTTAGCGTTACTTACAGTTGGTTCCTTCATCGGACGGAATAAACCAATTTTCTTGAGTCACGTATGAAAAAATTGTCCGAAGGTGTTTGCCATACGTGAGGGCGTTTATATTATAAACCATTATTTCACATTTGTTAAATTACACACATACATAATAATACCAACCGACCAAACAACCAAAATAATCAACATATATGACATGTAAACGTGCGTGTACGTACGTAATACGATGTATAAATACGTACGTATTCTGAATTTTATCAGGGTGTGACAATTTCAACATATATAACTTAACATGATTATAGTTAAGGATAAGTCGCTTACGTGAACATAAGCGGAATCTTTAGACTGTTTGCCCACAGGAGTGATTGTGTGGATCGTGATAAAGTCTTTACGTTATTATAAAATCGTTATGCAAAAAAAAATGGTCACACCCTGATGAAATTCAGAATACCCGCAATTCTATCATGATTTAATAACCATGCGGGGGGCTATGCCGACACACCTGGGAACGAACCCACGCAATCACGTTAAACACTACTCCTGTTCC
>Ga0209631_10006851_pt1 | contig 11622 bp, 10 predicted proteins | sample COG_08_FD_184752 | JGI IMG/M metagenome (GOLD analysis project Ga0209631, IMG submission 184752) | Pelagic Microbial community sample from North Sea - COGITO 998_met_08 (SPAdes) (version 2) | ecosystem: Environmental > Aquatic > Marine > Neritic zone/Coastal water | place: Helgoland, sampling... | reverse complement strand
CAGCGTGTGCCGGTTGAATCCCGTCCGTTCCGCCATTTATCTTTCAAAGACGTTGCCCCTACCTCGGGGCAGTAGCTTATTATCATTTAAGCAAAACATTAGACCTTGGTCGCGGCGCAGCGTGCGGCGGTTGAATCCCGTCCGTTCCGCCCTTTACTTTTCAAAGACATCGCTTCTACCCCGGAATGTCGGCCTCTTTTTATTCAATCTCATCAAGAGACTTTAGTCGCGGCACAGATAGCCGCATATGCGCTCGTCCCGACGTTTGATCTAGGTGGTCGCACGTACATGTTCTTTTAAGCTGGGTAATCGTATGTCTTTGTCAGACAAGATTGGGTTTTTGATTGGCCAGTCAATACTGAGTGTCGCGTCATTCCAAGCGATGCCACCTTCGTCGCTGACATCGTAAAATTCAGTGCACTTGTATTGAAAATCAGCCGATTCTGAAAGCACAACGAAGCCGTGTGCGTACCCCGGTGGTACATAAATCAGTTTGTGGTTTTCTGAGCTGAGGTTAACGCCAATCCATTGGGAGAAAGTTTTTGAATCAGGATTAACGTCTACTGCCACGTCATACACTTCACCATGCGTCACTCGGACAAGTTTTCCCTGTGGTTTTGTCTTCTGAAAATGCAGTCCGCGCAACACGCCTCTTCCAGAGCGAGAGTGATTGTCCTGCACAAAAGAAGCATGGATACCGGCCTTCGCGTAGTGTCGTTGGTTGTAGCTCTCAAGAAAAAAACCTCGATCGTCACCAAAAACTGTTGGCTCGATGACGACAACGCCTTCGAGTTTCGTCTTAACGATATTCAAGCTTGACCTACCGGGTGGCTTAGCAGGTCAATCAGATACCCTCCATAACCCATTTTCTCCAGCGGTTTCGCGAGTGAGATGAGTTCATCCGTCGTTATCCAACCTTGGCGCCACGATATCTCCTCCGGACAGGCAATTTTTAAACTTTGTCTGTGTTCCAAAGTTTGGACAAATTGGCCAGCTTCAATAAGTGAATCGTGTGTGCCGGTATCTAGCCACGCCATGCCTCGGCTGAGAATTTCAACAGACAGTGAGCCTGCTTCAAGGTACATGCGATTAAGATCTGTTATCTCTAGCTCGCCGCGCGCCGACGGCTTAACCAATTTCGCTTTTTCTGTGACCGTATCGTCATAAAAATACAATCCGGTCACTGCATACCGGGATTTTGGCGCTGCGGGTTTTTCCTCAATACTCAGCGCTTTGAAGTGCTCGTCGAATTCAACAACACCGAACCTTTCCGGGTCTTTGACGGGATAAGCGAATACCGTCGCGCCGCTATGCCGATTAACACTCTCCGTCAGGATATTAGTAAATTGATGACCAAAGAAAATGTTGTCACCCAAAATCAAAGCGCACTCATCGCCATCCACAAATGCTTCTCCAATGATAAAAGCATGTGCGAGTCCAAGTGGTTCCTCCTGAATCTGGTAGGAAAGTTGTAATCCCCATGCCTCACCGTTACCAAGCAGCATCTCAAAGCGCCCGATATCCATCGGCGTAGAGATAATAAGAATTTCTCTGATGCCCGACAGCATTAGTGTGGACAGCGGGTAATAAATCATTGGTTTGTCGTAGATAGGTAGCAGCTGTTTTGATACAGCGAGTGTTGCAGGGTAAAGTCGTGTACCAGACCCACCCGCTAGAATGATGCCTTTCATTTAAGAGTCCCCAAGCGGTCTCGTTGATAGTTTCCCGAGGTGATGTTGTCGCACCATTCGGTGTTGTCTAAATACCAGTCAATTGTTTTTTCCAAACCCGTTGCAAAGCTCTCCTTTGGCTGCCAATCGAGTTCGTTTTGGATTCGCGCCGCATCAATTGCATATCTAAGGTCATGCCCTGGCCTGTCTGTCACGAAGGTAATCAGGTCAGCAAAACAATCGAGGTTTTCTGGTTTTGCCGTCACTTTCTTGTCGAGGATCGCGCAAATTTGCTTAACAACATCAATGTTTTTTATTTCGTTGTGGCCGCCAATATTGTAGGTCGATCCTGGTTTGCCGCGCTGCACGGCGGTTAATAGCGCGCTTGCATGGTCCTCGACAAACAACCAATCACGAATCTGTGAGCCATCTCCGTAGACGGGCAGCGGTTTTCCCTCGAGAGCATTGAGAATCACGAGCGGAATCAGTTTTTCTGGAAAGTGGCAGGGACCATAGTTGTTTGAGCAATTGGTGACGATGGTTGGTAAACCATAAGTGTGGTGCCAAGCTCTGACGAAATGATCAGAAGAAGCCTTGCTTGCAGAGTAAGGGGAGGTTGGGGCATAGGGTGTGTCTTCGGTAAACAAACCGTTTTCGCCCAGACTGCCGAAGACTTCGTCAGTTGAAATATGGTGGAAGCGAAATAATGCTTGTTCCTCTGCAGACAGTTTTTTGAAAAGTCTTAACGCACAGTTGAGTAGATTGCAGGTGCCAAAGACATTCGTCTTGATGAAAGCACTAGGATCATCAATTGATCGATCTACATGAGATTCTGCTGCGAGATGCATAATAATCTGAGGCGAAAAATCATTGAAAGCTTTTTGTAAGCTGGCTACGTCGCAAATATCGACCTGCGAAAAAGTGTATCGGTCGCTGTTACTAACGCTGGTTAGGTTCTCGAGATTACCTGCGTATGTAAGGCAATCAATGTTGAGTACCTGATGGTGTGTGTTTTGGATGATTTCGCGGATCACAGCCGACCCAATGAAACCTGCTCCCCCTGTCACTAGTATTCGCATATCAGCTGTTCGCTTGAGATAAAGTAAAGATCATGTGTTCGAGGCCATCCTGCCAGTCATTGATGCCGATCTCCGGAAATGTGGTGAAAAACAGCGATGTGTCTAACGATGAGTAGCTGGGGCGAAGTGCAGGTGTCGGATAATCAATTGTTGAAACCGGGTGCACAATCGGCACTGTTTTAATCAGGTGGTGTTTGTGCCCGCACGAAATGATTTGTTTCGCGAAGCCATGCCAAGTTGTCGTGCTCTCGTCGCTAAAATGATAAGTGCCCCAATTGAGATGGCCGTTTTCGCGGTACTGGACTGCTAGGTTAAGCAGTGCGTTGGCGATAGAGCCAGCAAAGGTCGGGTTGCCCAATTGGTCGGCAACAACGCGCAATTCATCATTTGCTTCACCGAGTCGTAGCATGGTTTTGACGAAATTATTGCCATCGATGCCAAAGACCCAACTGGTTCTTAGAATGATATGCGCGGCCAGCGTCTCTTTGAGTCGGTTTTCCCCCTCAAGTTTTGATGCGCCGTATACCGTTCGGGGATTCGTCTTGGCTGTCTCTTGGTAAGCGACGGTGGTTTCCCCATCGAAAACATAGTCTGTCGATACATGAAACAAGGGAATAGCATGCTGCTTTGCCAATCTCGCCAGATGTTCTACGCCGGCAGCATTTACCTGAAAGGCAACCTCTTTGTCTGATTCAGCGTTGTCCACGGCTGTATAAGCGGCGGCGTTAATGATGAGGTCAAATTGCTCACGCTCAAAAATCGCATCTATCTGCGTCTTGTCGCCGATATCTAAAGTCGCTCGACTCGTCGGGATGACAGTAAGACCTAAATTAGCAGATCGGCGTTGGATCTCATTGCCTACTTGGCCCTCGGCGCCGGTTAATAGAATTTTCATAGGTAATGTAGGGTCTACCAAGTCAATGTACTTGAGTCATGTTAGTTCGCGTTGTGATTGTCGGTACTGGCTTCGAATAGATCTCAGGAAGGAGGTAGCGACGTAGGAAATAACAATCGTATTGTGAACGGCGATGCTGCTCTTAGCTTCTTAGTACTGAAATAGCAATCGACATGCCAATGATTGAGATGTGATTGGAAAGCAAAAAAAACACATTAAAACAGCGAGTTACAAGTTTTTTACATTGGAGGCCGGCTTAACTGCAAAAAGGGTTTCTCATTTTGCAATGAGGTCTGGACTACGCGTTGCATATCGCGATTTAACAGAAAGTCTGCAGCGGGACATCGGGACATTTGCTCCGATTGGCGATGCCATCAGAATTATTGCGGTACTACGATCGTGTCTGTCTTTAAGCGGTATCCTGCTTGTTGCATGGAAAAGACGTAGAATTGCGGATTCGCTTGTGCCGGAGTAGACAGTAATGTTTATGCTGCGGTTGAAATAGCCATGGAACTACCTGACGAATGAGCCTTATTCAGTTTACAAAAAATGTATCGGTTTTCTGTCTAGAAACCATGCATCCCGGGGGAAACAAATACTACAAGTTAAAACACAATTTTGCTGAAGCCCGTCGATTGGGTAGTCCCCGACTTTTGAGTTTTGGTGGCGCTTGGTCTAATCATATTCATGCGCTTGCGCTGATGGGTCAGTCAGAAGCGATAGAAACCATCGGCGTCATTAGGGGAGAGCGTCCGCGGAAGCTTTCAGCAACATTGCAAGACGCCGAGTCGCTGGGTATGAAACTCCATTTTATTTCTCGACAAGACTATCGATCAAAAACGCAGCAGGCATTGTTGTCTTCGCTACGTGAGGCGTTCGGAGATTTTTACTTACTGCCGGAAGGAGGCACGAATGCACTAGCGGTGCAGGGCGCATGCGAAATTGTCGATGAACTTCGCAGAGTGCAAGCTTCGTTTAACAAAATCATCTTGCCTTTTGCAACGGGAGGTACGCTAGCCGGTGTCGCGCGGTCTTTAAAAGACGGCGAGTCTGTCATCGGAATATCAGTGGTAAAGGGTGACGCGAGGGCGCAAGAAGATGCGGAACAGGCGGTTTTTCACTTGATCGAATCGGCAGCTGAGATATCCAAAAGGCGTCTCCAAAACTGGTCGATAGATTATCGGTTTCATTGCGGCGGTTATGCAAAGTGTCCTGCGTATCTGCGGGATTTTATGCTGCTGACGGAAAAGAAATTGGGTTATCCGCTAGAACCCGTGTATTCCGGCAAGATGTTATGGGCGATATCACAGATGTTGGAAGCAGGTGAAATATGCGATGAGGACAAAGTTGTCGCGATACATACCGGCGGATTGCAGGGAAGGCGGGGCTTCCCTGAGCTTGCTGTTATGGGTGACTAAAGGTCTTGTTCCATATCCTTGGCGGGGCAGTCGCAGTTAGGGGTGCCGACCACTTTAGCGGGAACGCCTGCGACAGTGACATGAGGGTCAACATCTTTCATGACGACACTGCCTGCGCCAACTTTGGCCCCGGTGCCAATTTCAAGGTTGCCGATAATCGAAGCATTTGCGCCAATAAGAACGCCTTGTCTGACTTTTGGATGACGATCACCAGATTCTTTGCCGGTACCACCCAGTGTTACGCCGTGAAGCATTGAGACATCGTCTTCCACAACAGCAGTTTCACCAATCACAACGCCGGTGGCATGGTCTAGCATGATGCCGCAGCCAATTTGCGCTGCTGGGTGAATATCGACGTTGTAAATAACGTTCACTTGGCTTTGCAGGTAAAAAGCGAGGGAATGGCGATCATGATGCCAAAGCCAATGGGCGACTCGGTGCACCTGTAGCGCTTGGAAGCCCTTGTAAAACAGGAAAGGCGTTGAGTAACTGTTACACGCCGGGTCTCTGGCCCTGATGGCTTTGATGTCTATTTCTGCGGCGCGAATCACCGCCGGCTCGGCGTTGTAAGCTTCCTGCATAATTTCGCGAATTGCCATACTCGAGACAACTGAGCTATCGAGTTTGCTGGCGAGCAAATAGCTGAGTGCATCCTCGAAGCTATCATGATTAAGGACGGTTGCATGAAAAAATGTGGCCATGATGGGCTCAAAATCTGCCCGCGCCTGAACTTCGCGTCGCATTGCCTGCCAGAGTGAACCAGCCTCTGCTATTTCAGCAATTTTATTTTCTTCTGCTAATTCCAGTGCGTATCGTTTGTTGATCGACGAATGCATGTTCTCTCTCCAACAGCTAGCTGTTAATTTCGAATACAGCAATTTTCAGCATTTCAGCGCGGTATTCAAGCGCTTATTTATGTAGAAATGGCTTTGTCTTCGCTGAGAAGCCAATATCTGGGCACTTTGCTAAGATTTGAGCTGATTTGACGCCTTGAAATGCGAATATCCAGCGATTCCCGGAAGATCCCTAGCTTGAAGTCGGATTGGCAAGATGACGCGTATTTTGAAAGGTCAATTGGCCTCTATATCTGATGGCCGATCAACGTCTTTCAATATCCCCAAGTCGTTTACCTCGATGCGAACAACATGCTCATTGTGGCGAGTAATGACGCTTTTGGCGCCGCTGTCTCCGCTCAATTGTGTGAGCTCAGCGAAGTAAGCTGAACTAAACATCACAGGGTGCCCCGGTAATCGTGTCTTGGCGCCTTGCGCGGTTGTCTGTTGAATCACCGGAACAACAATCGGGTTTTCGGATTGATGGTGCTTGAACGTTGTTAATAATTGCACCACGGTTTCACCGCTTAGATAAGGCATATCACCAAGAAATATCACGCAGCCTTCCACAGGGCACGGATTTTCTGTGAGGCTGTTAATTGCATTTGCTAGGCTATGCGCCATGCCTTTGTCAGCATCCGGCGCGAGATAGTAGCTAATTGAGGGGTCGTTAAATTGACTTTCTAGCTCGCGGGCAAATTGTTGATCCGTGGCTCTCAGGACCACAATGATTTGGTCCAGTTTGGACTTTGCACGTTGGATGGATTGCGCCAGTACAAACTGCCCATTGGGGAGTAAGGATTTGCGTTTGTCAGCACCGAATCTTGTGCTTTTGCCGGCGGCAAGTACGAGCCCGACGATCATTACTCAGCAGATGCTCGAGAGAGTAGGTTTTGTTGACGATGACGCGGCGCGTTTATCAGGCGACATGTTGGGTTCTGAAGTCAGCCTCTAGCGATGGCGTCTGTTCACCCCGCAAGGCTGTGAGCTGGGCAAGTATCGCGATGGCGATTTCTGCCGGCGTTTTGCTGCCAATAGGTAAACCAACAGGCGCATGCAGGCGATTGATCTCTGTTTCAGTGAGGTCCAGCTGCAGTAGTCGTTCCCTGCGTTTTGCACTGGTGCGTGTAGAACCCATTGCACCAACAAAAAACGCGCGGGTTTTCAGCGCTTCCATCAATCCCATGTCGTCGATACGGGGGTCATGTGTCAATGCGATGATCGCTGAAAAATTGTCTTGGCTAAACTGCCTTACCGCGTCGTCGGGCATTTCATTGGTCAGACGCACGCCGTCGACATGCCATTGGTCGAGCATTTCCTGTCTTGGATCGCAAACGATGACTTGGTAATCGAGTTTTTGGGCCATGTCGGCAAGGTATAAAGACACCTGACCCGCGCCGATGAGCATGAGTTGATACCTGGGACCATAGGTGTGGTTGAGTACAACCCCTGTCGTTTGCTCCGGGTGATCAAAATCGCCATTAAAAGCGAGGTGCTTGAACCTTGCTGCCTCTGATATGGTCATACTGCCAGTCTCGATATCAACCACGCGTTCTATGCACTCGCGTTGGCGAAGTCTCGAAACCAGGCCTTCAATTTCCGGCAGGTATTCGTTGCTGGTAAATGGCTCGATAATGACATGCAATTGCCCACCGCAGGGCAGGTTAAAACGCTCTACTTCTTCCGTTGTTGATCCGTAGACTAATAACTTTGGCCGCTCAGAGGCTAGTGTTCCCTGTGTAAGCTTTTCCAATAGATCCTCTTCGACGCAGCCTCCGGATAACGATCCCGCGATGTTACCGGCTTCGTTGCAAACAAGTAGCGATCCTACCGGTCTGGGTGAAGAGCCCCATGTTTTTACCACGGTGCATAGCCAGCATTTTTCATCATTGCTGATCCATTTAGCGAGTTGAGTGAGTACTTGAAGGTCTGCGTTATCCATAGGTGCTATATAACCTGATACTATTATTGCTGTATTCTATACGAGTGTGGGCGTTGATATTACAACTCCCTATTTTTGGACACAACAAAAGAAAAAAGAGCAAAAACCACGTTCGTAACCGATAGCAAGCGAACATACGGGTGACATTTTCTAATGATGAAGTTGGCGTTATCAGTCAAAAGGGAAGTTGATCTTTCTTTATTTAGCCAATATCTATGGCAGCAGCAAATTGCACACAGAGTGAATGAAGCGGGCAATGAGCAGGAACTCTGGGTCACTGCCGATGCAGATGTCGAAATAGTCACGGCTGCTTACGCAAAATTTTCCTCGGGTGAAATGACGCTAAAGCGGGTTGAGAACGCTGCCAACGTAGCAGAATCAGCGAGCTCAAGGCTTGCACGGCTAGTCTGGTCGTTCATGAAGCTGCCAGTAACCTTATTTACCATAGTGATCACAGTGCTCTTTTATCCCATTGCCTGGGGAATCGAGTTTAACCAGTTTGGCGCATGGTTCTCCGCAATGACGTTTGTGCCCTTTGAATTGACCCGAGCGGGGCTGGTGTTTGGCTCGGTATCGGAGATGCAAGCGCGAGCGGAGTATTGGCGTCTGCTAAGCCCCATGTTTATTCACTTCAGCCTGCTTCATATCGTTTTTAACTTGCTGTGGTTCTGGGAACTTGGTCGACGTATTGAATCGGACCTGGGTAGTGCTGAGTTGGTGCTTATCATGCTTGCGACGTCACTCTGTGCCAATGTCATGCAATACGTGATGACTGGGCCGTCATTGTTCGGTGGTATGTCTGGAGTTGTATTTGGTTTGCTTGGTTTTACGTTGATTTGGAGTCGGATGCTTCCAGCGCGAAGCATTGCTATGCCGGATGCTATTTATATTTTCATGTTTGTTTTTCTTGCCCTGGGTTTTTTCGGGGTTATCGACTTGTTGCAATTGGGCAGCATGGCGAATGGGGCTCATCTTGGCGGATTGCTGGCGGGTCTTTCGCTAGGTGTGGCTTTCGCATTATTGGAGCGGCGCAATGCTAAGCGAAGCATGCGATAAATGCGTGCGCGTGTAGCTCGCAGGTTATTCGATTCTTACGCGCTGATCTCAACTTCGTAAGATGTGTACTTCCTGAGATTGATCACCCCGATATCCAGAATCAAATACTGCCCCTTGATCCCTATGAGAGTGCCATTGACCTCGGGCGTCTTCTCAAGGTTCAGCGACTTAATCTTGGTGGGGTACTGTGAAATAGGAAACTGTATTTCCACGGGTGCAGGCTCAGTTATGACCTGAAGTGCCTGAATACCAAATTGATTCTGTAACGCCTCGATATCTTCTTTGACCAATTCAAACAGCGCATCTTTTGCCTCGAGCAGGTCTCTAGGTGTTGAGTCAGCTTTCAACATCTGTTGCCATTGGGTTTTATCGCTAACATGTTTCTTGAATGCAGCTTCAACAAGCCCTGATTGCTGACGGGTTGCCACGCGCATGATGGGTATGGCCTGCATGGCGCCCTGGTCAATCCAGCGAGTAGGAATCTGTGAAGGTCGGGTAATACCTACTTTCAGACCCGAGGAGTTAGCAAGGTAAACGATATGCTCTTGCATGCAAAATGATTCGCCCCAGGCTGGGTCACGACAGGTTCCCTGATCATAGTGGCATCTGTCCGGGCTCATGATGCAGAGGTCACACTGAGGCAACTTCTTGAAGCAGGGGAAACAATATCCTTGACTGAAAGATTTTTTTGTCACGCGACCGCAATGTAAGCAGGTAATGCCCTGTGCGTAGCTAATGCTTATTTTGGAACCAATGATTGGATTTAAGTGAAGCTCTTGAAGCGCTTGCTCCGTTGCGTCTTGCGATGAGGGCGTGCTTGAGAAGCAGGCAAAGTAGTCGACCGGCGTATTATGCTCGGTACGCATTTTTCTGAGATATCCTTTCATGCGGAGATTTTAGCTCGCTTCATCTGCCAAGGCGACACATCTTTTTACCTGTTTTCATTGAGTTGATAAACCACCGCTTAAGATAGCCTGAAACACGACGCTGGAGTATCATGCGCGATTGAAGCTTCCAGTAAGTCGCACGGAAAAACATGTGTTATCCGGGATGGCAAGACGATGGAATATCCCCGAAAAAAGACCGGTAATTGAAGGAAAATCATGAAAGAAGGCCAGCCAACAAATATACAGCGTAACGAATACACAGTGCCCTCGCATCTGATAGAGACAACAGACCTAAGTGTCGATATCAATGAAGACGTGACCAAAGTGAAATCAGTATTAAAGATGATCAAAAATCCGGCGGCGGATGCGAGTGATGGCAGTCGGGACCTGATCCTTGACGGCGGAAAAGACCTTGAAACACTGTCAATCAGGGTTGATGGCCGTGAGCTATCCTCGAATGAATACACGATCACAGATGAAAAGCTGTCTTTATTTGATCTGCCTGAGTCGTTTGAGCTAGAAACTCAGGTCGCGATCAAACCTCAAGACAATACGGCGCTTGAGGGTTTGTACAAATCTGGCGGTATGTTTTGTACCCAGTGTGAAGCTGAGGGCTTTCGACATATTACCTGGTATCTCGACCGTCCCGACGTGCTCTCCAAATTTCGTACGACGGTTAAAGCGAACAAGAAGGACTATCCAATTCTGCTCTCTAATGGTAACGACATTAAGCGTGGCGAAGAGGGTGAGAAGCACTGGGTGACATGGGAAGACCCATTTAATAAACCTGCCTATTTGTTTGCGCTTGTCGCTGGTGATCTGGAATGCGTTGAAGACCATTACACGACCATGTCGGGTCGAAACGTAAAGCTACAAATATTTTCTGAAGCCCACAATATAGACAAGGTTGGGCACGGCATGGTGTCTCTCAAAAACTCCATGAAATGGGATGAGGAGGCTTATGGTCGGGAATACGATCTTGATATTTTCATGATTGTTGCCGTTGAGAGTTTCAATATGGGTGCGATGGAAAATAAGGGGCTGAATATATTTAACACCTCCTGCGTACTAGCGCGACCAGACACAACAACGGATGCAGGCTATCAACGGGTCGAAGCGGTTGTTGGGCATGAGTACTTCCATAACTGGTCAGGGAACAGGGTCACCTGTCGTGACTGGTTTCAGTTAAGTCTGAAGGAAGGCTTTACAGTGCTGAGAGATCAGCAGTTTTCTGCAGCAATGGGCTCTGAGACCGTATGCAGAATCAATGACGTCGCGACCTTACGAGCGGCTCAATTTCCGGAAGATGCCGGTCCAATGGCGCACCCCATTCGTCCCGATTCTTATATTGAGATTAACAACTTCTACACCGCGACTGTGTATGAGAAAGGCGCTGAAGTTGTGCGGATGATCAGAACAATATTGGGTGAAGAGAAATTCAGGCGTGGCACCGATCTCTATTTTGACCGACACGATGGCCAGGCAGTGACCACAGAAGATTTTGTCTGCGCCATGGAAGACGCAAACAATTTGAAACTTGAACAGTTCCGTCATTGGTACTCTCAAGCAGGAACGCCGGTCGTTAAGGCCGCTGGCGAGTACGATGAGGAAGCCGAGACTTATACTTTAACGCTGTCGCAATCTTGTCCCGTCACGCCGGGTCAAGCAACCAAATTGCCTTTTCATATGCCGATCACCGTGGGTCTATTGTCGCCTGATGGCGAAGATCTGCCTTTATCAATTAGCGATGCAGTTGTAGCCAACAAAATAAGCCTAGCCAGTGGGGCAGAGTCGGTTGTATTGAACGTCACGCGTGAAAGTGAGTCTTTTGTGTTTACTGAT
>Ga0209631_10006845_pt1 | contig 11630 bp, 12 predicted proteins | sample COG_08_FD_184752 | JGI IMG/M metagenome (GOLD analysis project Ga0209631, IMG submission 184752) | Pelagic Microbial community sample from North Sea - COGITO 998_met_08 (SPAdes) (version 2) | ecosystem: Environmental > Aquatic > Marine > Neritic zone/Coastal water | place: Helgoland, sampling... | reverse complement strand
ATTTTCTTTGATATTTCTTTAGTGTCATGTTCACAGTAAGAAGTTATATCTAAACTACAGTTTAAGTTTTTTAGTCTTTCATTAACTCTTCTTTCTGATATAGAGTTTAACTTTTCATTCTTATTTTTGTGATGAGTTAAAATTAAAGCACATTTTTTATTAATATATGGATTGATGGAAATAGCTTTTTTATAGATATTTTTTTTAATTTTCTTTATAAAACTATCCTTAACGGCAAAAGATATGATTTTAATAGTAGCAATCATTTCACCTTTTTTTACTGTAGAGTTGTTATTTAAAGTTGCTATGGTTATATCATCAGATATTTTATTAAATTTACGAATTTTTTCTTCGTCTATTACTAATAGTCCTGACTTATTTGCTAATATATTAGCTCTACCGGTGTATGCTTTTTCGGAAGCAATACTATTATTTTGAAAAGTTTCTGCAATTATATTTGCTGCTTTATCTTCATGATAATCATTCTTATCTAATTTAGCACAGACAATTGTTCTAATTTTATTACTTATAAAATAGTTTTTATCTATTTCAGTAATTATAGTTCCTTTAGAGAATTTTTTTTTATTTATAACCATTGTATGGGCAAGGATACAATCTAGGCTATCTTTTACATTAATGTCACCGAAATACATATTTAACTATCTCCATTAAATTCAAATTTGTTTCTAGTAGAGATTATTTCTGAAATTATGGATATAGCTATTTCTTGAGGTGACTTAGCTCCTATATCAAGCCCTATTGGTCCATGTATCCTATTGATTTCATACTCAGAGAAATTAGATTTTTTTAAACGTTGTATTCTTGCATTATGTGTTTTTTTAGAACCTAAAGAGCCAATGTAAAAGGCCTTACTTTTTAATACTGCATTTAGTGCTGAGTCATCTAATTTTGGATCATGAGTAAGAGTAACTACTGCAGTTCTATTATCAATACCTATATTATTTATAGCTTCCTCTGGCCAATCGTTTATAATTTTTATATCAGGAAATCTCTGATTGTTAGCAAAAGCTGCTCTAGGGTCAATAATAGTGACCTCATAACCTGAAATAGTTGCTATTTCTGCAAGTGGCTGAGCAATATGAACCGCTCCAATAGTTATTAACCTTAATGGTGGTAAAGAAATATTTATAAACCATTTCTTTGAGTCTATTTCTAAAACCTCCGACTTACCATGCATAATATTATTTTTTGCAGCTAATAAAATTTTATTATTAATTTCAGAATCATTATTTTCACTAATTATTAATTGCTCACCACTTATTATATCAGTAGCAACTATTATAGTGTTTCTATTATTTTTTTCCGTAAGAATTAGGTTTAATGTTTCGTCTTTCAATCATTATCCCCAATTTTTTCTATAAAAACTTCAACTTTTCCTCCACAAGTTAGTCCAACCTCCCATGCTTCAGTATTGCTAACCCCATATTTTAGTAATTTAGGCACTCCTGTTTTCATAATTTCCTGTGCTGCTGATATTACTGATCCTTCTATGCATCCACCTGATACAGAACCATGTATATCTAAATTTTCACTTATGGCCATTTGACTTCCGACTGGTCGAGGACTTGAACCCCAAGTAGAAACTACAGTTGCTAAAGCAACTGATTTATTGTTTTTTCTCCATAGTGCAGCTTTATGTAATATTTCATCAAATTGTTTCATAATTTTCTCGCTATAATATATTTATATTTTTAATTATTATTTATTATTTTTTTAGTCAATACATCGATAAGATTAGCTCGATATTCGGCTGAAGCATGAATATCTTCATTTAGTTCATCTAAAGATATTGTTTTTAGAGGTATGTTACTTGAGAAGTTTTTAGATAATGATTCACTTAATGCGTCAGCTATAAATGGTTTATGTGAAGCCCCAGATACTGTAACAATGACGTTACTATCATACTTAGCAATTGCTACACCAACAATAGCGTATCTACTTGCAGGATTAGGAAACTTTATATAATCAAAAAAATCAGGTACTTGAATTTTAATAGAAGTTATTAGCTCATTTTCTTCAAGAGATGTTTCAAACATACCAATAAATAAATCTCGATTGTGTATAATTCTATTATTAGTTTTAATATTAGCTTTTAAAGCTAAAATAGCTGCTGGCCAATCAGCTGCAGGATCAGAATTTGCAATAGACCCTCCAATAGTGCCCATCTTTCTCACTGCAGGGTCACCTATGCCATTAGCTAATTTTGCTAAATTCTTTATTTTATTTTTTATTATTACATTATTGGAAATTTCTGAATGAGTACAAAGCGAGCCTATAGTAATATGATTTTCTTTAGAACTAATTTCAGATAAATTTTTTATGTTTCTTAAGTCAATTAGATCACTTGGAGCTATTAGCCTTTGTTTCATAGAAGCAAGTAACGTCATGCCTCCTGCTAAAAATTTAGGTTCTTCACTACCATTATAAATATTAATTGCTTCTTCTATAGTGTTTGGAGAATGAAAATTAAAATTATACATTATTTATCCTTTTTCACGCATATCTTTAGCGCCTTCTTCTATAGATTTTACTATATTTTGATATCCTGTACATCTACATAAATTACCTTCTAAATACTTTCTAATTTCTTCTTCAGTGGGTGAGTTATTTTCATTAACGAGTGAAATAGCTGACATAATCATTCCAGGTGTACAAAAACCACATTGCAATCCATGGTTATTTCTAAATGCATTTTGCATAGGGTGTAATTTATTATCTTTTTGTAAATGCTCAATAGTAGTGATTTCTTGATTATTTAATTGGGCTACTAATATTGAACAGGCTTTTATTGCATCGTTATTATGTAATACCATACATGCGCCACACTGACTAGTATCACAACCTATATGTGTTCCTGTTAGTCCTAACTCTTCTCTAAGAAAATCTATTAAAAGAGTATTGGGTAGAATGCTTCTTTCATAATTTTTTTCATTAATAGTTATTTTAATAGAAATTTCATGCATAATTTTACCTCCGCATTATGCTGACTATAATATCAGTTAGATACTATATAGGAATATATTTATTTTACTAAGTAAAAAATGCTAATATTATTGCTATAATAAAAATTAAAGAACTAATCCATACCCAGTATGAAATGCTAGTTTTTTGAGATTGATCATTAATAATTGGTTCATCAGATTTATTGGTATTCTGTTCACCTGATGTATTATCAGCAGGAGAAGTAATTATATTATTATTAAAAGTCTTAAAAAAATCATCAGCCGTATTTTTTACTACGCCACCAATTAGTCTGGATCCAACCTGTGCTAATTTACCTCCGACCTGAGCATTACCATCATAGGATAATTTAGTTTTATTTTTATCATCATCTTCGCTAAGAACAATCTTTACATTTCCTTTAGCAAAACCTGCTGCACCGCCTTTGCCTTGCCCAGATATCACATAGCTATTTGGTGGGTTGATTTCTGTTAAGGTAACTGATCCATTAAATATTGCTGAAACTGGTCCTATTTTAGCTTTTACTTTAGCATTAAATTCAGTATCAGATATTTTATCTAAAGTTTCACATCCTTTAATTGCATTTTTTAAAGATTCTGGATTATTTAATTCTTCCCAAACTTTATCTTTAGGTGCAGGTATAAGATATTCACCCTTTAGGTCCATATGAAAACTTTCTTTTAATTATTTCCGTTCTCTTTAAGATAAGCTATTAAGTTTGCTCTATCCTCTTCCTTCTTTAAGCCAGGAAATATCATTTTTGTTTTACGCACTAAGTCTTTTGGCTTTTTTAACCAAGCATCTAAATTTTCTTCATTCCAAGTTCCCGCTTCTTCACCATATGCTATTAATGCTTTCGAGTATTTATATCCTTCTGCAGCAGCAATTGGACCACCTACAGTATTCCATAAATTAGGACCTAATTTATTTTTTCCACCTTCATCTATTCCGTGGCAAGCTTTACATTTATTAAAGACTTTTTTCCCTTTACTTGCATCTCCTGCGTGAGCAGAACTCATGAACGTTAATACGAAAATTATTGTTATAGACTTGATGAAAATATTAAGCATTTATTACCTCCTTGAAAAATATATTTATTGATAATGTAACTATATTGAAATCAAATTCAATAGAAATATTTATTTATTTACACTCTTCATTGCAGTCAATAACAGGAAGATTTCTATTTACCCAACCATTAGTTCTTCCATTACCTACCATGCCTTCAGATATATTAAAAATATTATTAAATCCTTTATCTTGTAGCATACTAACTGTAGCTGATGATCTACCACCTGAGTGACATATTATTGCTACATTTACATCTTTATCTTCACCTATAGCAGTTAATAATTCTGTAATATATTCTTTTCTAATAGTTCTTCCTGATGATAGCATTTGGATTAATATTGAATTTGGTATTATTCCTGTTTCTTTCCATTCTTCCTTATTTCTTACATCAATAACAATTAGACCATTTTTCATATTCTCTGCTGCTTTAATTGCAGTTATTTCATTAGCTAAAGAATTAAAAGAAAATATTAATGCTAATAATACAGTAATAAAATATATTTTTTTCATAGTTAATCCAATAGCTTAGTAGGTAACCATAATACTAATTCTGGAAATAATATGATTGTTATTAACCCTACTAATTGTAATAGAACAAATGGAATTATACCTTTATATACCATTTGTATTTTTATCGATTTTGGTGCAACTCCCTTTAAATAAAATAAAGCAAAGCCAAAAGGAGGTGTTAAAAAGGATGTTTGTAAATTTACTGCAATTAAAACAGCTACCCAAGGAATAACCATTGTAGGATCTAAATGTGTACCAAAATCTAAGGTAGCTAGAATAGGTGCAAAAAGAGGAAGAACAATTAATGTAATTTCAACCCAATCGAAGAAAAAGCCTAAAAGAAATACCATACCCATCATAAAGAATAATATTCCCCATGAGCCTAAACCTAAACTTTCTACAAAATGATGAATTAAATCATCTCCACCTAGAGATCTAAATACATAAGAAAACGCAGTTGCACCTATGAATAAACCAAATATCATAGCGCATGTTAATGCCGATCTTTCCGTAACACTTTTTATAACAGTTTTTGTTAAACGTTTATTGAATAAAGCTAATATTATAGAACCTAATGCACCAACAGCTGCAGCTTCAGTAGGAGTAGCAACTCCAGCAAAAATTGAACCTAGAACACATAAAATTAAAAATATTGGCGGTAAGAAAGATCTAAAAATCATTATCCATAACTCTGATTTAGTTTTAGGCCCCAAATCGTCTGAAAGCGGGGGTGCTAAGCTAGGATTAAATTTTGTTCTTAAATAAATATAAATTGTATAAATAAATGCAAGTAATAAGCCAGGAATTACTGCTGCTAAAAATAAAGTTCCTACTGAAATTGACAGAAGATCAGCCATAATAACTAACATTATTGATGGTGGAATTAAAATACCTAATGTACCTGAGGCTGCAATTGTTCCTGTAGCTAATGATGGGTCATATTTTCTATCTAACATCACCGGAAGTGCAAGCAAGGTCATCATTACAACTGATGCACCAATTATACCAGTAGTTGCTGCCATAATAGTACCCATGATAGTAACTGATAATGCTAATCCTCCGGGAACTCTCCTTAATAAAACTTGTAAACAATATAATAAATCATTTGCAACGCCGCTTCTTTCCAACATAGTTCCCATGAATATAAACATTGGAACAGCTACTAAAATTAAATTTTCACAAACTCCACCCCATATTCTACTTATAATGTTGAAAAATTCTATAAAACTAAATACATCGAATGCCATTCCTATAAAACCAAAACCTAATCCAACTCCTCCTAATACGAATGCAACTGGAAAACCGCTGAATAATAATAGCGCTAATGTAGCAAACATTATTACTGGAAGTAAGGTAACAAAATCCATAGTCATTATTTACTCTCCTCAGTGTTTGCTTCTTTAACTAACTCATCTGCTGCACTTGATAATTCAGGACACATTGATTTAGAAGTTTCAATTATTAACTCGTTATTTTTATTTAAACCAATTAAGTAGGCTAAATTTCTAAGTAACACACTAATACCCGCTAACCATAAAAAAGCCATTCCCATAGGTACAAATGCTTTTATAATCCATCTATGAGATAAACCTGTAAGTGCAGATGACACTTCATTCAATGCAAAGGAACGTGATACAAAATCAAAACCAAAGTAAACTATCAATGCTGTATAAGGGAGAATAAAAAATAGAACTCCTATAACCTCTAAAATTGATTTTAATTTTGTGGAAAAGCCTTCCCTAATAACTTCAATTCTCACATGAGAATTTTTAACATATGCATAACCAAGCGCTAATAAAAATAATGCTGCGTGTAAGTGCCACTCCATTTCTTGAAGTTTTGTTGATCCTAATACAAAAAAACGTCTAGATATAATATCAAAAATTATAATAGCTATTAATGGTAATGATAACCATGCCCCTATTTTTCCTACAAAAACTAATATTTTTTCTAGTTTAAAGCTTATATTTAATAAAGTTTTTGATAAACCAGCATCTAAATTCTCATATGATATGTTCATTACGTTCCCCTGATTTTAACTTTCAAAATGTAAATGAAAGAATAATTTACAGTATATTATAAGAAAATACTATTAAACAGTTTTATCGAAGATATCAAATGTTTGAAAGTTTTTTCTTAAAATGTTTTTTGAATCTACTTCTAACCATCTATCAATTAAAGTTGCATAAACGCTTCTGAAATCAGTAGTATATTTTAAATTGTCACCCTCATCTAATCCATTTACTAAATCTGGTATTTCTCCATAATGTCCACCTTTCACCGAAGACCCTATTATAAACATAGGTCCTGCTGATCCATGGTCGGTTCCCAAACTGGTATTCTCAGGGACTCTTCTTCCAAACTCTGTCATCACCAATAATACTACATCATTTGATTTACCCATTCTTTCAAGATCACTTATAAAACCTCTGATAGCATCAGAAGCATATGTAAGAAGTCTTGTATGTAGGTTATTTTGATGAACATGTGTATCAAAAGCATTGTCTCTGAAAGCAGTATAATAAAGTTTGGTAGGAAGATCAGATTCTATCATAGCTGCAATTTTATCTAAATCAACAGCATCTATGCCATAATCCACTTTACGTGAATATTTGGACCAGGCTTCACTTATCAGATTAGATGATTGATTAGCACTATTAGCTATTTCGTTTAAAAATTTTTGAGATGCATTAATTTCATTTTTATCACTATTATTTATTATTGAGTTTAAAATATTTTTTTGTGCATAAAAACCTTCTCTTTGATATCTTTCTGGATGATCAAACACAATTGGGACATGTATTTTTGATTTTACAGCGAGAGATTGTGTTTTATCAACATTTACAATAAAATTTTTATATGTAGAAGGGGCCATTTGATCTGCTAGTCTACCTAGCCAACCATATTCTTCTCCACTATTAGGAGCTGCAGTATGCATATAAGCCATAGATGTAAAGTGAGAAAAAGATGGATTATCATATCCACAACCATGAATAATTGCCATCTTACCTTCTTTGTATAACGCTTCTAATCCAACAATTCCTGGATTAAACCCAAAATAATCATCAATTTTTAATAATCTGTTCTCTTTTAAACCTATTTTAGGTCTATGTTTATAATAATTATCATCTCCAAAAGGAACTATTGTATTCAATCCGTCATTACCTCCAGATAATTCAAGTACTACGAGTATCTTTCCGTTTATCGATTCTTTAGATTGTAAATACTTTATAGGAGTTAATGCTCCTATAGATGCTGCTGAAGCAGTTTTTAAAAATGTTCTTCTTTTTATTGCACTCATAATAATTATCCTAACTGATATTCTGGTTGGCTCATAATTAAATGTAATACCATTTTAAGAGAATCTTCTAAGTAAGTCTCAGCCTGAATAATATTTTCTGTTCCTAAATTATTATTTAAAAAAGAAATAATCATTTCACGTTTTTCTTCATTGAGCTTAACAACTAAAAATCTATTGATTAAATAATCTATTGCTTCGGAAGTATTTTTTGCTCCGCTATCTAAAATCATTTTTGTAAAATTAATATTTATCGTGTCTCTTACAATAGGTTTGACTTTAGAAACAGCCATCTGCCAACCCCTGTAAGAACCGTACCTAGTATTAAAGTCTTCATCTCTATCAGCCATCATATTTGCTTCAGACATCATCATCATAGATTCTCCTCCATTACTAGATTTTGTTGCACTAGTGATATCTGAACCTTCTCTTATTGCTTTATGCATTACGATAATTTTAGGATCAGGAGAATAAAAATCTTTATCAATAAAATCTATATCTGGATATAGAAAGCTCCTTGCAAAATTACCTCTTTCCATTAGCAAGGCTGGCGTAATCCAACTTCTTCCTCCTGCCCATCCTGCAACAGTAGGAGGCCAAAATAAAGTTTGTCCCATAGCAGTTGTTGATTGGTTAAAATCGGGAACTCCTGGGGTATCGTTTAAACCTAGTTTTCTGTAAGTAGATATAACTAATTCGACTGGGGATTTTATATGAGAGCCTATATTTTGTTGGCTATAAAAATCTTTTGACAAAAATATTGCTGATAAAAGAGGTTTTAATTCATAATTATTAGACTTTAGAATTTTAGCATAGTTTTCTATGATATCATTATTTACTATATCGTTTACAAATTCTTTATATATTTTCGTTGTTATAAATCTTGATGCAGCATCTTGAGCGAGTAAGATATCAATAACATCTTCGCCCGCAAAGTTACCGGTTTTATTAAGAATTGTCTTAATATCATTATCATGCTGATTTTCATTTACTACAAACTCTAAATCGTTTGTATTCCAACCTGTAAAAGCTCTTGCAGCTTCTCGAATATCGATTTCTTCATAATTACCTACCCCTAAAGTAAAAAGCTCCATAATTTCTCTAGCAAAATTTTCGTTAGGAGATCCTTTGATATTTTGTCCAGCATCTAAAAAATAAAGCATAGCTGGATCTTTTGCTGTAGCTATTATTAGTTTTTTAAAATTACCTGTAGCATGAAGTCTAAAAGTTTTATTTTGTAAAAGTAATTTTCTATAATCTCTTACTTTTGTTTCATTATTTGCAAAGTGATTATGCCAGAACAAGGTCATTTTTTCCTCTAGGGGCCTAGGAGAATTAATCATTCTATCTGCCCACCAGTATGCAACTCTTTTAGTCTCTAATCTGCTTGCTCTTAGCCAAAAGAAAAATTTATTAACTATAGGCTGCAGTTTTCTGTTACCAGATTCTTTTACTTTTATTCCTAAAGCTTCTCCATTTTCTTTTGCTAATTTAGTTGTTGCAGGTCTACTAGGAGGAAAATTTATTAGGCCTGGGTCATGAATATTTGATTCATCAAATTCAGGCATATTGTCGACAGAAATATTTTCGTAATAGACAAGGTGTTCTACTGCCTTTAAATGTCCAAGTTTAAATAAAAAATTTACCTGTTCTGGAGTTCCACCAAAACCTGCCCGCTCTAACAAGTGTTTAGCTTTAGATAAGTCCCAATCTTTTTTAGAAATTGAATTAGAATCTCCATACCAATCCAAATTTTCTTTTGATAAAACTTTAAAAGAAAATAGTAATGAAAATAAAAATAAAAATAAATAAATTTTAGTTACAGTTGACCATTTAAATTTCATAAAACAACCCTTAATAAATTTGCATATTAATCTATCATAAAACTTTATTTATAAAACAAAAATATATCAATTTAAAATTTATTTATGTATTAAGACATTATGTTTACTCATAAAAACCAGTTTTTCTATATAATGCTCGTATTATGTGCTGGTTATACAGTAAGTCAATTTCTGCGAACATCAATTGGTGTGTTATCTCCTAATATGATGAGTGATTTCAATATTAATCCTAATGATATGGGATTATTAGGGGGTGTATTTTTTCTTTCTTTTGCAATATTTCAAATCCCAGCTGGTATTTTAATTGATCGTTTTGGTCCAAGAAAAGTAATGTCATCTGTAATTATTTTTAGTGTGCTTGGTTCAATAATATTTGCATTATCAAATTCTTTTTACAGTCTTTTAATTGGCAGAATTTTTATGGGTTTAGGTTGTTCTATATGTCTCATGGGCTCTCTTGTTTTGATAACTCGCTGGAGTGATACTAACCAGTTTTCTAAATTAGCAGGAATTATTTTAGCTGTAGGTGGAATAGGAGGATTATTAGCTACCACGCCATTATCACATTTTTCAGAATTATATGGTTGGAGATTATCATTTTGGCTCGCAGCGGTAGTCACTTTTTTTGTAATGTTGCTCTATTATTTTGTCCTTGAAGATAGAGATAAAGGATTAATTATTAATAAAAAAAATAAGTTAATATCTCCAAAAAACCTATTTTTTGTTCTTAAAGAAAGAAATTTTAAGTTCATGATTCCTATGTCTCTTATGAGTTATTCTTCTTTAGTTGTAATTCTAGGACTCTGGGGAGCGCCATACTTAAAAGATATTCATGGTTTAGATAGTATTGAAAGAGGAAAAATTTTAATGTTAATGGCCATAAGCTGGAATATTGGTTCATTCGTATTTGGTAGGCTAAGAAGTATATTTGGAAGTTATAAAAGAGTTGTAATATTTGGATCTACAGGAGTAATTTTTTTACTTTTTATTCTTTCTTTCATATCAAATATTAATAGTACTTATCTATACATGCTATTTTGTATCTTAGGTTTTTTTGGAGCATTTAGTGTAGCATTAATATCCCATTATCAGGTTCTATTTGATAAAGAATATATGGGGAGAGCCTTATCTACAGCAAACTTTTTTAATTTTGGTGGAGTGTTTTTTATTCAATGGCTTACTGGTAAAATAATTTTTATAATGGGAGGAAACTCTTCTGGTGCTCCTATTGACGCTTATCGAGTAGCTTTTTTATTTGTAGCTATTTTACTATTTGTATCTTTATGTATTTATTTATTTACTAACGAAGAAAAAAATAATTTTTAATTTTATAATTTTTATATATAATTTTCCTTACAAAGGAGAGCTATTATGAATAAGTCTATAAAATGTAAAGCTGCTGTATTGCATGATATGGGATTACCAAGGCCGTTTTCTAAGAGTAAACCAGTAAAAATAGAAGAAATAGAAGTTGACCCTCCAGGGTTTGGAGAAGTTTTGATAAAGGTATCGGCAGCTGGTTTATGTCATTCTGATTTATCGGTAGTTAATGGTAATAGACCTAGAGCGATGCCCATGGTTCTTGGTCATGAAGGATCCGGGGTGGTTGCTTCCAAAGGTGAAGCTGTGGATGATTTTGAAATAGGTGACCACGTAGTTTTTGTCTTTGTTCCTTCTTGCGGAAATTGTATTCCTTGCAAGGAAGGAAGGCCTGCATTATGTGATCCTGGTTTAGCAGCCGGAGGTGCTGGAACTTTATTATCTGGAGAAAAAAGATTTAGATTAAATGGAGACCTTATAAATCATCAAGTTGGTGTTTCTTGTTTTTCTGAATTTACTGTTGTTTCCTCAAAATCTTTAGTTAAAGTTGAAAAGTCTCTTCCTTTGGATGAAGCTGCTCTCTTTGGATGTGCTGTTATAACTGG
>Ga0209631_10006841_pt1 | contig 11640 bp, 5 predicted proteins | sample COG_08_FD_184752 | JGI IMG/M metagenome (GOLD analysis project Ga0209631, IMG submission 184752) | Pelagic Microbial community sample from North Sea - COGITO 998_met_08 (SPAdes) (version 2) | ecosystem: Environmental > Aquatic > Marine > Neritic zone/Coastal water | place: Helgoland, sampling... | reverse complement strand
GTCCGTCGGCGAACCCACCGTCAAGGCATCGTGCGACGAGTTCGTGGATGACATGTGCGCGGACGGAACCCCGGGAGATAAGCGCCCGATGGAGGGAGGGATGCATCCGTCGTTGCAATTAATGTTTCGGCTCCGCAACGGCCAGACAGTCGGCCGCGACGATCAAGACGACGAACAAGTCCAAAAAGACGAAGACGACGGTATCTTCCTCGACCACAAGGTGATCAACATGTGGGAAGCAGGTAAATTCGGCAAGGCCAGATTACGGCACCGATTTGCTCAGGCGCTCTTGGGCAACGGGCTCCTTGGCGGCTACACCGTGTATGACAACCACGTCAACGTCCGCCTCCTCTCGCTGAACAGCTCGCGTAAACTGACCAAGTTTCTCAGCGCCGAGGGCTTGATGTCCGCGGAGAAGGGGAGGAACGTGATACTCGCGGCGTCGTTCGACATGCAAAAGCTGGTGTGGGCCAACGCGAAGACAGGGACGGTGTGGGTCCACGTCACGGAGCAGAGCGGCCAGCGTTCGGGGACGCGGGCGCATCCGGCGGGGATGGACGTGGTGGATTGGTTCGAGGAGTTCAGCAGGCGCGTAGGGTTCGGATTGTACGTCGTGGATTCACAGATGGATGGAGAGAGAGACATCCCCACGGGATCCGGGGGATGGAGAGAGACGGCGCTGAGCCAGTTCCCCGCGCTGGCTCGCCCGGGTATGAGTGTTTGCGGTGACGGTCAGGCTTCGGCTGTTGCATCGGATGCCGCGCAGCGTCAGGAGGTGACGGCGTACGAAGAAGTCACCAAGAACGCCGTGCGCATCAGCGTGTCCACGGTGTACATGGAGAACGGCAACATGTGGACCTACCGGGTGCGAATGTACATGTTGTCCATCGAGGAACAAGAGACGCGGTGGCGACGTATCAATCCGAGCGACGACTCCAGGCTGACGAACCCGTTCAGGCCCATGCACAAAGCGCAGCTCACCAGACGGCTGTGGGTAATCACCGACGAGAATGCACACGAGCAACGCGTGGAGGGCGAGGCTGTGATTGGTCAGTACCCGATATTGGAACCAGGTGCCGAGGCTTTCTCGTACCAGTCGCAGACTAACCTGCCAGGGGGGGGGTCGGGGACGATGAAGGGCGGGTTTTACTTCGTGGAGGGAACGATGGACGACGAGACGGGTCCGGAGTTTTTCGCGAAGTGCCCGGAGTTCGTGCTGTGTAGGCCGAGGTTCATGTTTTAGAACTTTCTTCACGGAGCGCCTGAAAGTAACAATCTCCAATGCGTCGGTTGCTGGTTGGTGAGGGTTAGTCCGGTAAAATATAGACCGTCATTCAGGAGTAAACAGCCTCGTCACCTCGCCTCGACCAATCAGGTTTGCGAAACTTTTTCCCGCAGATCTTTCGATTTGATCCCGCACTCGCTCGCGTCAACAATCCTCGTTGGCATCGCGCGAAGGGCACTCGTTCGAACGCATCGCGGATCGAATCGGCGTGAGTTCGCGATGAGCGCAGTTCACGCGCAGGTCACCGGCGCGGTCGCCGGCGCGGTTCCCGCCGCGAACGCGCGCGTCTCCACGAGGCGCGCGTCCGGAGTGCGCTGCGTGACTAAATCAGTTAAATCTCGCGATGGCCCCCAAAGCCTTCGCGCGGGCCGCTCCATGGCGCGCCTCTCCACCAAAACCCGCGCCCTGAGCCCCGGGAAGGAGGGCGAGAGCAAGACGGACGCCGATACCGCGAGCGATGCGCCGGCGACCGGCGGGGAATGCCCGGTGGGCTTCGGCAAGAACGGGCGCTTCTCCGCGGTGGGCGACGCCATCAACGGCGTCAAGAACGCCGCGTACCTGTCCTTCATGTCCTCGTCCACACCGCTGACCAAAGAAGAAGCCGCCGCGTCCGCCGCCGCGGTGAACCCCGAGGACGTCGTCATCCTCGAGAACAAAATCTTCCTCAACGCACTCAAGCAGGCCATCGCGGACCCGGTGGGGATGCCAGCCGCGATGCTCGAGTGGCACAGGCTGGTGGGACACGACACCGTGGGCATCGAGAACCCGATCGGACCCGGGTGCGTGTCCACCATCGACCCGAGGACCGTGGAGTACATCTGCAAGACCAACGCGGCGAACTACCGCGACAGGCTCCTACCCGACATCTTCAGGCTCGTCCTCAAAGACCTCGGCGTCACCGGTTCGCAGGGCGAATACAACCGGCAGCACAGGAAAGTGTGCCAAAAGCCGTTCATAAACAACAACTTCCTCAAGACGTTCAGCACCGTGGTGGAGAACGGCGTGGGACACCTGATCGAGTCGTTCGACATGGCGTCCGCGAAGGCGGGCCCAGGGAAGGGCATCGTGGAGGACGTGGATCTCCACTCGCAGCACCTCCTCCTCGACATCATCTCGCCAATCTCGTTCGACTACACGTTCAACTTGCTGGACAAGTCGCGAACGGTGATCACCGGCGAAGGCAAGTTCACGGAGAACCCGATGCTGGAGGCGTACCACAGGAGCGCGGAGATCATGGGCCAGGTGTTCATCACCCCTCTGCCCTTGCTCAAGCTCGGCGCTAAGTTTGGCATCGGGCGACTGCAGGAGCTCATCGACGCGTACGATTCTTTAGAGAAGATGGGCGACGACATCGTGAAACAGCGGCGGGAGATGCACAAGGCGCAGCGGGACCGCGGCGAGGAGATCGAGCAGGTGTGTTTGCTGGACACCATGCTGTACCTGGAGGATGACCAAGGTAACCTCGCGTACACGGACGAGGAGCTCTGGGGTGACATGAACGACGTCATGGCCGCCGGGCACCAGACGCAGGCGGCGACGATGACCACTTCGCTGCTGTACGTCTCGAGGAACCCCGACGTCAAGGCTAAGATCGAGGAGGAGATCAGGGCGCTGGGCGGGCGTGCGCCGACGTTCGAGGACGTCTGGGACGGGCGGTTGACGTACACCCAGAGCGTGGTGAAGGAGACGCTCCGGCTTCACCCGCCGATCCACATGTTTCCCCGGTTGGCCACCGACGCGGATACGATGCCGTCGGGGCACAAGGTTGAGCCCGGGGATCTCATCTTGCTCTCCACGTGGGCGATGGGACGTAACCCGAAGGTGTGGGAGGAGCCTACGAAGTTCGACCCTGACCGGTTCAGCGATGCGCGGTTGGAACGTTTGGCGAGGGAGCAGAACCCGGGCGCGGACGCCGACGAGATTGAGCGCGCGGTGACGATGTTAAAATCGGGCCGCGACTTCATCTACACGCCTTTCGGCGCCGGGCCGCGTTCGTGCATCGGCGGGCTGTTCTCGCTGCTCACGGTGACCACGATCATCGCGTCGTGCATCCAAAAGTACGATTTCGAGCCCGACGATGACTTTCTCCCGGCGGATGGCGACATCCCGCTGCGGTACGATGTCACCATGTGCTTCCCCAAGGGTCTGAAGATGAAGCTGACGAAGCGGGACATTGACTCGGGTGCGGTGGCGACGACGCCGCCCGCGGTGGCGAGTGCCAGGTGATTGAGTAGGTGGAGTGCGTGTAGAGAGGGAGAGTGGCGATGTCTGAAGTAGCTTGATGTTTACAAGGTGGCAAGGTTATTCATTTCTTCGTGCGTTATTCGGGTTTTTTATTAGGAAACGGCGAGTTCACGGTGCCTTCGCGGCTTTAGAAGGCGGCGTCCCACAGGGTCTTCGCGCCCAGAGCGACTCCGAGGTAGCGAGCGATGGCGCCGGGGAGTTGGAACGGATAGCCGATCGTCGGTCGTGCGACATTGTAGACCACCTGGCCCACCGCCATGAGGGTGCACGCCAATCCGGTATCGCCCAATCCGGCGTTGGACGCGAAGTAGAGGCACAGCGGCAGGCAGAGCGCGGTCCACTCGGACTCGTTGAGCTGCGTGGCCCTGGTGACCTTCCACTGCGGGTCCTGCTTGAGGTGGCCGTCCTGAAGCTCCTTGATGCCGTTCGTGTTCGGGAGAATGTACATCTTCTTCCAAAGATTGCCGAGGAGCTTGTTCGCGAAAAAGTAGCGGTATCGGAGGGTCACGTAGACCTTACCGACGAGGCAGTTGGCCGCGATGACGGCGGCGGATTGAAGCGGAGTGAGGAGAAACATGACGTACGGAAGTGGCACTATCGCGCGCGCTTCGAAGAGTGCCGTCACGCGATCTCGGCAATTCAACAAATAGCGTTATGCAAACCGCCCCTAGAAAAAATCATCAAGGTCGTAAGTGTTACAAGTAGTCGCCTCATTCAACCAGTGTAAAGAATCGCGATGTGTTCATATGTATAATCACCTACGGAACAACGACCGGAGGAGCTGCTGGATCGCAACCTCCATCCCCCGCTGCGCCATCGCCTGCGCCGCCCTCGTCGCCATCACCCGCGCGGCTCGGCCCGCGGCTTCGCCCATCTGGCCGCTCGCCGGCGAAGAGAACCCCGACCCCTTCTTGCCCGACCCCGGATTGCCCGGCGGCGGCGTACGCTTCTGCTGGTGCGCGTCCCACTGCCGCTGCCCCGCGTCGGTGTCGAACGGCCCGCCCACGCCCACGATCCGCTCGGAGATGCTCTGGCTCACGCCGCCCCCCGGCGATCGAGTCGTGGTGGTCCTTCGCACGATCCTGGCGCCGTCGGATCTCGTGTAGATCTCCTCGCGCACCGTCGTCCCGCCCCCCGCGCCGGAGAACGGCCCGTTGTTCATGGCGCCGAACGCGCCGCGGACGAGGTCGGCCCACTCGTCTTGGCTCATGGTCCGGCCGCCGCCCGGAGCGCCGCCGAATCCCCCGAAGCCGCCCATGCCGCCGCCGCCTCCGCCCGCCGGGTTCCCGCCTCGCGGCCGCGTGGATCGCTCGGTGAACTCGCGCATGAAATCTTTGACAAAGTCATTGTCGCCGAACATCTCGCGGAAGATGCGGTCGGCGTCCTGGCGCCCGTCCGCACCGGCGGCGCCGTGGTAGGTGTAGTTGCCCGCGGCGTCGCGGGTGTAAAAGCCGCCGCCCCCGCCGCCGCCGCCGCCGCCTCGTGGGGTCCATCCGGGCCTCGGGCCGCCGCCGCCCCACTGCGTCCCGGCCCACCCGCCGCCGCCGCCGCCGCGTCCGCCGCCGCCTCCTCCTCCCGGGAAGCCGCCGCCGCCGCCGCCGCCGCCCTCCGAGAGCTGCTGGTACGCCTCCGAGACCTGCTTGAACTTCTTCTCGGCGGCAGCCTTCTGCGGGCCGTCGGGGTGGCGGTCGGGGTGCCACTTCAGGGCTTCCTTGCGGTACGCCTTCTTGAGCTCATCCGCGGACGCGCCGGGTTTGATCCCGAGCATCGCCCACGGGTCCTGGAAGGACGGCGTGGAGGACGAGAAGTGACGCGCCGACAAGCCGATCCCGGACGACGACGGCGCGAGATGCGTCGCCGTCCACCGCTGGTGCGCGTCGCCACGGTCCCATCCGCGGTGGCTCACCGACGTGAGCGGTGCGGACGTCGACTCTAGCGCGGCGACGCCGTGCTGCGCCGCACGGAAACCCGCCCGCCTGAGCGCCATCGCCAAGTGACGATGATTGCCGGCAAGATCTACCTGAGAGGTCCTCCTCCTCGCGACGCTCCACGAAGCTGATCGACGTTGCTAACGGCGCTTCGTGAACCGTCGATTCTTGAGTCGTTAACTAATGCGTATTGCGAGTTTTGGTTCATACCGAGAACCGTGGAGATAACTCAATTCATCCTATTTGGACGCAAATGCCAACACTTTGTATGGAAATTAGGTGTGAAATCAGTGAATTGGATTCCTCTCGACCAATCAGAACGCGGGAGGGCGATGACTCACTCTTTCGTCGAAGCATCGTCCATGTATTCCTAACCCTCACGGCCACCTCACCCAAAAGGACGTAATTGTTGCGTTCGAACGTCGGGGCTCGGCGAAACGGCGGCGGGTCACACTTGGAAACCGCGTCGGTCCACGACCGCGCGAGGGCGTCTGCGCTACACGCGCGACCCCGAGAGAGAGAAGACTTCACGCGAACGCCCGCGCGTCCACCGCGGCGGCAGGGAGGCGCCCTCGAGAGGTCACCCGCCCTTTGAAAAAAAAGCGGGCAACGCCACCTCGAACAGGCGAGGGTTCGAGCGACGTCGATGGCGGCCTTGGGCGCGGGCGCGATGCGCCTGGGTGCGACGATGCGCGTCGGCGTCACCGCGGGATCGACCGCGACCTCACACGACGGGCTCACCCCGCGTCGCTCCGCGTTCCTCGCGGCGCGCGCGCCCCTCGCGCCCGCCGCGAGGATGCCCGTCGGTGGCTCCAACCGCAAATCATCTTCCGTCGCGCTCACTCACTCCACGCGGAAGGTCTTCGCGCGCACCGCGAGGCTCGTCGTGCGCGCGGACGGCAACGACGACGCGACGCCCGCGGTGGAGGCTGCCGATCCCGTCGCGGAACGCGCCGGCATCGAGTCCGGCGGCCTGACCGATCTCATGGCCCAACTCGCCGCGCTGCAAAACGAAAACTCCAAACTACAGGAAGACATCGAAACCACAAAATCCATCATCGAGAGCGCCAAACCCCCGGTCGAGGAAGTACCCGTGGATGAGAACGGCGAACCGCTGGACCCGGCGCTGGTGTCCATCGAGAACTTCTTCAACCAGCCCGAGCAAAAGCCGCGAGAGCCCATCGGCGCGGGGGAGTTACTCACCCTCCCCGACGAGTCAACCGTTAAATGGCCGGAGCCAAACGAGAACCCGCCCTTCTGGGAACGCCCGCCGATTCGCATGCCGGAGAACCTGGACCCGAAGACGTGCGAGATCACCACCATGCCGCTGCACGTCGTGCACGTCACCGCGGAGATGGCGCCGGTGGCGAAAGTGGGAGGGCTGGGCGACGTCGTCACCGGCTTGGCGAGGGCGCACCTGTGCCAAGGCCACAACGTCGAGGTGTGCATCCCGTACTACTCGTCGCTTGAGGGTAAGATCGAGGATGTGCAGCACGTGATGGACTTTGACGTGCCGAAGGGTGAGCAGTGGGAGTGGGACGGCGAGAAGGAGATTCGAATGTCCGACTTTCAGTGGTCGATGTACAGCGGGAAGATCGGAGGGTGCCCGATCATAGGCCTCCGCCCCGCGTTTCGCGAGGGATCTAACCTTTTCGTCGGTCAGAAGATCTACGGCGGGTCGTACAACGAGGCGGAGGCGTACCTCTCTTTCTGCCGCGCGTCCCTGGAGTGCCTGAAGGTGACGGGGCGGGATCCCAACGTCATCCACGTCCATGAGTGGCAGTGCAGCGCGGTGGCCATGCTCTACTGGGACGTCTACCACAACCAAGGCTTACTGAACAACGCCAAGATCATGCTGACGATCCACAACATGGACAACACCGGCGAGTGCAGGGAGGAGGAGTTCATGGCGACTGGGGTCCCGGGAAGCGAGTTCAACACGCTGGAGCGCGCCATGGACGAGCGGACCATCGGGCACAACCCGGAGCGGCTGTGCCTCATGAAGGGCGCCATCGTGTACGCCAACTACGTCACCACGGTATCCCCGACGTACGCGCGCGAGGCGCTCAGCGGCAGCGCGGGTTTCTTGGGTAAGACGTTGACGAAGGAGCGCACGAAGTTCACGGGTGTGATCAACGGCGTGGACACCGAGATTTGGGACGCCAGGCTGGACAACTTTCTCCCCGCGAATTTCAAGCCCGGGACGATGGAGGGCAAGGCGCTGTGCAAAAAGTACGTGCAGATGGGCCTCGGCCTGAACGTGGACCCGCACAAGCCGCTGGTGGTGTGCATCTCCCGCCTGGTGCCGCAGAAGGGGATCAACCTCATCGAGCACGCGATCCCGCGAACGAAGGAGAAAGGCGGCCAGTTCGTGTTGCTCGGCAGCGGGCACTCGGATCCGCCGTTTTCGCGCCTGGCGGAGAGCGTCTACAAAAACGACAAGGACGTCAAGCTCCTCATCTTCTACTCCGACGCCTTGTCCCACTTACTGTACGCGGCGGCGGACTGCGTGTTGGTGCCGTCGATGTTCGAGCCGTGCGGTTTAACGCAGATGATCGCGATGTGCTACGGGGCGTTGCCGATTGTTCGCAAAACCGGCGGTTTGGCGGATACCGTCCACGACGTCGACGATCCGTCAGTGTCCGACAGCAAGAAGAACGGGTTCGTGTTCGAGGGTGCGGATAACGGCGCGTTGGAAGGTGCGCTGGATCGCGCGCTGCGGTACTATCACGAGCGGAAGCCGTGGTGGCAGGGGATGCAGGAGCAGGTGATGGACATCGACAACTCGTGGGAGAGGGCGGGGGAGGAGTACGTGCAGCTGTACCGCTCCATCACCGGCATCAGGGAACAATTTCCCGACCACGGAGGGCAATGATACGATGATGAGACGCGTGCGTGTGTGGGTGACGTTGGGGCGTGCGGCGGGATCGTGTTGATCCGAGGAGGAGGTGACATTTTTATCTAGGTAGCGGAACGGGTGCTTATGATATCGGACGCCACGGGTGCTTTATTTCTTCTCTTGCTTCGCTTCCATTTGGCAATTCTTCTTGGACTGAAAGAAAGAATACTCGTAGCCGACACCAGCGACCAGCGCGTGTGCCAAACCCTGCGGAATAATAAAGCGGTCGCCGCCAAAGCCGCAGACGGCATCGCGCGGCGACGGCGGTGAAGTCCCACGGAAGCGAGTGGCCCGCATCACTCGCCACCCGCCATGACGGCCCAGCCGCAGGGCTATCGCTCGCCCTACAGCCCCGAGGGCTTCGACAAGACCCGCGGGGACACTCACTCGGACGACGCCGCCTTTGAAGAAGCCGAACGCGGCTCCCCGACTCGCTTGGACGTCGACCTCGACCCGCGGCAGTTTCCCTCGCTCGACGCCGCGCGCGCCACGACGCCCAAGAGGCACCTCCGCGCCGTGCCCGTCCCGCGCCACGATGCCGCCGGCGACGCGTGCGACACCGACGACGAGTCATCCAACCCCGGAAGCGGCGGCGGCGGTGGAGTCACCCACACGGTGGTCTCCGTATCCACGACCAAAAACGCGGGCGCCTGGGCCAAGCCCCCGCCGCTGGTGCGCGCGCCCGAGCTCTCCGACCGCGCGCCGCCCCCCGCCGCCGACGTCACGACACCCACGCGCGCCGACGACGCCGTCGATCGCTGGCCCAAGCCCGCGGTCGCGTCGCGGGGATCCCTCGCGTCGCCGGGCGGGACCAAAAGCGCGGGAAACGAGGAGGCCGCCGCTGATCCGCCGCCGGACACACCCGCGGCGACTCCGACCAACCACCCTCCCGCGCCCCGCGCCAAGCCCCCCGCCCCGAAGGAGGACCAGCCCTTCCCCTCGCCCGCTCCCGAGCGCGCATCCTCCTCGCACAGCAGGCGCTCGCGCGGCGGATCCAGGCGCAAGAGGCGCGACGTCTCCCCGACGGTTCCCGCGTCTCCCCCCGCCGACGCCGCCGTCACACCGGCCGCACCCACGCCCCCCGAGAAAAAAACCAACGACGGCGACGGCGGCAAGGAGCGACCGGGCCCCGCGGGACCGCACCACGCCGGCTCCGACAGCGACGACGCCATCGACCACCCGGCGACCCCTGAGGCCATCCTCGTCGCCAAGGCCGAGGTCGCGATCGTCGACGGCAAGTCGTCGGCGCCGTCGTCGCCCGTCAAGGTGGTGGACGTCTCGGCCTCGACAACCGTCTCCGCTCCCACCACCGCGGGCGACGACGTCTCCCGCGAGGACCCGTCCACCATCGCCACCGTCGACGAGTCCACGACACGCGAGGAGGAAGACGAGGAGGCGGAGGAGGAGGAGGCGATGGGTGCCGAGGGTGCCGAAGGGGTGCCCAGGTCCCCGGTCAAGCCCTTGGACGCGAGCTTCGAGTTCGGCGATCCCGCCGCGACTCCCGCCGGCCCGTCACCCGAGAACCTCTCGGGCGGAACCGTCACCGCGGTCGCCGTGGAGGCTGCCGCCGAGCTCGCCGCCGCCGAGGCTAAGGCTGCCATCGTGTCCTCCACCGCGCTGGTCCCGGACGCGTCCGCTGGGACCTTCCGCGGCGCGGGCGAATCCCTCGCGGTGGCGCCGCCGTCCCCCAAACACGGCATAACAATCACGCCGTTCGACGCCGAAAGGCAACAGCGCGAGATTTACGTCCCAAACGTCAAGGTCGGCCTCGTCATCGGCAAAGGCGGATCGCACGTCGTGTACTTCCAGCACCAGAGCGGCGCGGCGATTCATATCGCGCGGGACCAAGGCGAGATCCCCGGCGGAGTCAACTACGTGGTTCCCCCGTGCGCCTACGCGGATCAGTGCGAATCCGCGGTGACTGGCGACGGTGAGTTTATTTTTTTATTATCGTATGGGCAATTAGTATGACATCGTGTTTTTGACGTATTGTGTTTTGTTGACAGGCATGCGGCGGATCACGCTCCTGGGCGGCGAGCACCAGACGATGATGGCGGCGGACATGATCCGTCGGCTCGTGGAGTCCTCCGCGGAACGGTGCGACCGAACGACGGAGCGGCAGCACGCGATCGAGTCCGGGCACGGTTTACCTCCGTTGCCCCCGGCGAACTCTTCTTTGTCGGAGCCGCCGATGAACAACTCCGCCGGCTACGGGTCTAACCCCGGCACTAACCCTTACGCCGCGCCCGTGACGCGATACAACCCGGGCGACCCGTACGGCCAGATGCCCGGCGCGCAGCAGACGCAGGTGGGTGCGTACCCGTCGCCGTTCACGAACCACGGCTGGGGCCGGGACGCGGCTTCCCACGTGGAGGTGGCGGCGACTGTTTCCATCCCGCATCGCAAAGTCGGTTTGATCATCGGCCGCGGCGGCGAGAACATCCGGTTTTTGCAGCAGCAGACCAGGGCGCACATACAGATCCAGAGCGAGCACGACATGTGCCCGGGACAGCCGGAGCGGACGGTGTACTTGCGAGGCGCGCGTGAATCCTGCGCCGAAGCCGCCCGCATGATCCAGGTACGTCTCAGTCACCGTTGAGAGAACCTCTTATTCTTCTCACGCGAATTCTTTTTTTGCTTTCCAGGACCTCGTCGACGGCATGTTCCGCATCGGCACCGCCGCGGTCGTTCCCCCGCAGCCCCCCGTCCCTTCCGACGGCTACCACTCCGGCTACTCCTCCGGCAACGAACGTGCCGATCCGCGTACCAGCGCCGGTTCATATTCCTTCGCGCCCCCCACCGCGGACCCCCAGTGGCAGCACCACGTCGCAAACGCGGGCGGCATCGTGGGATACGCCTCCTCCGGCTCGCTCGGGTCCGGAACCAACGAGCCGCCCCTCGGCGCCGTCAACGGCGCCAACGGCAGGCCGGGTGGAATGCCTCCCGTCGCCGCGGCCGCCGCGGCGGCCGCGGCGCAGGCTGCCGCGATCGGAAGCGCGTACAGGGGCGGGCCCGACGCCGGCGCTTGGTTTCCGGGGGGTAACGACGGCGGTTACGCTTACGCCGATAGGAGGATGGGCGCCGGTGCCGGCGTCGTGCCTACACCCGCGTACCCGACCGCCTACCCCGTCGCGGCTACCCCACCGCCCGTCGTCCCCTCGTACGACTACAACGTCGCCGCCTACGGTCCTATGGGGGGCGCCGGTGTCAACGCCGGGGTCGCCGCCGCCGTGGGTGGTAACCCATACGCGGCGTCGCCCGATCCGTACCTGTCATCCGACCCT
>Ga0209631_10006840_pt1 | contig 11641 bp, 10 predicted proteins | sample COG_08_FD_184752 | JGI IMG/M metagenome (GOLD analysis project Ga0209631, IMG submission 184752) | Pelagic Microbial community sample from North Sea - COGITO 998_met_08 (SPAdes) (version 2) | ecosystem: Environmental > Aquatic > Marine > Neritic zone/Coastal water | place: Helgoland, sampling... | reverse complement strand
GGAAATTCACATACATTCATAGATGAGGATCTTAATCAATTTAAATTAATTACAATTAAAAATGTAATCAAGGATAGTTCAAATATTGGATACATTGCTATTACAGAAAATGCTAATGATATAAAAATAGCTACTGATGAGAGGAAAGCTTTTGTTCTTAGAACAGCGATTGCAGTGGGTTTTGTAATTCTAATTTTCTCTTTTGTTTTAAGTAGGTATTTTATTAAACCAATTCAAAATCTCGTAAGTTATACAAAAGTTATTAAAGATAAAAGTCAAATTAAAACAAATATTGAAAGTTTGAAAAGTCGTAATGATGAATTAGGACTTTTATCAAATTCACTTGACGATATGACAATTGAGCTTCAAAAAAGAGTTGCTCATGCAGAGAATTTTTCTACAGATCTAGTTCATGAAATTAGAAACCCATTGGCATCTCTTAAAAGTGCTTCGGAGATACTTCAAGACTCTAATAATTCAGAACAAAGATTGAAACTATTAAATATTCTTAGCCATGATGTTTTAAGAATTGAAAGACTAATAACTGATTATTCTCAGATGCTAAAAGATGAAGTAGCTCTCAGTAAAGAAAAGATGAAAAAAATTAATATAGAGCCAATTATTCAATCAGTTGTTGAAGATTATAATAATATCCAAAAGGTTAAAAAAAATATCAAAATTAATTATGAAAATAATGGTAATGGAAAATATATTATTAATGGTATTGAAAATAGAATCGAGCAAATAATCGCTAATCTATTAGATAATTCAATTTCATTTTGTAAAGAAGGTGAAAATATTTTTGTAAATATATCAGATACTCTAGATAAAAAAATTTTGGTAAAGATTATTGATGATGGCCAAGGATTTAAAGAGAACGATACTTCAAAAATATTCAAAAGATTTTATAGCAATAGACCTGATAAATTTGGAGAACATTCAGGTCTTGGATTAAATATAGTGAAAAATTTAGTTGATCTTCATGATGGTGAAATTGTAGCATCAAATCGATTAGATAGGGATGGTGCAATTGTAGAAATAAAATTTCCAAGTGTCTAATCTTAACTTGATTTGTCTTTCGTTAACTGTATAAAACTTTTTCATGGAAGATTATAAAGTTAAAGATATATCATCAGCTGAATTTGGTAGAAAAGAGATCTCAATAGCTGAGAGTGAAATGCCAGGATTGATGGCATTAAGAGAAGAATATTCAGAAACTAAACCTTTAAAAGGTGCAAGAATTATTGGTTGTTTGCATATGACTATTCAAACAGCTGTATTAATTGAAACATTGGTTGCTTTAGGTGCCGAGGTGAGGTGGTCTTCATGTAACATATTTTCAACTCAAGATCATGCAGCTGCAGCAATCGCAAAAACTGGGATACCTGTTTATGCTTGGAAAGGTGAGACTGAGGAAGAATATCTTTGGTGTATAAAACAAACGATTGTTGGAAAACCTGATTGGAAGCCAAATATGCTTTTAGATGATGGCGGTGATTTAACTGCCATAATGCATAATGAATATAAAGATTTAATGAACGATATAAAAGGAGTTTCGGAAGAAACTACTACTGGAATAAAAGCGTTAAATAAGATGGAAAAAGATAATTCTCTTTTAGTACCAGCGATTAATGTTAACGACTCAGTTACTAAATCAAAATTTGATAATTTGTATGGTTGTAGAGAAAGTTTAGTTGACGGAATTAGAAGAGCTACCGATGTAATGATGTCAGGAAAAATTGCAATCGTAGCTGGTTTTGGAGACGTAGGTAAGGGAAGTGCTGCATCACTTAGACAAAGTGGAGCGAGAGTTTTAGTTACTGAAGCAGATCCAATCTGTGCATTACAAGCTGCAATGGAAGGATATGAAGTTGTTCTGATGGAAGAGGCTATTAGTAGAGCTGATATCGTTGTAACAGCCACAGGAAATAAAGATATTGTTACTGCTGATCATATGAGAGATATGAAAGATAGAGCAATTTTGTGTAATATTGGTCACTTTGATAATGAAATTCAAGTTGAAGCTCTTAAAAATTATAAATGGAGTGAAGTTAAACCACAAGTTCATGAAATAGAATTGCCAAGTAAAAAAAGAATTATTTTATTAGCAGAGGGAAGATTAGTTAATTTAGGTTGTGCAACTGGACATCCAAGCTTTGTTATGAGCGCTTCATTTACAAACCAAGTAATTGCACAGATAGAGCTTTGGAATAATCATAAAAATTACGAAAATAAAGTTTATGTACTTCCCAAACATTTAGATGAAAAAGTTGCAACTCTTCACTTAAAAAAAGTTGGTGCTAAACTTACTAAATTATCTAAAGAACAAGCAGATTACATAAGTGTTGGGACTGAAGGTCCATTTAAGCCAGATGCCTATCGCTATTAAAAATGGCATAATAGATATATCTTTAGAAGAGACGACCAAAGGATTAGCTAAAAATTTTTCCAATTATCTGACAGGTGGTGAAGTAATCTTTTTATATGGAGAAATGGGAGTAGGTAAAACTACTTTTATAAAATATTTAATTAATCAATTTCAAATAAAAAAAAAATTACAAATTACAGAAGTAACAAGTCCAACTTTTAATTTACTTAATGAGTATGAGACAGATGGTTTAATTATAAAACATTATGACCTATTTAGATTGAAAGATAAGTCTGAAGTTATAAATTTAGATCTATTTGATAAAAATCAAAATACAATTACACTTATTGAGTGGCCAGAATTAATTAATAAAGAAAACTTTAACAAGACTATAGATTTAATTTTTAACTACGAAAATGAGTTAAATAATAGATCTGTTAAAATTGATGGTTTAGACTGATTTTTTATATGAAACTTTCAAAAGATTTTAAGGAAATTAAAGGAGATGCTTCATTTAGAAAATTTTATAGAAATACTAAAAAAAATTCAATTATAGTATTTTCAAATAGAGAAAAAATTAAAAATTTATTAATTTACGATTCAATTAATAAAATCTTAATCAAAAACAATATAATCGCTCCCAAACTTTTAAATCAAAATTACAAAAAGAATTATATTGAAATACAGGATCTTGGAAAAAAAACTATTTATCAAAAATTTTTAAGAAATAAAAAAAATCAATATTTAATATTTAAAAAGGTAATTAGTATTTTAAATAAAATTCAATTAGTTAAAGATAAAAAAATAAAAAATTTTAGAAATAAATTTTACCTGATCAAAGATTATAAAAGTAAAATCTTATTAGATGAGGCAAATTTATTTAGTTACTGGTATGTTCCAAAAAAATTAAATAAAAAAAAAATCAATATATTCAATAGTAAATTTAATAAAGAAATTAAGTTGGTATTATCAAAACTAAATTTTAAAAATGATACTTTTGTTCATAGAGATTTTCATGTTTCAAACTTAATCATTAACTCCAAAAATCAAATTGGATTGATTGATAATCAAGACGCTCTTATTGGAAACAAAGCCTATGATTTAGCGTCCTTAATTGATGATGTTAGGTACAAAACACCCAATTCATTAAAAGATAAGGTGTATAACTATTATTTAAACACTAATAAAAAAATTGATGTAAATAAATTCAAAAATGATTTTGATATTTTGTCAGTTATTAGAAATTTAAAAATTATTGGAATATTTATGAGATTGGCAGAAAGAGATAAGAAAAGAAAATATTTAAAACTTATTCCATATGCCTGGAATATGATTGATAACAGAATGAGTAAAAATAAAGACTTAATTAATTTGAAGTTGTTGTTAGCAACTCATTTCCCTAAATTTATAACTAAATAAAAATGAGAATTAATACAGCCTTTATTTTATGCGCAGGATTTGGAAAAAGATTAAATCCGCTAACACTAGATACTCCCAAACCTTTGATCAAATTAAACAATATTACAGTGCTTGAAACTTGTATTAATCTCATCGAAAGCTTGGGTATACAGCAAATTATTCTCAATACCTTTTATCTAAAAGATCAAATTCATGATTTTATAAATAATAAAAAATTTAAATCTAAAATCACAATTATTGAAGATGGAGAGAATATTCTTGATACAGGTGGTGGCATAAACAATATGATGAAACATACAAGTGAAGATAATGTTTTAATATTTAACCCAGATACAATATGGAAGAAAGATTATCTAAATAAAATTATTGAAATGGAAAAGATGTATTTTTCCAAAAAAATAAAAAATATACTTTTATTAGTAAAAAAGGAATTAAGTTTTGATAAAAATTTAAATGGTGATTTCGATCTTAAAGAAAATTCAATTATAAAAAATAATGAGAATAAATTTATTTATACAGGTTGCCAAATTATGAATAAAAAACTTCTTTCTGATTATAAAGATAAAAATTTTTCAATAACAAATGTATGGAACGATCTAATTGAAAAAAAAGAACTATATGGATTTGAGACTGATAATGATTTTTATCATTTAACTGATCTTGAAACTTTTAAAAAACTACAAGATCTTTAGCTCTTTCTTGATCTAAGTATTTGCACTCTGTGATTTTATTATCTTTATCTAAATTTATTAATAGTGGATTTCCAGTTGGAATTTCCAATTTAGATATTTGATTTTCATCTAATTTAAATAAATATTTACATAATGCTCTAATCGAATTTCCATGTGCAGATACTAAAATATTATTATTTGAAATTTTATTTTCAATTTCCTGTTTATAAAACTTTAATACTCTTTCATAAGTATCTTTAAGAGACTCAGTGTCAGGAATTCTATCAATTGGGATTTCTTTATAGGTATCAATATTAATAGGGTGATAAGGATTATTTCTATCTAATGGATCAGGTCGCAAATCCCATGAACGTCTAAATTGATGAACTTTTTCTTTACCAAGTTTTACTTTCATTTCATCTTTATTTAAGCCTGTAAGCGCTCCATAATGCCTTTCATTTAATTGCCAAGCTTCTTTTGAAAGCTTTTTTTCACCTAATATTTCCTTTATTAATCTTAAAGTATTTTTTGCCCTTAATTGAAAGGATGAATAGAAAATATCGATATTGATATTTTGCAATTTTATTAGTTCACCTGATTTTGTTGCCTCTAATTTACCATTTTCGGTTAAATCTACATCGACCCAACCGGTAAATTTCTTTTCGAGATTCCATACACTTTGTCCATGTCTAACTAAAACTAAATAACTCATTTGTTAATCTCTTAATTTAATTTATAAAATATAGCCACTAATTTAATGATTAATTTTTTTTCAAATTATAAATTCATTTTTTATATATCTAATTTCATTTTGCTAGTTTTATATCTATTTCCCGGTAGTCTAATAGGATGCTTTTTATATAACGACTGCCAATTACAACCTCAATTGACTAAGGATTTTTTAGTTTCTACAAACCATTTATACGCTTTTGGTTTATTGTCTATAATTGGTTCATTTACTTATAATAATTCTAGTAAATTGAATTTTTTAAATATTTATTTAATTTTACTTTCGATAATTTTGGAAATATCACATATATTTATTCCAATAAGAAGCTTTGAACTATCTGATTTATTTGGAAATTTACTTGGAGTAATAATTGTCTTAATAATAAATTATTTTTATAAAAAGTATGAAAATTCTCAAAATTAATTTATTATTAATATTATCATTTCTTGTTTCGGCTTGTTCTTCGATCCCATCTAATACATCAAATAGTTGTTCGATATTTAATGAAAGATATTTATGGTTGAAACATGTAAATAAATCAGAAAAAAAATGGGGAAGTCCTATTTATTTACAACTTGCTTTTATTAAAATGGAGTCAGATTTTGATTGGCTAGCAAAACCACCAAGACAAAAACTTTTTAAAGTCATTCCTTACAAAAGACCATCAACTTCGTTTGGATATTCTCAAGCTGTGAATGGCACTTGGGAACAATATAAAAAGGAGACAGGAAATAAACTTGCAATTAGAAGTAGGTTTAAAGATAGTGTTGATTTCATTGGGTGGTACACTAATAAATCGAGCACGATTTTAAAAATACCAAAAAATGATGTTTTTAAACAATACCTTGCTTATCATGAAGGTTGGGGAGGTTTTAAGAATTACAAAGATAATAAAAAAGTGATAAATTTAGCAAAAAGAGTTGAGAAGCAGTCTAATGTTTATAAAAATCAATTAATAGAATGCAGTAGTTCACTTAATAAAAATAAATATATTATTTTTTAGATAATTCTTTTTTTAGCTCTAAATCAACTGAGTCTATTCTTTTGGTATTTTTAGCAAGTGTTAAATACATTGTTGGCGTCACATAAAGAGTAAAGAAAGTAGAAATTATCATCCCTCCAAGAATAGTTGCTCCCACAGCTAGTCTAGAGGCTTCACCGGCCCCTGGCCCAATATTTCCAATTACTAAAGGGATCATTGCTATCATGGTGCTTATAGATGTCATCATAATAGGTCGAAATCTTAATTCACAAGCTTCTTTAACTGATTCTTGTATCTTTTTTCCAGTTGTTCTTATTTGATTTGCATAATCAACAATCAAGATACTATTTTTAGTTGATATACCAATCAAAATCACGAGAGCGATTTGAGAAAAAATATTTATTGAGCTGTTTAAGAATAGAATAAAAACTAAACCACCAAAAACAGCCAATGGTACAGTTAACATAATTATAAATGGATGAACAAACGAATTGAATGTAGCAGCCATTACCAAATAAGCAGTAAGTAAACCAAGAGCAAAAATTATATAAAGCTCATTAGTAGTTTCTTTAACCTCCTCAGACTCACCTTTCCAAGTAATTTGATTTGTAGGTGCTACTTCTGCCATTATATTTTCTAAATATTCAATTGCTTCAAATAAAGAATAATTTTCATTTATATTTGCAGAAATTGTTACTGCTCTTTGTCTATTGTATCTTGCTAGAACTTTTGCTGAGCCTTCCTCCCTTAGGTCAACCAAATTTGATAATGAAATTAATTCTCCAGTTGTTCCAGATCTTACAAAAAGTTTACTTAAACTATCTTTATCTTTTCTATCAAATAAATATTGTTGAAGAATTATAGGATATTCTTTGCCCAATTTATTAAATGTGGTAACTCTTTTACCTCCATATAATGTTTCCAATGTTTGGCCAATCGATCTAGTTGATATTCCTAAATCTTTAGCTTTATTTTTATTGATAACTAATTTTACCTCTGGTTTATTTCTATTAAAGTCAGACTCAATTCTTGATAATCCTCTATTTCTTCGAAGTTTACTAATTACATCATTTTGAATATCCTCCAATTCTTCATAGGTACTTCCAAGAATAACCATTTGAATTGGTTTATTATAATTAGATACTCTTATAGCTTGAGGTGAAATTGGAAATGCTAATGTTTGAGGTACAGTTACTATTTTACCAATAGCTTGTCTCATTATTGTTAACGCACCCTTATCTCGTTTTTTCCAATCTTCAAGTAAAGCAATAATAATAAAACTATTAAATGAATTTGCAGAGCTTCCAAATCCTGGAACTCTCATTATGAATTTATCATAAGGGCTATTCTCTGCTTGAAGTAATGGAAGCAATCTTTTTTCTACTACTTGTGCTTTTTCTTGTGTGTAATCAAAAGAACTTCCTTCATCTGTAAACCCAATAACCAAATAAACACCTCTATCCTCTTTTGGAAGAAGTTCTTTAGTTGTATACATGAACAAAGCAACAGATCCTGCAATGATTAAAATAATAAAAGTTATTATCGTTTTCTTTTTATTTAACCAATAATTTAATGTTTCTTTATAAAAATTAGAAAAACCAAGGAAAAAAATATTAAATTTTTTAACAAAAAAACCAGAACTTATTTTTTTATCTAAAAATTTACTACCTAGCATTGGCGAAAGTGTTAATGCAACAAATGAAGAAACAACAATAGAAAATGATAGAGCAATAGCAGTTTCTCTAAATAAAGTCCCAGATATTCCTTTAATAAAAATCAATGGAATGAAAACAGCAAGTAAAATTAAAGTTGTTGCAATAATTGCAAAGGTAATTTGTTTTGAACCTTTGTAAGCTGCAACTAATGGACTTTCACCATTTTCTATTCTTCTATATATTGCATCTGTCATAATAACTGAGTCATCAGTAATAATTCCAATCGCAAGTATAAAACTAAGAAGTACAAAAATATTTATTGATAAATCAAATAGATAAATACCTAAAAATGATGCGATTAAGCTTACTGGCAGGGCTACAGCAGGAACAATCACTGCTTTTATATTTCCTAAAAATAGATAAATTATTATTACAACTAAAATAAATGCAATTGCTAAAGTTTTGTAAACTTCATCAATAGCAGCCTTAACATATGTGGCTCTATTGAATGAAACTTCTAATTTTAGACTGTCGGGTAAAGTTTTTCTAACTTCTTTAATTTTTTTCTGAATTTCATTTGACAGCTCAACAGTTGAGGCACCACTTTTTGCATAAATTCCTATACCAACTGTTTTTTGATTTAAATTATTTTTGCTTTGAGATTTAAACAATGTTTTTTCAGAAACAGGACCTAATTCTACGTTTGCAACATCTGATAATCTTACAATTTGATCCTTAGTGTTTTTTATGGGTAAAAATTTTAATTCATCAATATTTGTGTAAGACTTATCTAAGTTAATTGTCAAATCTATATTATCTGCTTCTAAAGTTCCCGCAGGTAAGCTTATATTTTCATTTCTGAGTGCATTTTCAACTTCTTGAATAGTCATGTCATTTGCGGCTAATTTGATGGGATCAATCCAAATTCTAACGCTAAGCTCTCTAAGTCCTCCAAGTAGAATTCTTCCAACTCCTTTTACACTTGAAAAAGCATCCACTAAATATCTATCTGCATAATCTCCAAGTTCTAAATCGGACCAGGTTAAAGAAGAAACTGAAAGCCACATTGTTGTTGTGAAACCAGCTGCCTGCTTTAATATCTGTGGGGCGTCTGCTTCTGAGGGGAGAGCATCAACTATTCTTGCTACTCTTTCCCTTATATCATTTGCAGCATCATCAAGTTCAATATCTGTATCAAACTCAATATTAATGCTACTTCTTCCATTTTCAGACTTAGAGTCAATATTCTTTATTCCTTCTGCACCTCCTATAACATCTTCTATTACTTGAGTTATTTCTTGATCAATAATTGGAGCTGATGCAGATTTATAATTAACTTTTACTTGGACTACAGGTGGTTGCAAACCATCAGGTAATTCCCTAACTGGTAGCTCAGAATAAACAAATAAACCAAATACGATAAGTATTAAAGATAGAACCCAAGCTACAACTGGTCTTCTAATACTTAGTTCAGTTATATACATTTAATTATTTATTTTTATTCTCTTCTTTTTTTGAATCAGTTTTCTTAAAGATATTTAATTTTTTAATCCAATCAAACTTGCTTTTTTTCTGTTCTGTTTTCGCTGGTTTGTCTTTTTTTTTCCAATTTGATGACTTTGGCTTTGAACCATATTTAATTGGTTTAATTTTACCATTAGGTCTTGTTTTCTTTAGACCTTCAGCAACTACTGTATCACCATTTTTAAGGCCAGATTTGACTTCTACAATACCTTGTTTTCTTAAACCAATTTCTATCTCAGTTTTTCTTACAGTATTTTCTTTGTCAACTTTGTACACATATACATTATCGCCCTCCATAAGAAGACTAGTATCTAAAATACTTAATGAATTTCTTCCATTGTAATTAATGGAGACTTCTAACAATGAGCCAGATAAAAGTTCATTGTTAGGATTATTAAGTTTAATTCTTACTGGTAGCGATCTTTTATTAGTGTTAATTCTGCTTGCAGTTGACTCTACAATTCCTGAATATTTTTTAAGATTATTTCCAGAAAATTTTATATCAACATTTTGATCTTTTTTTACATAGGGTGCAAAGGTTTCAGGTATGTCAACATCAACAAATAAAACAGAGGTGTCTTCTAAGTTTAATATAATAGAACTCTTCGATACATCAATATCATTCGAAAAATCTCGCTTACCAATAATGCCATCAAAAGGAGTTATGATGTTTCTATTCTTAAGTTTAGCAATTATATCTCCAGCTTTAACTTTTGTGTTATATTCAATAGGTTCTAAAATTTCATATTTTTCAATATTGTAAGACTTGATCTGAGTAGGTACAGCGGTACCAAATGTTTCAATTGTGTTTTGAAATAATTTCTGCTCAACAACTTTTACAATTATTCCTGGTGGAGGTCTTTTGCTAAATTTTTTCTTGAAATAATTTCCAACCATTGTTCTTGCAACAATCACAGCTGTAATTATGAAAAAAAATATTATTACTATTGAAATTATTTTCGTTGATCTTTTCATGTTTTTAAATTCTTCCGTACTCTGACCATGAGCCATCGTAGATTGTTGGCATATATTTATCATTTATTAATGAATAAGCCATAGCCAATACGCTTGCGGTTACTCCAGAACCACATGAAAATATTAGGTTTTTATCAGGGTCAAAGTTTAATGACTTAAATTTTTCTAAAATTTTATCTTTGTCAACAAACGTATGATCATCATTTATTAATTCTCCAAAAGGTAAGCAAAAAGAATTTTTTATTGAACCACTTCTTACGCCTTTTCTCGGTTCTACTACCTTACCTTCAAATCTTTCTCTGCTTCTTGCATCAATAACATTGAAATCATTTTTATTAATATTTTCATCTATCTCTTTTATATTTTTTACAAGCTCTTTATTTTCCTCGCATAAATAGATTGAATTTTTAGTAATTACCTTATTATTATTTGTGATTTTATTTTCTATTTTCCATTTTTTTAATCCTCCATCAAGAACATGAACAAGTTTTGGATCATGTCCAAAGTAAATTAAATTATACCAACACCTACATGAACTTATTACGTCAGAATTATCATAAATTACAATTTCATCTTTATTTTTAATACCCATATCTCCCATAATTTTTTTCCAAGAGTTTACATCGGTTAGCATGTGGGGTAGGTCTGTATCTATTTTTGAATTTTTATCTAAATCAAAAAAAATTGCATTTGGTATATGGTCTTTATTGTATTCTTCAAGACCATTTCTTTTTGCTTGTGGCATATGCCAAGAGCAATCAATAATTTTAACATCATTAATATTTTCTTTTAACCAATTTGTATCAACTAATGACATATTATTTCTTTTCTAAATATTTTTGATGATATTCTTCTGCGGGACAATAATTTTTTACATGAGAAATTTTGGTTACAATTTTTCCTGAAAGTTTAATATTTTCTTCTTTAATTATTTTTTCCGAAATTTCTTTTTGTTGATCATTTAAATAAAATATTTCACTTCTATATTGGGTACCAAAATCTGGGCCTTGAGAGTTTAAAGTTGTTGGGTCATGAATTTCAAAAAAATATTTTAATATTTCTTCATAAGAAATAATTTTAGGATCAAAGTCTAATCTTACAACTTCTGCATGATTAGTTGTTCCCGTGCATACATCTTTGTAAGTTGTTTCGTTACTATTGCCTCCACAATAACCTACTTCAGTTTTTATAACTCCATCAAGTTTACTAAACTTAATCTCTGGTCCCCAAAAACATCCTAAACCTAAAATTGCTATTTCCATTGATAATTAACTTAATTAATTTAAAGTTAATCATATGTTGTCTAAAAATCAATTG
>Ga0209631_10006837_pt1 | contig 11646 bp, 11 predicted proteins | sample COG_08_FD_184752 | JGI IMG/M metagenome (GOLD analysis project Ga0209631, IMG submission 184752) | Pelagic Microbial community sample from North Sea - COGITO 998_met_08 (SPAdes) (version 2) | ecosystem: Environmental > Aquatic > Marine > Neritic zone/Coastal water | place: Helgoland, sampling... | reverse complement strand
CTGTAATTTAATTGCTTTAATCTGTAACAAAAATTCCGCTACTTTTAACCCGCATTCTTTATTATTAAACATGAGTGCAAATGTACATTATTTTTTTTCTTCATATAGATTTGCATTGTATAAATGAAAAAAAATAATTGGAAATCGAAGCGGTTTTCTCTCTGAATTTTGATTTTGTATATTTTAGTAAGCAAATTAAAACTAAGCGTGGAAAATGTATAAAGTTTTTATCAAGAACAAGCCGCTATTTTTCATTGAAAATGATGAAGATATTTCAACATTAGACTCGCAGTTTGTGTATTCGTGCGAGAATAAGGAGCATAAAGAGATTATTTTAGACAGGCATTCCTCCTTAGATAACTATATATACGTGCAAGGAACTAGTTTTGATGAAGTGTGGGGATTATTTTTTCGCAACTATAAAACAGTTCAGGCTGCCGGCGGTGTGGTCATTAATAATAAAGATCAAGTTCTTTTTATTTTTAGAAATGGTTTTTGGGATTTACCAAAAGGAAAAGTGGAGGATGCAGAAGTAATTGAAATTGCTGCTGTCCGAGAAGTAGAAGAGGAATGTGGGATTAGAAAACCAACATTAATAAGTAATCTATTAGTAACATATCACACTTATGATACGTACGGAGAAAATTGTATAAAACCGACTCATTGGTATTTAATGCAATATAATGGAGCTGAAGAATTGTTGCCTCAAGAAGAAGAAGGTATAACAAATGTACAGTGGGTAAATCAAGAAGATATAGCGTCTAAGATGTTAAATACTTATGGCTCTATTATAGACGTGATTGGAGCTTTTAAGAATAATAAAGAGTAATTTTATAGGCTAATTAGTAAGCATGTACATTAAAGTAATCAGTTGTCATAAAGCTCCAAGTGGAGGCGTTGTTGTAGAATTGCAAATAGATCAAGAAGGTTTAAAGGCAAATAGCGTTTTATCCTCTTCTAATTCAGGCAAAAGGTGGAAGGTAGAGAGCAGAGTGTTGTACAGTGCTTTTAGAGAAGTGCACAAAAGGTTCCCTTTTGAAAAAATACAAGTTATCCGGACCGAACTTTCAGACAAGAATAAAGAAAAATTGAAATTGGAAATGTGCGCAAAGGAGAATAAGAAAATATTTCAATATTACATTAAGGGTGTTGGGCATAAACAAGCTCCTGAAATTACAGAAACCTTGTTGTGCGCAGGCTATTAGGTTGAAAAAGGGCTGTTTCTTATACGGATTTTTAACTTCGGTTACTTTATGTAAATTCTGCTGTGGTTTTTGTTTAATTTATTTTTCTGTCTAATCGATTAGCAATCATTAAGTGACTGTAAATATTTAAAGTATCACCTTTGTAAATTATAGTTTTTATTATTTCATAATCACTCGGAAAGTTAATATTTACACTTGAGAAAGAATCTCTAATGTTCTTATCAATTTTAATCTTCGTTGGAAAAATTAATAGTAAACTTTCTGGGTTTATTCGTTCGGTATTGTTTAATATTTGTTTTAATGCGCTTAATGTTCTTTCTTCTAACCAATAAAATGGAAACGGAGGTTTATCAGTAATTAAACTAATACCAAGCTGGTCTGAAAATAGGAATAGCCTTTTACTAGGGTGTTTTTGTAAGAATGAAAGTTTCTGTGTAAATTCATGTAACGCTGAGTCAACTTTTATATTATTTAAAGCTGGAATATCGGTTATGGTATAGTTTTGTTCCAAAATAGAAGTGTTTAGTCTATATGGTTTATAGATGATGTTATGTGAAGTTTGAAATAGTACTGTTATTGAGAGTAGACAAATTACCCCCGTTTTGAACTCTTTAGGAAGTCTTTCAATTAATAAGTATATGCCTAAACCTAAAATATTTCCACCAAAAATAAAATGAACGAATAAAGAGTTATTCGATCCTAAGCTTATCAAGAATGGCAATGTGATAAAAAATAGAGCATAAATAATATCCCGCTTTTTAAATGGTTTTTTAAATAAAAAAAAGAGAAAACTAATAATCGCTAAAATTAAAAAGTAGGGAATAAAAAGTCCAATAGGTTCTGTAATGATTTTGATTCTGAATAAGATAAGAGCATATATAAAAAGAAGGGAATAGATAATAAGTAATGTTTTATATTTCCACTTGGTTCTATTCATCAATAGAATAATAAGAATTGACGCTAAAATGTAAATTTTACTGAAGGATAGTATGTGTATAAAGCCATAATAGATACTTGTGAAAGTCGAGCTTATATAATTTCCTTTTACAAGAAATAATCCTTTTGTGAAGTTTTCATAGGAATGATTAAAGTCTTTTAATGAATCAAACACAATGAAACAAGTTACGATAATACCAACTAAAAAAGACAACAAAGTTAAAACGCCTAATTTTACATTTTTCACCTTTTTTCGGTTATATACTATCCCATAATTCAAAAGAATAAAAAGAGAAATGGCAAATAGTGTTGGAAATTTGGTTAGAAGTAACAAGGTTGTTAATATGCCGATAAGAAAAGGTATAAGCAGTGTTTGTTTGCTCTTATAAATAAAAGTCAACCCAATTAGTAAATTCATAAAAACAATAGTCAAACTATTGTAAGAAATAGCATATGGATAAAACGAAAATCCCAGAAATGAAAATATTATTATAAATATTGTTCCTTCAATTTTATGTTTAAAGTTAAAAAACTTACAACTGGTATACCCTAAAAACCCGGAACTTGTTAACGTTAAAATAAGCCTAGTTAACCTTGCTAAAATTAAGTTTTCATTTCCAAAAAAAACATTATGTATTTTATGAAAAAAAGTAATTGGTAATACTGTTTCAATATTAAAATAGTATCCAATAAAATAAAAACTTTCATCTGTAATATCTAATCCTTTGTTACTAGCCCAAATCATTAGACCTATTAAAGTGATTAGTATTGCCCCAGTAACTAAAAATATTTTGCCTGCATAGATCTGCTTCAGGGAATTTATTACATGTTTTTTAATCATAAAAACGAGTCTAATTAATAGAAAACGATAAACTTTCAAATTTGAACCTAGCCAAGAGTTTATGTTTTGTTTTTATTCATTATTAAGAGCCAAATCAACATTGTGGCGGTGGTCCAAGAAATCACTAATCTTTCGTTGACTACTGAAAGCTATATATATTATGTAGCACTGTGGCAGTAGTGTATTAGCTACTGCACCCATAGGAAACAATAATTTGATCATTTCTTTCATATTTGTCAATTTTTCTCAATTATATTATTCGATACTGGTTTAGGGCTGTTAAAAAAATCTAGAATCCCCATATTTTTCTTTACAGAATTCTTTGTGATCAGCATCCAAGTGGTATTTGTTTTGACTAAGTTGAGGGAATGCCACATTAAAGATTAGGACTGCGAAAAGAAGATGGACTGTTTTTATTCTGTGATTCATTTAATTGTTGCTAGAAACTCGATATCAATTATGTGCGTTGTCTGCAATACGTCTTTAACGTAAATGTAATAAATCTATTGGACTCTGTAATGAATTACAATGATTCTTCTCTTGAACACAAATATTTACCGGTTAGTAAGTAAAATTCTGGGTAGGAGAAACATTTGTTTAATTACTGCACACTACTTTTACTAAAATTTTATCTTTGTTTAATATTATCGAAAAGAGTATGGGGTTTATAGAAGAAATGAAGTGGAGAGGCATGATTCACGACATGATGCCAGGAACTGACGAAGCGTTGAATAAAGAGATTACATCTGGTTATATTGGGTTTGATCCAACAGCAGATTCTTTACATATAGGTAGCTTGGTACAGATTATGACATTGGTACATTTTCAACGTGCTGGTCATAAGCCCTTTGCTTTGGTTGGTGGTGCAACCGGTATGGTTGGAGATCCTTCTGGTAAATCTCAAGAAAGAAATTTACTAGACAGCAGTACTTTAGATCATAACGTAGCTTGTGTTAAAAAGCAATTAGAGCAGTTTTTGGATTTTGATTCTGGTGATAATTCTGCCGAAATGGTGAATAATTATACTTGGTTTAAGGAGATGAACTTCTTAGATTTTATCCGTGATATTGGCAAGCACATTACTGTCAATTATATGATGGCAAAAGACGCTGTGAAGTCTCGATTAGAAACAGGTTTATCATTTACAGAGTTTTCATACCAATTAGTTCAAGGGTATGATTTTTATTGGTTGAATAAGAATAAAGGTTGTAAAGTCCAGCTAGGGGGTTCTGATCAATGGGGTAACATTGTAACGGGAACCGAACTAATTAGGAGAAAGGGAGGTGGAGAAGCCTATGCGGTTACTACACCTTTAATTAAAAAAGCAGATGGAACTAAATTTGGGAAGTCCGAAGGTGGTAACGTTTGGTTGGATAAAAATAGGACCTCGCCTTATAAGTTTTACCAATATTGGATTAATTCGAGTGATGAAGATTCGGCTAAGTATATTCGAATATTCACTTTGAAAACCAAAGAAGAAATTGAAGAAATTGAGACGAAACATAACTTAGAGCCACATTTGCGCTTACTTCAAAAAGAGCTGGCAAAAGATATTACAACTCGAGTTCATTCTGAAGAAGATTATAAAAGTGCAATTGATGCTTCTGAAATTTTATTCAAAAAAGGAGATGAAGCCGTTGAAGCTTTAAAAGGAATGAACGAAGCCATTTTTATGGACGTTTTTGAGGGAGTTCCGCAAGCAGAAGTTTCAAAATCTGAATTAGAAACAGGAATTAATATAATAGATATTCTTTGTGATAAAACAGGTTTTTTAAACTCAAAAGGAGAAGCGCGGAGGGCGTTAAATGAAAATTCCATTTCTATAAATAAAGAAAAAGTAGCTGAGACAAAAGATATTTGTTCTTCAGACTTAATTGATGGATGTTATATTCTTTTGCAAAGAGGTAAGAAAAATTATTTCATAATAAAAGCCGTGTAGTTTGAATGTCATTTCGAGCGAAGTCGAGAAATCTTTAAACTTACATTCTCAATTATACTAAGATTTCTCCAAGCTGGTCGAAATGACCATATTTAACATTGTACTATTGAATTTAATGGGCAGTTAACAGAGAGCGAGAAATGAGGAATTGTTTTGGCTCACATTCATTTTTATGGGGAGCGAAAAATTCAAGCAAAAAGATTTTGTAATCTAAACAGGAAGAATGAAGTATCTATAACACTAATTTAGGTGTCGCCGTTTATGGAATATTGACGTTTTCGGCCCCACTGAGTTCACCGAAGCGCTCAAGCCGCTGGGCTCTTCTTTTCCATTGCCGAAAAGAAGCAAAAGTCTAGGCTACGCAAATAACCTTGTAATTTCTATTCCTCTTCGCTAAATGACAAGAACTCGTTCGTTCCTCTCTCAAATAGCTTGTCATTTTTAACGCTCATTGCGGATGAAATTATCAAGAACATTTCCTAATGCCGGGAACCCGAAAACAGTAACCAGTTTTCAGTTTTAAATCAAGGGATAACAGGAAGGAAGTTAAAGTAACTCTCAAAAGGAAAATAGTAGCACAAATCAAACTAGGCCTTCAGCGAAAGCTATTGAAGTCAAAATGATGAGCCCGTCTGGCTGGAGGACATTTACTGATTTACTCCCCATAGTTTTTAACATGATCCATTGTTTTTAGTCTTTACCCTTTTTTCAATTTCTTTCCTTTTACAACTCTTTGGCTGTTGCTCTTATCACTGTTACGTCTAAGTTTAATTTGGATATAAGCATTTTTACAGTATTTAGATGTAACGTATTTTTCTCCGCCATAAGTTATTTGTCCTTGTCCATTTGGGTTCCATTTTTCAGCTTGAAGCGAATACCTGCCTTTCATAGATGAGGACCCAAAAATCAACGTTTTGCCTTCTCCATTTTCGAATCGAATTGCAATTTTATTTTCGGAAATAGATTTTTCAAGAATTCCTTTTGTACCAGACCTAAAGATGATTTTATCTGTACTTTGCTCTTCGTTAACCACAATTTCGCCATCCACTAGAGAGGTGCTACTGCCATCTTTAGATGCATTAAAGATAATCACATCATTCATTAAATAATACTGTAGCTTATCAATTTCACTTTCCGTCAAATGATACCTTTTAAGTACATCTCTGGTATAAGATATTTTTTGCTTACAAGCTCCAAGACTCAGGGCAACTGTGAATAAAATGAGAAGTGATTTTATGTTTTTCATGCGTATTTTTTTTATAGGATTATCAAATTTTGTTCCGCTTTTCAGTATTAGAAAGTTGCTGATAATTTAAGTGCGTAAATGTAAGTAATTATTTTGGATAGTTTACCGATTCAAACCTTCTAGAGGTTTTATATTGAGAGAATTCAAGAGGTTATTAACCAATCATCAGATTGCAACCCCTTGTGTCTGAATTGTCGAACCGACCAATAATTTCGAATTGATCGTTGCCTATTACCCTTCCCAGGTCTTGAGTGCTAATAAAACAGCAACTATTTATATTGGCTAAATCAATAACATTAACCCCTCCGGTTTTATTTTCCTTGCAAAGTGATAAAGGGTCATTTATTTCACGGATTAAAATTTTCATCCAGGCTGGGGTATTAAAAACCCCGTTTCCACAAGAATATGCTTGAGAGAGAAGTTCAGTCATTCCATATTCACTGTGAATTTTAGATACCCCAAAGCCTGCACATAGTATTTCGTGTAGTTCTTCTCTAACTATTTCTTTTCTCCTACCTTTCATTCCTCCTGTTTCCATAACGATGAGGTTACTGAAATCTATTTTTTGTTTTTCTATGAAGTCTAAAAGGGCGTAGGTCACTCCAATTAGTAAAGTTTTTGATTTTCTTAATTCTAACAATGTGTCCAAAAGTGCGTTATTTTCATTTAAATAGAATCCACTTTTTGAATGACCTGATTGCTCAATTAGAGAGTCTATCATATAAATTAGTGATGAGTCACCTTGCTCTTGGTAATTTGGTAATAAGGCAATTATGCAAGTATTATAAATGTCACCATATGCTGCTTCGAACCCTTTTGTAAATGATTGCTGATAAAGATTTAAATCTGACACAAAGTGTTGACTTCTCCCCGTTTCGGTTGTGCCGCTACTTTTAAAGATTATCTCGGGAGCATTGGCTTTTTCAATTACTTCTCGCGATTTAAAAAATTGAATGGGAAGGAAAGGGATTTCTTCAATTTTATTAATGTTTCCCGACTTTAGCTCTAATGATGAAATATATTCTTTATAAACAGGAATGTTTTTGGCTTGCCAATGAAATATTTTTAAAGCTTTTTCGTTAAACTCAAGGTCTGAGTTGATATCGAAAATAGTCTTTATATCAAAGGAAAGGTTAGACATGTTTGTAAATAAAATTGTACTTTTATAGTTCGGTATGAAGTTCATCACAAAAATAACAGTTGTATTTGTAATACTCGGTACTTTCTTGATTTCATCTTGTTTAAAGCCAGAAGAATTTGCTGATGAACCAAAAATTGAGTTCGTTAGTTTCGAAGCTCAAGAGAATTCTTCTGGAATATTTGTTATAAGTTTTACCGATGGAGATGGAGATATTGGTTTAGATATAGAAGATACGTTAACTCCTTTTGAACCAAACTCCTACTACTATTATAATGTGTATTTTGACTATTACGAAATCGTTGATGGGGATACGGTAAGAGGAACTTCTGATCCCAATGGAAATAATTTTCCTACAGCTGATCCAATTACGTTGGCATTTAGAATTGAAAATATAACACCAATAGGACAGAACAAAGCTTTAAAAGGGGAGATTAAAACAACCTTAGAGCCTAGATATTACAATTTTGGGGCGACAAGTAATGATTCCATCTTATACAAGATAGTATTAATTGATAGAGCTTTAAACATAAGTAACGAATTGATTACTCCTATTATCACAAGGTGATAATTAAATCAATAACTTTGACGACTAAAATAAGTAGAAATTGATTTTAAATAAGTGGTCATACAGTTGGTTTTTCCCATTGGTTTTTTCCATTTCTTTTTTTAGTAGATGTAATACAAGCCCATATAATGTAAACTATGCTCACCTCTATTCTGGAACCACAAGTATATTGCAGCCGAATTATATAGTCTATCACGATCAGAATGATTCAAGCCAAGTGTATTTTAACATTAATTCTTCAGAGTTACTTTATGTAAGAAAAGATAAGTCTGAGCCTTATCATGCTTCTGTTCTTGTTCATTATAGATTATACAGTGGAATTGATTCAAAAATTATTTTGGATAGTGCTTCTCGTATGATAGAAGACATAACCGTTGAAAGGTCTAGCAAATCGATTTTGGGAAACTTTTCGATTTCTGTTCCGATGGGAGGTAAATATTTTCTTAAGCTACTGACAACGGACTTAAATAGGGGTAGTGTTGATGAAGCCCATTTGCTTTTAGATAAAACAAAAACCTCTGGAAGTCAATTCTTTTTATTAAAAAAGCTGCCAGAAGAAGTTCCCTTATTTACTAACTACATTGTAAATGACAATGAATTTGTTGTGGAGTCAAAAATGAACAAGAATTCTGAATTTCAAGGAAGGTTTTATAATCGGAAATTCCCATTAGCTGCACCTCCTTTTAGTGTTGCTATTTCAAAGCCTTTTACATATTACCCAGACAGCATAGCTGTCTATTCTTTGAATGCTGAAGGGAGAATGAACTTTACTGTTCAGGATTCTGGGTTCGTTCAGTTTCAAACGGACACTTCGTCTAGAAATGGGTTTACATTGTTTAGACAGCAAGTAGGCTTTCCGTTAATCAAAACAACTAAGGATATGTTTTATCCATTGCGTTATATCTGCACCAAGAATGAGTATAATAGTTTTTTGTTGAGTAGTGATTTAAAAAAGAGTGTGGATAAATTTTGGATTAATAAGACTGGAAGTAAAGAGAGAGGCAGAGAGTTAATTAAAAAGTATTACAATAGAGTACAAACCGCAAATCAATATTTTACAAGCTACATAGAAGGTTGGAAAACAGATAGAGGGATGATTAGTTTGATTTTTGGACCTCCAAAAGTTGTCAATAAATCAAATGATTCTGAAACATGGATTTATGGTGAAGAAACGAATACACTCTCATTAAGGTTTACTTTTAATAAAGTAAATAATCCATTTACAAATAACGATTATAAGTTAAACAGAGGTCTTGGTTATCGATCAGACTGGTATCGTGCAGTAGATGCATGGAGGAGTGGACGTGTATATTGGATTAATTAAAGTTGTATTTAATGGAGTATATTAAGAAAGATGAGTATTTTATTTTTGGCATTCGTGCTATTATCGAAGCTATTGAAGCCGGCAAAACAATTAATAAACTTATGATGCAGTCGGGAGTACAAGGAGATTTGCACAACGAATTGAAAGACGCAATTAGAGGACGTGATATTCTGGTGCAAAGAGTTCCAATTCAGAAATTAAACAGTTTAACGCGAAAGAACCATCAAGGGGCAATTGCTTTTACCTCTCCAATAGAATATTATTCGGTGGAAAATGTGTTACCGCAAATTTACGATAAGGGAGAAGATCCATTTATTTTGATTCTTGATCGAGTAACAGATGTTAGAAATCTAGGAGCGATTGCAAGATCCGCAGAGTGCAATGGTGTTCATGCAATTGTACTCCCTGCCAAAGGATCAGCTTTGGTAAGTGCAGATGCGGTTAAAACATCAGCAGGTGCATTAAATAAAATTCCAGTTTGTAAAGAACATAACTTAAAGGATGTCATTCAATACTTGAAAGATTATGGCGTAAAGGTTTTTGGGTGTACAGAGAAAACCGAAGATTTGCTTCCTAACACAAGTCTTACTGGTCCAGTTGCTGTTATAATGGGAAGTGAAGAAAATGGAGTATCTTCTGAGTATTTAAAAATGTGCGATGGAAAAGTTAAAATTCCTATGTTTGGAACAATTGAGTCTTTAAATGTAGCAGTTTCAGCTTCAGTGGTAATGTATGAAGTCAATAGGCAAAGAGCGAATGATGAATAATCTTTTTTATGTTCTTCTGGTGTTTTTTATGGTTAGCTGTTCGGATAACGGCGAAGCTAAAAATGAATCTACTGCAGGAAATCAAGAATCTGATGAAACATACTCCATCGAAAATCTAAAATGGATTGAAGGGATTTGGTTGGATTCAACTACGTTTTCATTCAGAACACCAAAAGTTAGTTTTATGGAGAAATGGAAATGTTATCCAGACTCCATTAGTGGGAAAGGGATTTCTATTAAGGAAAATGATACAACCATTACATCTGCGCTTTGTATTAGAGAAGTGAATGGGAAAATAAAATATATTGCTCGTCCCGCAGGCGAAGCGATGATTCCTTTTTCGTTAATATTTATGAATGATAACGAAGCGATTTTTGAAAATCCGGTAAATGATTTCCCTCAAAAAATCCGGTATCTTAAAACTTCAAAAGACTCTTTGCAAGTTATAATTAGCGGATTAAGACCAGAAGGAGAAAGAGCTGTAACTTTTAAGATGAAATCAGTTTCTTTTTAATCGCTTCTGGGAAAGAAGTATTGTCAATCTTACTGTTGTACCAAGCTAAAAAATCAAAGTATTCTTGAACAATTCTTTCATTAGGATCTTTGAATAGGTTTTCTAGTTCTTTTTTCCCATTGATAAAGTGCTGCAATTTATCTTCTTTTTTATCTAGCTTAATTAATTTTTTAATAAACGTGATGATCGAGTCTTGCGCTAAATAGTCCTTGTTTGTTTTTTTTAGATGCCTTGAAGTAGATTTAATCGTGTATTCAAGTAAGTCGATATTACCTAATTCAAAATGAATGATAAGGTTGAATATTTTAGAAAATGTATAAACATCTTGCCTCAGAGTTTGTTCATTGTCATTCAAAATCTTGTTTATCCATCGTAAAGCTTCTTTGAAATTCCCAACTCCAAAATGGATGTAGGCAATGTTATAATAAAACAGAATTGCCTGTTCTTTGCTTAGTTTGTTCTCATATTTTTTTAAACCTTCAATCATTGAGTCAACAGTTATGATAGCTTCGGCAAACTCTCCTCTTCTGTCATGGACCATTACCTGCGTGTTATGACTAAAGGTGAAAATTTTAAGCTCTACATCAACCGTGTTAAACCCTTTTTGCGATGGTAATTTTTTCATCTCGTTGATGAGTTCCTGAGCTTTTTCGAGGTTTTTCGTAGAGATGTTCATGAAAATTAAGTTTTTCATGGTACGGACATATCTAGTAGCTAAGTCTTGTTTTATTTTGGAGTTATTATCTAAAATAGTTTTTGTACGGTTTAACTTTTCTAAAGCAGCGTGAAAATCTCTTATTGTGATATTACATAACCCTTGAATGTAATAGCAAATTGAAGTTGCCCTTTCTGAAATGGCGGTGTTTTTTCCTTTAATTAAGTGATGGTTGGAGATGATTTGAACTTCTTTTTTCTCTTCCTCGTTGTTGGTGAAACTTCCACCTCTGAAAATGTAATTGATACGAGAATAGATCATTTGGTATTCTGCAAGGTTTCTCAGTTTTTCAATTACTAATAATTCTTCAGTAATTAACTTGTTAAGGTCGTACGTGAAAATTCCTCTTTCATACTCTTCTTCGATCAATTGTTTTTCCCAATTTATAAGTTCAAACCAATAATAGAATTTTTCATAATCTTTGGCTACTTTTTTAGCCCTTGTTAAGAATTT
>Ga0209631_10006836_pt1 | contig 11646 bp, 7 predicted proteins | sample COG_08_FD_184752 | JGI IMG/M metagenome (GOLD analysis project Ga0209631, IMG submission 184752) | Pelagic Microbial community sample from North Sea - COGITO 998_met_08 (SPAdes) (version 2) | ecosystem: Environmental > Aquatic > Marine > Neritic zone/Coastal water | place: Helgoland, sampling... | reverse complement strand
AAGGCTTGCGACGGTCTCGCCCGCATCGCGTTCCTTGACGGCAACACCGCCGTCATGCTTGGCAAGATCACCAAGGTCCAGTTCAAGGAGGACAAGTAAACATTTATGATGCTGCTGCGTAGCGTGACATTGTAATCTTACCAGACCCGAAAGACGTTAAAAAACCAAACTCAACTCTCGCATTTAAACACTCCTCCCCTATGATAGACTCTAGTTAACCGACGACGACCACCGTCTTGACTGTCACCGGCGCGCACGCCTCCTTCAGCCACGCCTTCACCTTCTCGTCCGTCACCCTGGGCGACACCTTCTCCCAGACCACGGCGTGGTACTCGTTCAGCCACCGCACCTCCGCGCCCGACATGAGCGAGAAGTCAATCAGCTTCTTCTGGATCGGTATGTGCGTCAGGTAGTCGAAGGTGAGGTACTTTTTATCGCCGAAATTGTGCGACGTCCTCGCCTCCCTCACCACCAGCAGGTTCTCGATCCTGATCCCGAACCCACCGTCCTCGTAGTAACCAGGTTCGTTCGAGAGGATCATCCCGGGAACGAGGCCCGTCATGTTGCCGAAGCGGGGCGAGATGCTCTGCGGGCCCTCGTGCACGTTGAGCGCGGCGCCGACGCCGTGGCCGGTGCCGTGCCTGTAATCCAGCCCAGCCTCCCATAGGTGCCTGCGCGCGAACGCGTCGAGGACGAACCCGCTGGTATCCTGGGGGAACACGGCGGTGGTCAGGCCGATGTGCCCCTGCAGCACGCGCGTGTACGCGTCTTTCTGGTGATCGGTCGGGGTCCCGAGGTGGTGCGTGCGGGTCACGTCGGTGGTGCCGCAATCGTACTGGCCGCCGCTGTCGCACAGGATGAGCGACTCGGGGCCGACATCGCGCGCGCCCTCCTTGCTCGCGCGGTAGTGAATGATTGCGCCGTGGGGGCCCTCGCCGGCGATGGTCGCGAAGGACTCCTCGCTGAAACCCGGCTGCTCGGCGCGAAACTTGGAGACCCACTCGCCAATCTCGTACTCGTCCCACTTCTTACCCGCCGCCGCCTGCTCGTCGAGCCAGCACCAGAAGGACGCCATCGCGACGCCGTCGCGGAGATGCGCCTCGAGCATCCCCGCGAGCTCAGCCTCGTTCTTCACGGACTTGGCCAGCGGGATCGGGGAGACGCCCTCCTTGACGGGCTTTTTATCTTCGCCCGCGTCCGTCTTCGCGCGTTTGTCAGCCGGGCCGGCGGCGGCGGCGGCTTCCTCCGCAGCCTCCGCGAGCGCCACGCTCACCTTATCCGCGTCGATCCAGAGCGTCTTGCCCGCGGTGGCCGCGGCGCGCATGTCTTCGGCGCAGGCATCGTACGGCTTGACCGTCACGCCCGCCTCGGCGAGGTGCGCCCTCACTTCGTCCGTCGCCTTGCCCTCGTCCACGTAGAAGCACGCGTCGTCTTCGCCGACGAGGCCGTACCCGAGCGTGACCGGGTTGTAGTCGAGGTCACCGCCGCGGACGTTGAACAGCCAGGCGACTTCGTCCAGCGGGGAGACCACCAGGACGTCGCTCTTGTGTTCGCGGAGCTTGCCTCGGATGAGTTCGATCTTGTCGGCGACGGACTGACCGCTGAACTCAGCCTTGTGCACCCTGAGCGGCGCGGTGGGAAACGGCGGTCGTTCGGTGCCCCACACCGTGTCCACCGGGTTAACTCCGAGGGTCACCACGGCGCTTCCCACGGGTTCGAGGGCGGCGCGGAGGGCGCGAGTTTCGGAGAGGGAGTGCACGTTCGGGTCGACGCCGACTCTGGATCCCTTGGCCATCTTATCTGCGAGCCACTTGGATGGTTCGGGGACGCCGGGTTGGCCGCCGCGCATGAGGGTCCACTCCGGGCCGAGCTCCTGCTCAGCCTGGAGGAAGTAACGGCCGTCGGTCCATAACAGGGCCTCGTCGTGGGTGACGAGCGCGGTGCCCGCGCTGCCGGTGAAGCCGCTGATGAACATCCTGCGCTCGAAGCACGTCGGGACGTACTCGCTGAAGTGGGGATCCTGCGAGGGGACGAGGAACGCGTCCACGCCCGCAGCCTTCATCGCCGCGCGCATGGCGACGAGCTTCGGATCGGAAGCCATGGCGGTCGTCGTTGAGCCCTCGACCTCGACGTCGCTCGCCGCGCTGGATCTGGCGCGAAGCTGTCTGCTCGGCTTGACGCGAAGAGACGCGACGGCGGTGGCGAGCTGGGAGGGAGAGTGGGTCGGCGACGGCGCGCGCTTGCCTACGATCGGGGTTCGCTGCAACAGGCGAAGGGCGGAGGCTCGGAGCATCCAGTCCGTTCCAGTAACGGGCGAGCTGCTACTATGAGAACCCTATCGTGTCTGATGTGTCAAAACACGTGTCAAAACACAGGCGCAGGTAGGAGTCGATTGTTATTTTCCACCTCCTCTCGCGATTGCGACGTCATCACGCTACGTCCCACGTCTCCCCACTCAGCACCTCTCGAACACCCGGTACAGCTGCTCGAGGCACGCCACTTGCAGCACCGTCCCGTCGCTCGCGCTCGCCCGCGTCGGCAGCAGCTTCCTGGACACGGCCGGGAACAGCACGTGCCTAGTTACCCACTCAACGTCCTCGGCTGAACCCCCATTCCTGGGTTGAACCCCGGCTGAACCCTCAGCCCTGGCGCGCGCGACGTACTCCCCCGGCGGCACGCGGTTCTCATCCGTCCCCGTCTCGACATCACCGCAACTCACGTCGTCTTCGCCGGCGTAGAAACACGCGATGGTTTTTGCGCAGGTGTCGAAACACGACTTTTCCTCCTCCCAATTCACGTCGTGCGCTAACCCCAGGATGAACTCGGGCAGTTTGGCGAGGTCCGGCGCGTGACCCTCGCACAGCACGGGTAAGCCCACGAGCGTCTTATTCGTTCGGTCCACGTCCACGCCGAAGTACTCGCGAAGCATGTCAGCCTTCTCCGCGAGCAGCGAGGCGGCGGCGGTTGATATCTTCGCCTTTTTGTCGTCGGCTCCGCTTTGTTCGACGCCCTCGGGAACATCCTCGTCGTCCAGGGCCATGCGCACCAACTCCGCCATCGGCGCGGGCTCCGCGAGGGGGCGGCACGGGTGTCGCCCGAACCTCGCGACCACGCGCTGGTGGAAGAAATCGCGCGCCAGCCGCCGCGCGCGAACCATGAACAGCTTGGTGCCGTGCTGGAGGAGCCACAGCCCCCTCCCTTTGTCCGCGCATCCGACGAGCGTGAGACCCCTGAGAACCTTCGTCAGGGCGACGTGCGATGCCGCGTTGATCTCCGCCCAGAGCTCGCGCACGGACGTGAGCTCGGTGGTCTCACCGTCTCGAAGCTCCGGAACCGGTTCCGGATCACCCCGGAAAGAATCCCCGACGTCGTACCCTCGAAGCTCCGCCTCCTCGTCGTCCACCCCCGCGGTCACGTCGCCGCCGCGCGCCGCGTACCTCCGCGTCCGCGCCTCCCTCCGCGCCTCATCCAACCGCACTCGCTCCGCGTTAGCCTCGGCGTTGGTGTGGAAGAACTGATCGAGGGAACCGGCGGCGAGCCTGGCGTCGGTGCGGACCATCTTGTGCTCGCCCCCGGCTTTGTCCCTCGCCGTCGTCTTCGCGCGTTTATTCCGGGCGTTCGTGTCGTCCGGGTCGGCACCCCCGTCGGCACCCGGTGACTCACCACCCGGACGCGACGCCCCGGGGAGCAGCGACTGGACGGTGGACGCCGGCCGGCCGCCTTCGCCCCGGCCGCCCGCCCGCGTCGGCGGCGAAGCGTCCACCTCGGTGCCAGCCACCGCGCCGACGGCGAATGTTCTGCTGCCGTTAGCCTCGATGAGCCTCCGCTCCAGCGCGCGTTGTACGCACTCCACCACGTCGTCCTGTCTCAAGAATGCAACCTCGCGTTTCGTCGGGTGCACGTTGACGTCCACCGTGTGCGGCGGGAGCGTCAGGGACATGAACACGAAGGGTTTCTCCGCCTTTGGGAGTATGGCCGAGTAGACAGCCTCGCACGCGCGCTTAAGCGGGGCGCAGTCCACCAGCCTCTGATTGATGAACAGGACGAACGTGCTGCGTTTGGAGTGGTAACCCGCGGTGGACACCAGGGCATCCACGGTGAACCTGGCCGCCGGGTCGTCGTCGTCGCCGGCGCCAGCTGTGTTTTTTTCATCGTCGGCCGCGCTGCTCAGCGACATCGGCGTCAACTCGCGGGACGTCTGCGAGCCGTATATGGCCTGCAGCCGGTCCAGCCTGTTTTGCACGATCGCGCAGTGCAGCGACGGCCTCGCCTCGCCGTGTTTCCTGCACGTGAACGACACGTCCGTTCGCATGGCGGCGTACCGCTGGATGACGTCGAGCACCTTTGAGAACTCCTCGGACGACGACTTGAGCGCCTTGCGTCGGGTGGCGACGTTGTAGAAGAGGTTCTCGACGGTGATGGTGGTCCCAGGGTTACCCGCGCACGGTCTCGCGCCGCCGCCGTCCAGCGCGCCGTCGCAGTACGCCGCCTTGAGCGCGTGCGTGGCGTCCTTCGTCATGGTCGTCACGGTGAGATTGGCGACGAACGAGATGGACGCGAGAGCCTCGCCCCTGAACCCGAAGGTGGACATGGCGCTGAGGTCCTCGAACTTGGACAGCTTGGACGTGGTATGCCGCTCGCAGAGGATGGGAAGGTCCGCCTCGCGTATCCCGCATCCGTTGTCCGTCACCTGCAGCAGCTTGTTGCCGCCATCCTTCACCGTCACCACGATCGAGGTGGCGCCCGCGTCGAGGCAGTTCTCCAGGATCTCTTTGAGCGCGGACGCGGGTCTGTGGATGACCTCGCCCGCGGCGACGCGATTGACGACCTCCTCGGCGAGCCGTCGGATGGGTTTGGGCTCCATGGTCACTCCCTGAACGTCCCAAGCCCCGCCCCGCGCCTCCTACGTGTGGCAGCTGTCGAGCGAGATCGTATCGAAGTTTTTGAACATTCAGACAGGTCCGGTCAGCCACACTCGGGGAATTGCAGAGCCACTCGAGCGCACGGCGTCACACAGCACGCGCGCCGAACTGTTCGAGGGTCGACGCGCGCGAGAATCACCATGAGCGCATCGTTATCGTGCTCAGGAAACATCGCGCCCTGTCGCGGGTGGCGAGGGGCCTCATCCTCCGGCCGCTCCCAAGTCGCGGGTGGTCTTCCGGCGGCGGTGAACCCAGTCTCCAGGATTCGCGCCCCGCCGACGCGAAGGACGTCCGTTCCGCGTAGGGCCGTCGCGGAACCCCCCGGTCCGACGTCCCCTCTCGCCGACACGGACTCCTCGAATTGGCGCGATAATCCCTTCGCGCGATACTGCGACGACGCCATGGCCATCCCGGAGGTGGCCGAGGGCCTGCGGGTACTCGAACAGACCCATCCCGAGATTGACGGAAACGTGGTGCTCTTCGCGGTGTGGCGCGCGACCCGGGGCGGGGACGTCGCCCCGATGTCCCACGCCACTCTGCGTAAGGCGACCAAGATATCCGAGCGATGGCGATGGCGCGTCGGCGACGGACTGCACAGGGTCGAGGCGTCGCTGCGGGGACCTGACCTCGCGGAGTCGCCCCCAGCCGTCGGACTCGCAAACGCCGTCGCCGCGCTCGGAGACGAGGTCAGGGACGTGGCCAGGGCGGCGCTGTTCGATCTAGCGCGCGGTGAAGCATGGTGGTCCGACGACGTCAACACCAACGCCGATGATGTCGCCCGTCCTGAGTATTCGTCGGGCAAGGCGACGGTGAAGGGGTCCACAGCGGTTGCGTCGGTGAATCTGCGAATGTATTTGCTCGAGTACCTGGGCGCCCGGTTCATAGCCAACGAGTGGAGGCGATTGCGCGGGGTCGTGGACGGATGCCTCGCGGCGGGGGGCGTGGACATCACCGACGACGTCATCGGGGTTGAGTGCGGGGATTCACAAACGCGGGGAATGACCGACGAGGCGTGGAAGGCGGTGCGGGGATGCGTGGACCCGACGATGAACAAGCCGCGGCGCGATCGGCAAGGCGAGGCTAACAAACGGTACGTGGACGCGAGGCGTAACCTGCAGGAGGCGAACGCGCTGTGGAAGGCGACGTGCGAGGACTACAGGCGCGCGAGACGGACGGTGAAGCACGCGCGTCACGAGGTGCACAAGAGCAGGAAAGCCGTGCGGGTGGAGTTCCGGTGACCAGTCGTCGATTCTGTTAATGTAAGAAGTTGGAAGAGATTAAACGCTTACTCGTATTAAGACAACATGTTGGGCGGGTGAATGTGAACGCCCTCGCGTGGCGTTCACTCCGCGCGCTATGTACATCACGCGGGCGACGGCTTGGCTTCCGGCTGCCTCGTCGAGTGCCTCGGTGATTTTCTCGGCGATTTAGCCATGTCCGTGTTCTCCAGCAGAGCCTTGGCGTCCGCGGCGAACATTTCGCCAGTTGACTTGCCAGCCTCCTTGTGCGCCTCAGCCACGTCGTTCCCGCCAGCCTTGAACAGCCCGCAGATGTCGGGCGGGCCGTAGTCTTTGTACACCTGATCCGCCCACTTGGTGATCCCGCCGCAGTTGTACCTGGGGCGCTTGAGGTCCCGGTCTCCTTCGGCGTCCATGGAGCTCTTCTTATCGCCGGATCCTCCGACGATTGACGCAATGAGGTCGGATTCGAGCGCGAGCTTGTTCTTGGCGCCCGGCTCCTGCTTGACCTCGTCGCCAATCTCCTTGCGAAGGTCCGTGCCGATGGACACGGACATGGCGGCGCCGCTCTTGCGCTTCGCCTCCCGTCCACTCTTGGTCTGCTCGTCCAGCCGGAGGAGCTCGGCGGAGAGGTTGGCGGAGCCGAGGGGGCGGACGCGACCTCGCGTAGGATTCTCCCCGCCGGTTCTCTGCGAGCCGTCCGGGCCGTAGGACAGCTCAGGCGCGTCCGGCACGATCGACGCGTGGCCCGTGAGCTCGGACATGAACCTCGGGGTCGGGCCCATGATGGGCTCGGACTCCGCCGGGGCGTCGCCCGCGCTGATCGCCTCCAGCTGCACGGCTCGATCCAGCGCCTCAAACTCCACGTGCATCTCCTCCTTCTCCTTCCCGGCTTGGATGCGCTCAGCCGCGGCGGCAGCCGCCTCCTTCGCCGCAGGGACGCCCACGCCCGCGGTCTTCGCGAGCGAGATCTTCGCCTTGAGGTCCAGCTTCTCGACCGCGCGGTTCTGCGCGATGGAGAACGTCTGGTACGCCTTGGACCACTCGTTCAACGAACACATAACCATTCCGATGCGCGCGAGCCCGGTGCCCCACCGCGGGCCACCCTCCTTCAACGCCGTCTCCGCGTCCACCGCCGCGGCCGAGCTGTTCCCCACGCGCATGCGGGCCAGCGCGCGGTTGGCGAGCATGGCGGGTCGCCACGCGGCTAACGGTTTGGATGCTTCGTCCATTTCCTCCATCTCGAGCGCGAAAGTATACAGCTCGTCGGCGCCCGCAAAGTCGCCGCACCAGCAGAAGATGTTGGCCATGCAGAGGCAAATCTTAGCCTGCTCCAGCGGGGAGAGCGCGTCGATGTTCACAGCCTCGAACGCGAGGTCCAGCCACGTGGAATCTTCCGGGATTGGGAGTCCCTCGTGGCGCTTTTTGGCAAACAGCGACATGGCGCGCTCGGTGAAGTGTTCCTTTTCCGTGTACTCCTCGGTGGTGATGTCGTTCGCCCGGAGCTGTTCATCTTCCCACGCCTTGGTCGCGTCGTTGTTTTCCACGGCATCGACCACCGCGACGAGCACGCCGTGCGGGCACGCCTTTCTGCGTAAACCGTACCAATCCTGCGCCTTGACGCAGTCCAGCCCCGTCGCTTCCCACTCCTTGTCCATCTGTTCCAGCGACATCTCAAACACCTTGCCACCCTTGCTGCTCGCGCCGTTGAGCTTTGGGGTACCGTTGGGCCCCAGCGTGGGCGTCGCGCCCGTGGGGGTGAAACCCAGCGGGGTCATCACCGTGTTCCTCATGCGCTCCAGCCCCCTGGCGACGGCGACTGACTTCGGGTCGAGCTGAGCGGCGCGTTGGTACGCTCGGAGTGAAGGTTCGTTACCCCCCGCCGCCTCGTACACCGCGCCCAGACGCAGGTGGGTCTCCGCCAGCTCCGGGGCGCTGTCCACGCCAGCCTCGCCGTCCATCATCGCGAGCCAGATCTGTCCCAGCGCCAGCCTCGACTCGCACCGACTGCTGAGGATCTCGCCCACGATCCTTCGATGCGCGCAGACGAGCACCGAGCTGGTGTCCGTCTCGTTGCGCCTGATCTCCATGCGCAGCCCTTTGGCGACCTGGATGGACGTGATCACCTTGGCCTCGTTCCAGGACAGGACGCAATCGCTGAGCGCCTGGGGGGAATGGGGGAAGGACGGGTGTGGCGTGGGGGTCAGAGAACAATCCAAAATTGGCGCTGAACGTCCGACACGGGTAAAAAATGTTGGGGCGCGGGCTCTTGGAAAGTGTCGATCGATGTGATCAGGGGGCGGGGGCGCACCTCGGTGAACCTCTGTACGGCGACGTCGTGCCTGCCGTTGTTGGCGGCGGCCTTGCCTTTGTGGTACTGACGCAAAGCGGCGACTAGGGTCCCGCTCACATCCCCGGGGAAGCTGGAGAAGGACGTGTCCGTGCCTGCGAGGTGGGGAGGGGCGGGGAGCGAGGATGAGAATTTGCACTGCCAAAGGGCACGGCCCGGTCTTGTTTTTGCCGAAACGGTGTGCGATTGACGCCGGGAACGGGGCGCCCGGGCGCGTTTTGGTTCCCGGAAGGCGGGTTCGGCGATGTCGACGGGTCGCGACGTACCTTCGCTGCTCACGAGACGCTCCGCGAGGGCCTCCATGTCTTCGCCCAATCGGCGGCTGTCCTCGCACGCCAGCACCCAGCCGGGCTTGGCGAGCGAGACTGCCTCATCTTCCACGCGATTTCCCGGCATGCCGTTGCGCTGCGCAAAGGGGTTCTGGAGGGCGTCCCTGGGCTCCTCGGTGCGCATATCACGCCTCGCGCCGCTCCCTCGGGTTCGTCCGGTTTCGAACCAAGGGTTTAGGGCGCGCGGGGGCCGGTCGACGCGCGAGAACGCACCGGTTTCCGGCGGTGATCAACCGTGTGAGTGAAACACCCGCGCTTCGGGCGGACTTTCCGTGGATTTTATGCCAACGCGCGCCGCGCGCCGACCGCCAAAAAAATCCAGGCCAAAAAAACTCAACGTCGCGTCGCCTCACACCTCGCCCGACACTCCGAACGAACGCCGCCATGGCTAAACTCCTGAGCTGGGATCAGGACGTCACCACCGTGTACGCGCGTTTCGTCGTGCCCAAAGGCACCAAGGCGCATCAGGTGCGCGTGGAACACACCGCGAACCAGCTCTTGGTGTACGTACACCCGCCCAACTCCTCGCTCAGTTACTCGTACGAGGGTCCGAAAGAGGGGGGCGAGCTGAGCAAGACGATAATCTCCGCCGACGTCCTGTGGACGCTCGAGGACGGCGAGGGCGGCGGCCGAAGGGTGGTGCACGTCGTCCTGCCCAAGAGCACCTTCGGCCAGCTCGACAAGCCCTGGCGCTTCCTCTTCGCGGAGCACGAGGACGTCGACGGCAACGAGGAGAAGACGTTGGCGGAGTGCCTGAAGGAGCTCACGTTCTGCGATGAACCGTCGACGCCGTACGACGATCTGCCGATGGACGTGCGCATGCACATGGAGGAGATGCGACGGAGGAAGTACGCGATGGGCTCGGGGCACTTCAACCCGGCGGAGGAGGTGGATGACCTGAGGATAGCGCTGACCGAGTGAGACGGAGGAGGGGGAGGAGGTTGGCGTTGTTGAAAGTGACGCGACTCGTGGCCACGACGGCATCGGAGTCTAGGAGCCCTTGCCGTGCCGTCCCCGCGCGCCCAGCGCACGACACGCTTTACGAGTACAGTAACGTGCCGCACGGGTCGTCGCCCACGGTTTTAGCGGCTACGTCGGGCACGGGGGATGCGGTACACGACGCTCTGTTGTTAGCAAATTTTTGCACTGAGAACGCACTGCGTCAGAACACTCGCTCGCCAGCAATCTTTTGAACCTAGCTAGGGTTCCCTCGGGGCGTTCGCAGTGCGCGACGGCGCGAAGGCGCGTTTCCGGGAGTGCCGAGCGGCACAGTCGATACCCGAGAGGATGTCGGCGGCACCCATGGACGTCGACGCGCCTGGCCGCGCCTGGCTCCCCGAGGTGCGGCGGCAGCATCTCGACCTGGACGTCGGGTTCATCCCCGGCGCGGGAGGGTACGTGGAGGGGCACGCCACGATCGTCTGCAGGCCGCCGGCGAATGGATCGGGGGACGTGACGAGCCTGACGCTGCACGCGCATGAACTCGTGGTGACGCGCGTGACCGTGGACGACGCCCCAGCGCGCGTCATCCGACGCGGGAGGACCGCCGTGCGCCCCGACGGGTCGGACGATCCATCGGGCGACGACGATGTTGCCCTCCAGCCCGGGCACAACGCCAGCGCGCTCAGTTCCGGCGCGAACGTCGCGAGGGACGCGTGCGAGGGGATGCTCGCGGACGCGCGCGCCCTCGCCGACGGCGCAGCGGACGAGCTCGTCATCGCCCTCGAGGACGGCGGAGTCATCTACCCGGGTCATCGCGGGTCGTCGCCGTCGACATCTTCGGACGTCGTCGTGCGCGTGTGGTACGGGGCGGGCACGGCGATGAACGCGTTCGGAACCATCCCGCCGGACTCGTGGCGACAAATCGCGCCCCCCGTGGCGCACACGCCGTCCAAACCGGTCGCCAAACCCACCGACGGAGCCGACGGGGGAACGAACGAAGGGGACGGCGCAGAGGACGCGATCGACGTTGACGGGACCGATGTAACGATCATCGATGACAAAAACGACGGGACGGACGTGTACGCCGGCTGGTGCGTCCCGGGCGACGGCGCGATGTGCGCGTTCCGGGACCCGGACGAGGACGGCGAACGGTACATCGTCGCGCCGGGCAGCGCGCTTCGTCCCGCGGCGTGGTTCCCGTGCGTCGACGACGGCGGCGCTCTGGTGCACTTCAGCGCGACGGTGCGGGTCGACCCCGACCTCACCGCCGTGCTCCCCGGCGTGTTGACGAAGACCGAGACGATCGAGACGACTGATACAATGTCGGACGGGACGAATCAGAACGTACGACGAAAGGCGTTTCACTTTGTCTCCGGGGGCGTGCCGGTGCAGGCGCACCAGATGGTACTGGCGGTGGGGACCTTCGCGACTCGAAAGATTCCGACGTCGGACGCGCACCAGGATAAGTTCGCCGCCGCGGCTCGAGCCGAGGAGGAGGACAAAGAAGAGGAGGCTGCCAAGGAGGCTGCCAAGAAGGACGCCGACGGTGCCGACGCTCACGCCCGCGCGCTCGCCGATAACGCCGCGGGGTCCACCGCGCACAGCTCCACGCACGCGCTACACTGCCCGCCGCGCTACGGTGAGAACGAGTTACCGGCGGCGGCTTCGTGCGCGAGCGCGGCGCTCGCGTCGTTCGAGACCTACCTCGGGAGGCCGATGCCGTACCCCGGCGGGCTCGTCTTCTGCTTCGTCCCGCCCGACGCGTTGCCCGTCGCGATGGACGCGCAGTTACCCGCGTTGTTGGGCGCGGGGGTCACCATCTTAAGCACCGACAGGCTCGGGCATCCGCTCTCGGCGCAGGACCT
>Ga0209631_10006830_pt1 | contig 11649 bp, 10 predicted proteins | sample COG_08_FD_184752 | JGI IMG/M metagenome (GOLD analysis project Ga0209631, IMG submission 184752) | Pelagic Microbial community sample from North Sea - COGITO 998_met_08 (SPAdes) (version 2) | ecosystem: Environmental > Aquatic > Marine > Neritic zone/Coastal water | place: Helgoland, sampling... | reverse complement strand
GGAGGATTAGAAGACCAAAGTACGGTAGAAGATCCTCAGTACACTTTTCCAAATGCAAATCCTGGAACTTATGAAGTGTGTTTAGAAGCTATTACCCTTGACGGATGTAATGATGCAATTTGTCAGAACGTTTTAATCGATGAGGAATTTATCCTTTATGTTCCAAATGCATTCACACCAGGTGGTAGTGATTTAATTAATAACGAATTTAAACCAATTGTAAAAGGTGAAGATCCCTTGAAATATTCGTTTATGGTGTTTAACAGATGGGGAGAATTAATTTTTGAAACTTCTTACTCCTCTGAGGGGTGGGATGGCACATATAAAGGTCTCATGTCTCAACAAGATGTTTATGTTTGGAAAGTTACTTGTACAGATGCTTCTTCAAAGGAACCACATGAGTATATTGGGCACGTAACATTATTAAAATAATGTGATTTGGTGCTAGTGAGACATCTCGCTAGCACCAAATTATTTAATAATTCCACATATAATGTTCATTAATAAAGATTTCCTTCTTTATATCTTCAGCTTTCAATAAACCTTCAATTCCATAATATGCTGTTTATTTTATAAGCCAAAAAACGGTTTGACTGCACGCGCTAAAACTTAAACCTCACTTGCGCTCGAATTTCGGCCTTCGTATTTCCAATAATTTCACTCTGCCCACTACCAATTACATTTACATTGTTATAATACCATTGGCTCCAACGTAACCAAATGTCTATGCCTCTTCTAACCTTATACCGAGCCGTTAAATAAGTTCTAGTTCCTCTATTAGAATAAGCCGGAATGGTAAAGAAGTATAACACATCATTTTCGTAACTATAGATTCTTGAATTATATGAATCTGTATCAAACAATGCATATCGAAAAGAAAAAGAAAATGGACTTGATTTAGGTTTATACATTACATCCTGATAAATTAAAAACCCTTGTTCTCTTTGGTTCTCCCCTCGTTTGTAAGTAGTGTATTCAATTCTATTTCGAAGCCGAACAGATTCAGATATTTTGTAAATGATATTGTACCGAATGTTCCACTGGTCAATCCTCACAGCAAAATCGATGTCGTCTAAATCTTCTGTTGTGTTTTTTGGTTTGTTGCGATTTCTAACTCTAACATACATATCTAAATCTCTGCTCGGTTTGTACCTTGTTTGCAGAATGTAATCTGCTCCTCCAGTATTTGGTTGGTCGGTTTGAAATCGCATCCAAGGAAAAGTAAATTGATCTGCATAAGCAGTCACTATCCAATATTTTGTTGGCTTCGCTTCTATACCTATAAAAACTCCCTTTTCATTTACATTCCTGCTGCTTTCAGCAAAGGCGGTACTAAGTAATGATTGGTAATCCTTTTCATAATTTCGATACAATACAGACAATGCCAATTTAGGGTCTAAAGAAGCTAGCATTCCATGTAATTGAGCCATGCCTCCATTTGCGCTTCTGGAAACTTCTCCAAAGAAGTTAAAGTTTTGATGCAAGAGACTATAATCGGCACCCATAACAGTATTTTGGTTGCTATTAAAATCAAATTGATTGTAGTATTGCAAAGCCCTCTCTACATTACCACCATACATAGAATGCGCTCCCGTCACACCAACACTCAGTTTTCTAGTGACAAAACGTGCATGGCCTCCCATGTGTGTTTCTTCAATAGCGTCTTTATCCTCTAATTCACCAACTGTAGTGTGAAAGCCTGTCGCTTGGAAAGAGGTGATGCTAGGCCCATCAATAGTGGAAAGAGTATCTTCGTGATTAATGTTAGCATCAATCTTTTTTCTTGACCCAAAGGCGGTAAATTCAAATTTACCCAACCCAACCGTAGCAGCGGCTCCTCTTAAAAACAGATTTTCATCTACCGAAGCATAGGGTCTAATTACTAATGCATTTCTTTTGGTTGACATAATATTTGTTGATTTTCCAAAAGCCAACCCAGACCAAAATGTTAATCCTTGCCCAAATTGAACATGGTAGTCTCCTAATGCTAAGGCTTTTATTTTTCCAATATTTTTAATGTAAAAGTGAGCGGAATAATAATCAAAACCTTTTTTCGACTTTATACCAAATAATTTTTCGGCTTTCTTATTGCCAAAAAATGATTCGCCGGCATCTTTTTCCATGGTAAACCCAATACTTAAATTGGTTAAGAACTTAAACCGGTAACGCATGTATAATTTATCTTGAGAACCCAATGTTCTGCTGTTCGGACTAGCTTTCCATGCAGAATCCGCAGCAGTATCAGAGCCATATAACTCTGTCAACCGATCTTGGTCGTAGAATCCCTCTTGATCTTCCAGAACCCGAGAATAACGGATAAAAACTTCATTTGTAGCGCTTTTAAACATGTCGTCTATAGAAATATGAGGAGAATAAAACTCAGTGGTAACTGCAACAAAAGGCATAAGGTTTCTTATTGTTTGCGGATCAAATCCATCGATAGATTGTAGTTCATAAATAGCCATTAACTTGCCATTTCTTTCAATATGCGTTAGTAAATTGTCAATTTGAAAGTCAGATAATAGTCGTATTTGCTGTAAATCACTTTTTATTTCCTTGTGATTTAAGTTGATTGGCTTGTCATAGAAAATACTAAGTAAGTCAAATAGTGTTGTGTAATCCGCGTCTTCGGATTCAGAATTTTCAGCAATCATTTCGATACTTTGTTCGATAACAAAACTTTTTTGCGCTTCATATTCTAATTTGTGGCCTTTCTGAGAAAAGACATTATTTACGAAAAGGACATAAACACAAAGGAGCAATATTTTGAAAAAAGGCTTCATTAATTCTTTTCAAAAACATAAGTCAAAGAAACCTCTGGAATAAATCCTAAAATTTGGTGATAGGAAGAGGCAAGGTCAAGTTTTAGTCCCTTGTGATACACTCCGACACCAAAAGTAGCAGCAGTAGGACTAGCTCCAATACCACCTCTTAAATATATCTTTTCATTAGCCTTGTATTCAATTCCTGCCTTAAAATTTGCAGGAAAATCAATATCTTTTTCTGCCTCTAATGTGATAAATACTTTGTTAGAAAAAGTGTAGGCCATTCCAAGGCGCATAATTGTGGGAATTCTTTCATCGTTAAAGTCGTTTAGTTTTGCTTGTGTTGGGTTAAACAAGTGCAACCCTAATTCTAATTTAGACGTTAGTTTTGCCTGCAGTCCCATTTCGGAAGATAGCACCGATGCCGATCCATAATTGTTTCCTATACGCGTATTATGATAATTAATTTGAACCCCACCTGTAATTCGTTCACTAAATTTCAAGCCATATGCTAGCCCAAGTTTGCTTTCTCCATATTGAGAATAACCAAAATTGGTAAATGACAAAGCAAAAGCACCGGACTTTACCGGGTGAGCATAAGCAAACCCAATATAATTCATTTCTTTAACGAGAAATCTGTTTTGAGCAAACACACCCGCTTCTGCTTTCGTTAACCATCCAAGCCCAGCTTGATTATGGTGAGAACTCCATACGTCACTTAGTGTAACGGAAGCATGTCCCATTCCCGCTGATCTTCCGCCAAAATGAATGTTGTCATTTCCGGCAAAAATAAATGTTGGAAAATAAATTAAAAACAATAAAAGCTTTTTCATAAACTACAATAGTTATGTAATAATAACTTCTAATGTAGTTAGAATATTTTTAAAAATGGTATTGGTTTATCTGGATGTGATAAAATGACTGTATAAACCTATGAAATAGTGAAACGGCAATACTTAATGGTCTTTCCTTCTTCAAGCCATTTTCTTTCGTAAAAGGTGCGAATATTCATCAGCTGTTTCGTTGGTTCATCTGTTCTGTTCACAAATTCATTATACACATCCCACGATTCCTCTTGTTTTTCATATTTGTTTTCTTCTATTTGTTCAAGCGTATATTCAAAAAGTAAATCACTGTCACATTTGAGATTGATGGTTCCTTTAGGTTTAAGAAGTTTTAAGTAACGGGAGATAAAGAGTGGTGATGTTAATCTTTTTCTCGGTTTTTTAGGTTGTGGGTCTGAAAAGGTTAGCCAGATTTCAGAAACTTCACCTTCTCCAAATAATTTTTCTATAAAGTCAACTTTGGATCTTAAAAAAGCAGTGTTGTTGATGCCTTCCTCGATTGATGTTTTAGCTCCTTTCCACATCCTAGAGCCTTTAATGTCAACTCCGATAAAGTTTTTATCAGGAAACATTTTAGCCATTCCAACGGTATATTCTCCTTTTCCACAACCTAATTCTAAAACAATAGGGTTGTCATTTTTAAAATGTTCTTTATGCCAATTGCCCTTTAGATAGAAACCATTTAGAACTTCATCCATTGATGGCTGAATAACATTGTTAAATGTTTCTATTTCCGCGAATCGCTTTAGCTTATCTTTTCCCATTTAATAGTATTTGTTTATAAAGCTTGAGTCACAATGTTAAAGCTTGAGGCATATGAAAGTTCAAAAAAGCACAATTTACATTAGTGAATGAGCATTTTTTGTACTGAGCAGAACGAAAATATTGGACATTATGGGCAGGCTCTTATTTGTCAAACTTTCCAGTCGGTTGGATAACCTTCATCTTCTCTCCAAAAAATTCAGCAAAATCCCTCATAGCCATAGCCATTTGGTCTTCATTTGTTGCTTTTTCAAAAGTTTCAACCATTGTAATATAGGTTTGAAAAAAGAATTTACTCATTTCTTCAATTGACATATCTTTTGTCCAAAGGTCAATGTTCATGGTGTTCATGTCCTTGCTGTCCCAAAGAGAAAGCAACATTGCTTTAGCATTTCTAGATCCATCAAGGTCGGTTGAATTCCATATTATTTTTTCAGGGACTTGATTTGCGTCTAAGTCCACGGTAATATTAATGTTGTTTTGTTTACTCATTGGGATTGTATGATTTTAATATTTTTCTATAATTTGTTTCAGCCAGCAAATCTAATACACTTGCGCCGGTATCTTCTGCATAATCTCTAACCATTTGCCATCCTATCCAAACACCAACCATAGAAGGTGATTCTTCTGGGAGTCCTTTTGTAAAAGGTCCATTTACAGTAAATTGAGCAATTTTCTTTCTGTCTTTTGAATAAAGTAATTCTTCATTTATCAATATTTCCCAAATATTAACTTCACTCTTTTCGCACCAGTTTAGCTCTTCTTCGGTATATCCTATTTTAATTGCATCGCTTTTATTAGGTAGAATAGCGTCCATTAAGTACATGATTTTTCCTGAAGAAATTATTTCTGCTAAGAAATCATGATTGTCTTCCTCGAAAAAACGATTAAAGAGCCAATATTTGAGGCCATCAGCAACTAAAAATTTTGAATCCATTTTATCTTTAATAAATTGCGGTAACGAGGAAGTTGGAATGCTTTTTACAATTTCATTTTCAGCACCTAAGTACATGTCTAAACCTATTCCTAATCGGTTTTCAAGTGGAAATGCATTTGCATTAAAGTTAGAGTAAAATGTTACAATTTCTGGAATTGTACTATCTGGGAAATAGTATTTATAATGTTTGAAAGCATCTGTAATTTCACTTTCATATGCACTAAAATCATGAAACTTTGAGTCAATTTCTAGATAAAAGTTTTGCATGTCTTTGTTTCCAATAAACTTTTCTAAATAGCTTGATGCCATGGGATCATGAACAGAACCTTCTCCTAACATATTTTCAAAAAATAGTTGATATAGTGCTCCGTATTTTCCTAATAACTGACCATGTATTTCATTGATGTTGGTTGATTCAGGTTGAAATAACTCTTGTTCCATTCTTTTCGCCTTTATTTCCAACTCAATAGAGGATGTGTCAACATCTAGAGGGTCGGGTTCGCAGCTAAATAGGCTTAGTAATAATAGTGGTGTAAATAGAATCTTTTTTAACATACGTGTTGTTTGGTGGTGCAAATTAGTACAAATAATAACGATAGAAAGTACTTCTGCATCAATCTTAAGCATATGAAATTAAAAATTGATTATGTTTGTATTTGGATAATTAATAAATATTTATGAAAAAGATAATAATAGTGGCTATTTTAATAGCATTTGGACTTAATTTGAGTGCGCAAGGAAATGATAAAGATTTTCGTTTTGGCTTGAAAATTGATCCATCATTTAACTGGTTAAAGCCAGATAATGCAAAAGATTTTACTAATGGAGGCCTTCAGTTGGGATTTGGAGTAGGAGCGATTACTGACTTTAAGTTAGGTGAGAACATCTGGTTGTCGACTGGTTTTTCAATGGACTTTAGTGGTGCTAAGTTAAACTATGTGGATAATGGTAATGATAAAGACACCACAGGATATTATGTATATGACGATGCAATCCTTGAAATAAGTGATTTGGCAGGAGTTGATTCAGCAACGTATGCTCCTTATTTGTTCTATCAATTAAATAAAAGGCAGTATAAGGTTAATTATGTGAATATCCCATTGATGTTGAAAATGAAAACAAATGAAATAGGCTATTTAACATACTACGGTCAATTTGGCTTATTGACATCTATCAAGACCAAAGCAAGAGCTACTGATGATGTTGCTCTGAGTGGTACGGTAAGTTCTTTAGAGGACTTAAATATTGACTCTGAAGTTTCTTTTGTGAAAGCGTCTTTATCGATTGGAGGAGGTTTTGAATATGCATTTGCTGAATCGACTTCAGCTTTTGTTACCGTAGCTTATAATTATGGTTTTACTAGCATTACAAAAAAGGAGTCTAAACATGTTGTAGATTTTGATGAGTCCGATGTTTTAGACGCTACCGGAAATTTAGTGGCTAGTCCAACTTTCAATGCGTACACTCCACAAAAAAACATTCCACATGCGATTCGTTTAACAATCGGTATTTTATTTTAGACAATTAATAATTAATTATAATTTTGTCCTGGCTTTAGTTTTAAGTCAGGACTTTTTTTTGAAAAATGAATACAATAGCTGTTATTAAACATATAGTCGATTGGTTAGAAAATTATAGCGAGTCCTCTTTTACTAAAGGTTTTGTGGTTGGTGTTTCCGGAGGAATCGATTCAGCTGTGACTTCTACATTGTGCGCTTTAACAGGTAAAAACGTAATTGTGGTAAATATGCCAATATTACAGCCTCCATCTCAATGTCAGAGAAGTAACGAACATATCGAATGGCTTGAAAGGACATTTAAAAATGTAACTTCTTTCAATGTTGATTTAACAAAGTCTTTTGAGCAAATTTCTACTGATTTAACAAATGACATTCAAGACCACTTAACAATGGCTAATGTTCGAGCAAGATTGCGAATGACAACTTTATATGCTTATGCTGGTCATTATGGATGCTTGGTTGCTGGAACAGGAAATAAAGTAGAAGATTTTGGAGTAGGTTTTTTTACAAAATATGGAGATGGAGGAGTTGATATATCTCCCATTGCAGGTTTAATGAAGACTGAGGTATATACTCTAGCCAAAGAATTGGATATAATTCAATCCATTCAAGTAGCTAAACCTACCGATGGTTTATGGGACGATGATCGAAGCGATGAAGACCAAATAGGAGCTTCTTATCCAGAATTAGAATGGGCAATGGAATTCGAAGGAGATGAGGATGCTATTTCTAATAGAGAATTGGAGGTTTTGGCAATTTATCGAAAGTTAAATAAAGCGAATCAACACAAAATGAAACCAATTCCAGTATGTCTTATTCCGGAGAGTTTAAAGTAACCTACCAGTCATCATCTGAATTTTCCTCAACATGGGGTGCTAATTGCACTTTAAGGCCTTCTAGGTTATTGTTCAGCTTTATTTGACAACCAAGTCTACTGTTATCCTCAACATTCCAGGCCTCATCCAGCATCGCTTGTTCATCATAACTGCGCTCAATCGGCACGTGATCTGTCAAAACATACATCTGACACGATGCACACATTGCCATGCCTCCGCAGGTTCCAGCAACCGGTAGTTCGTAACTTTTGCATAACTCCATCATGTTCATGTTCATGTCGGTTGGAGCCTCAAGTTTATGCTCCTTGCCTTCACGATCAACGACAGTTATATTAATTAAGTTTTCCATTATTCAAACCCGTTTACCCCGCTAACGGTGGTATATTTTAATACATTCTTTTTGTCGGGGTAAATTCTTTTAAATGCCGATTGAACCATCAATGTAGCTTCATGAAACCCACAAAGAATTAATTTTAATTTTCCTGGATAAGTATTCACATCTCCAATGGCATAAATTCCTTCTCTGTTAGTGGTGTAATCTGTGGAGTTGTCTACCCTAATTGCATTTTTTTCTATCAAAAGCCCCCAATTTGCTATTGGACCTAGTCTAGGGGTTAGACCAAATAATGGAAGCCAGCTGTCAGCATCTAACGTAATAGGTCCATCAGCTTTTGTTTTTACATGAATATCCGAAAGTTTTCCATTACCACCTATGGATTTGACTTCAGCATCCATCAACAAATTTATTTTACCTGAGTCAGCCATATCCATGGCCTTTTGAACAGAGTCTGGGTGCGCTCTAAAACTTTGACTTCTATGAATTAAGGTTACTTTTTCCGCAACTCCATCGGCTAAAAAAATAGCCCAGTCTAAAGCGCTATCACCACCACCACTAATTACGACATTCTTACCTCTATAATCTTCAGGGTCTTTAATCATGTATTCTACACCCTTTCCTTCGAATTGTTTTAACTCAGATACAGGTGGTTTTCTTGGAATAAAAACACCTAAGCCACCTGCAATAGCAATGTTAGGAGCTTTATGTTTAATTCCTTCTTTGGTAGTCACAATAAATTGGTTGTCTGCTGTTTCTTCTATGTCAACAGCTGGATCTCCTAATGTAAATCCAGGTTTAAAGGGTTCAATTTGCTTCAATAGGTTATTTACTAGGTCACCAGCTAATATTTCAGGAATACCAGGGATATCATAAATTGGTTTTTTTGGGTAGATTTCAGAGCATTGTCCTCCTGGTATAGGCAGTGCATCAATTAGATGACAACGCAATTTTAATAAGCCTGCTTCGAAAACGGTAAATAAGCCTACTGGCCCGGCTCCAATTATTATTATATCTGTTTCAATCATTAGTCTGAAATTTCCACAAAAATAACTTATATTTTGACTTTTAAAATGAGGATATAGTTTATAATAAAGTAATATTTCTATTTACATTGCTTATTAGTCAAATTTAGGCAGTTGCTTCTTATCAAGTTAACTTGCATGGAAAATAGATAATTAGTAATGGTTTCTTGAGGCGTGGACTTATAAAGAGGCTCTTCTATTGTGTTTTTAAATTAGTATGTGATTCTCGATTGGAAGAGAATTCATTTTCGGTAGTAACCTAATTGATGTTTATAAATAGGTTATTTCAAATTTCCTCTGTAATACATTAAACTAATACATTGTCTATATTTTATGAACAACTGTTTATTTAATAAGCAATCTGAAATTAATTCAGATGCTAAACAGATATTTGACTTGAGTGCAAGTTATTTTTTGTGCATTTTCCCTTGTATTATTGGGGTTAGGGGCAATTGTAAAATTAGTATGAACATATTTGGAACATAGATTTTAAGAATCTAGCGTTCTAATAGTCCAATTTTTATGTTAGTAAGTTAATTGTACGTTTTAACAAGTTATAGTTTATTTGTTATAATTTGCAGGTATGAAAATAAGAATGCAACTCACTTTATTCTTACTGGGTCTATTTGTTTTACTCCAATCTTTTTCTGCGCAGTCTAAAGCATACAATAAAAAGCATAAAAGAATCTGGTCTGAAGCTAACTTCTTTTACGAATCTGAAGATTATGAAATGGCCTTGACATTATACGCTAATATTTACTTATTGGATGAGGATTATGATCAGATTAACTTCCGAATCGGAACTTGTTATTTGAATATTCCGGGTGAGAAGGAAAAGGCAATTTCATACTTTCAAAAGGCTAAGACTGCTGGGCATACTGAAGCTTGTTTTTGGTTAGCCAGAGCATATCATTTTGCCCAACAATTTTCACTGGAAATAAAGAATTATCAGATTTATAAAAGTAAAGAAGATAAGCTGATAATTGAAAAAGAGCTTGAACGATATGTTGATATTGCTAGCAGAGCAGAAATAGCAATTAACAATCCAGTTTTTGTGAAAATAGAAAACTTAGGGCCGTCTATTAATACAGAATATTCTGAAGTTATTCCATTTATAACAGCCGATAAATCCAAACTAGTATTTTCCTCAAAACGACCAGGAAGATTTGGTATATATGAGGATGAGAATAAAAACGGAAGTGATATTTATATGGCAGACAGAGAGGGTGATAGATGGGTTAATGTGCACAAAATGGGATTTGAAATTAACACTGAAATGAACGATTTAGTTGTTGGAATGAATGATTTAGGAACTATTTTATTGGTAAACCGAACGCGAAAAGGAATGGATTATGGAAATTTATTTATTTGTGAAAATAAAAACGGCACATGGTTAAAGCCAGTAATGCTTAGCGAGCAAATTAATTCGGAGCATAAAGAATCTAGTGCATGTATTACTGCTGAAGGCAAGTTAATTTATTTTTCATCTAACCGGCCAGGTGGATTTGGCGGGAAAGATATTTGGGAAGTTAAACAACTTCCTAATGGAAATTGGGCCAAACCATTTAATATTGGAGGGCTAATAAATTCACCATATGATGAGGAAGCACCTTTCATTAGTCCAAATGGTCAAACATTGTACTTTTCATCTAACGGGCATGAAACAATTGGAGGGTATGATATTTACAATGCTGAGTCACGAGGTAAAAGAAGTTGGGGAACTCCTGAGAATTTAGGTTACCCTATTAACAGTGTTGATGATGATATTTATTTTTCTGTAGGTAAAAATGATAAAACAGCCTATTACTCCAGTTTTAGCAAAGGTGGTTATGGAGGTAGCGATATCTACGAAGCGCAGTTATTGTACAAAGAAAGTTTTCTAACTCCAGTAAAGTTTATGGTTAAAGATCCACAAACACAAGAACCAATTGAGGCAATGATTACATTATTCGTTGAAGAGACTGGAAAGATTTATGGGTACTATTTACCCAATAATAAAGGAGAGTTTTTGTTTGTAGTTAAACCTGAGATGAAGTTTAATATGGAGATATCTGCTGAAGGCTTTTCTACAAATAATGCAGAATTTGGCATTACAACTGATGAAGTATCGGATGATATATTAATTAGACAATTTGTAATGTCAAAGTAGATTAGTTTTCTTATTAACCTTCTCTTTTAAAATTGTCTGTTGTACATTTGCGCGCTCTAATATTAATTAAGAAAATAATTTAGGCGTAAATGAAAACCTATACTCTTCCAAATGGAATAAAAATAGTACACCAATATATGCCAGGAGTGGCTGTTTCTCATTGTGGATTAATACTAAAGTTTGGTTCTCGTAACGAAAAAGAAAACGAGCATGGAATAGCTCATCTGATTGAGCACTGCTTGTTTAAAGGTACAGAGAAAAGAAAAGCGTATCATATTTTGAGTCGGCTAGATGCAGTTGGAGGTGAGTTAAATGCTTACACCACTAAAGAAGAACTTTGTGTATATGCTTCTTTTATTAATCAGTATTATGAAAGAGCGATTGAACTAATTTGTGATATCACGTTTCATTCAACGTTTTTGGATAAAGAAATTGACAAAGAGAAAGAGGTGATTACGGATGAAATTCACTCCTAT
>Ga0209631_10006829_pt1 | contig 11649 bp, 9 predicted proteins | sample COG_08_FD_184752 | JGI IMG/M metagenome (GOLD analysis project Ga0209631, IMG submission 184752) | Pelagic Microbial community sample from North Sea - COGITO 998_met_08 (SPAdes) (version 2) | ecosystem: Environmental > Aquatic > Marine > Neritic zone/Coastal water | place: Helgoland, sampling... | reverse complement strand
GTGACAGATTACTGGGCGACGGCGACGATTTCCGGACCAGACGCTCGAGCGTTACTCAGCGAACTAACGGATACGGATCTCGAGACAGACAACTTTCCCTTTATGGCGTGGCGTGAAGGCGTGGTCGCGGATATCCCTGGCCGAATCTTTCGAATCTCATTCACCGGTGAGTTGTCCTATGAGATTAATGTCAATGCTAATTATGGATTGACCCTCTGGGAAAGGTTGATTGAGGCTGGAAAGAAATACAATCTGACGCCTTACGGCACGGAAACGATGCACGTACTTCGCGCCGAGAAGGGCTTCATTATTGTTGGCCAAGACACAGACGGCGCGGTGACACCTGAAGACTTAGGCATGGAATGGGCGATAGCCAGGCGCAAGAAATTTAGTTTTGTCGGTAAGCGAGGTATGGCTAGGGAAGATTGTCAAAGAGCGCAGCGAAAACAGCTGGTCGGGCTTTCACCGATCGACACCAATGTTGTCTTGCCTGAAGGTTCTCAGATTGTTTTTGAGCGACCGACCCAACTTCCGGCAGATATGGTGGGTCACGTGACCTCTAGCTACTTTAGTCCAACCCTGAATAAAAGCTTTGCCCTGGCGCTGGTACGAGGTGGGCTTGATCGCCAGGGAGAAACCGTTCAAGTATCCATTGGACCTGATGAGTGGATGGCCGCGGAAATTTGTTCCACTGTGTTCTATGATCCAGCGGGGGACCGACAAAATGTCTAATGCCGATCAATATGCAGTGATGCAGCAGCGACCTGAAATTTCAGGTCTAGCGAGATCAGTCTTTGCTGATGCAGATAAAAGTCAAATCTCGGGCGTTAATCCCGTGCGGCTCAATGAAATTCAATGCGGACATATTGTTATTCGCGGCTTGGAAAATGACATAAAAGATGTTGTGCAGTCCCAGCTGGAATTGCCATTGCCAACGGAACCACTAAGCTGCTATCAAAATGACGCGGCGTGTATCCGCTGGATTAGCCCCGATGAGTGGCTAGTCACGGTCGCAGAGAATGAGACGCATAGTACGGAGGTTAAGCTGAGGCTTGCTGTCGAGGGGTACGCGGCAATTGTTAATGTGTCAGGTGGGCAAACCCTGCTGCAGCTTGCTGGAGAACATGCAGAAGAAGTGTTGATGAAATCTACCAGCTATGACGTGCATGAATCGAACCTGAAGGTTGGCAAAGTTGTGACGACGACGTTTGCCCATACTCAAGTTGTGTTACGTCGGCTTGACACTAACAGTTTTGAGTTAGTCGTGAGGCGAAGCTTCGCAGATTATGTGTTTGCGTGGATAAGAGACGCCGCCGCTGAATTTGGGGTCGACACATACTGACCAGCCGGAGATGATGCCCGACAGGCAGGTTAATCGCGCTTTCTCCTACCGCGTCGTTTTCGCTGGGTGTCCTCTTCTGCTGCTTGGGCTGGCTTGTTAACCACTTTAAACAGGTGCACGAAGGGATCGGTTTTGTGCGGTATGGCCATGGCGTCGACGAAATAGCTCTGAAACTCAGCAGCGACTGCCGTTTCGATCTTTTCGATTTGTCGCACCACGGTTTGGATTTCCGCGCGAGCAGCATCATTAAGTAAAGCAATGCGGGCACCGGTACTGGCTGCATTGCCGACAGAGGCAACCTGCGCCAGTGCACAATCAGGGATCAACCCGAGCAACATCGCATACTTAGCGTCGATGTTGCTGCCAAAGGCACCCGCAATTTTGATTTCGTCGACATGATCAGTGGGGAACCTATCCATTAGCAATTTTACCCCTGCGTACAACGCCGCTTTCGCCAATTGAATTTGGCGCACGTCGTTCTGAGTGACGCTGACTTTCACATCACCATCCGTCAGGAGGAATGAAAAAGTACGGCCATTACTGAGAATCCGGTCACTCTCCGCCTGACGCTTTGCTTGGATGACGCCGTCGGTCGACAACACGCCAGCGAGGTACATTTCTGCAACCGCTTCAATAATACCGGAACCGCATATGCCAGTAATGCCGAAGTTCACAATAGAATCGGTGAAACCTGGCTCATCGGACCAGAACTCAGAGCCGATCACCCGAACTCGGACATCTAAAGTCTTCGGATCAATACGCACCCGTTCAATAGCCCCGGGCGCGGCGCGCTGCCCGCAACTAATTTGTGCGCCTTCAAACGCAGGGCCTGTCGGGCTCGAACAGGCGAGTAATTTTTTTTGATTACCTAGGACGATTTCTGCGTTGGTGCCGATATCAATCATTAAGCTCAGTGAGTCACCCTTATAGGGTTGCTCTGAAAGCAACACAGCGGCCGTGTCGGCGCCAACATGACCAGCAATGCAAGGTGGCAAGTACAATCGCCCGCCGGGATTGATTTGCAAATCAACCTCGCGCGCGGCTATTTCTATTGCGTCGTCTGTCGCTAAAGTAAATGGCGCAAAGCCAAGCGGTGAGGGATCAATGCCTAGCACCAAGTGATGCATGATAGGATTCCCTGCAGCGACCATACTCAAGATCTGGCGTTTGTCGATGTTTGCTGCTTCAGCCGCTTCGTCAATAAGTTGATTAATCGCATCGCGAACAACTTCAGTCATTTCAACGGTACCTTCAGGATGCATCTGCAGATAAGACACCCGACTCATCAGGTCTTCACCAAACCGAATTTGCGGATTCATGCAGCCAACTGATGCTAACACATCGCCACTGTTCATATCTGTTAGGTGCAGTGCGATGGTGGTGGAACCTATATCGATCGCCAGCCCAAAGTATTGATCTGTGAACCCCGGAAAAACGGCGATGACTCTCTGTTTATATCCATCGTTGCTAATGGCCACCGTTAAGCTGTTCTTACCAGCGATCAAAGCTTGGTGGATCATGGCAAATATTGACCCGTCTACGGTTAGATTTGTTAGTTGCCACTGGTTTTCTAGGGCTTGCAGCATGCGTCTAACATTGCTGATGCTGTGTTCCATTTCATCTTCTGGCACTTCGATATAGTGCAAGCGAATATTGGGGTCTAGACTGATGTCACGCTGTTCTGCATCCTTTCGCACGACCTGTTTATGTACCTGAGATTCTGCAGGCACATCGATGACCAAAGGTCCCTCAATGCGGGTATGGCAGCTTAAGCGGCGACCGACTTCGAGCGGTGTTTTGCGTTCCGAGTATTTGATTTCCGTTTGCGAGATCGGCGATAGATGCGAAGGTGAAGACTCGATACCGTGTTTTGCGAAAGAACCGCTGGTGCACAGAATTTGGCAGCGGCCACACAAACCGCGGCCACCACACACGGAATCGATGTCGACACCGAGTTGACGGGCAGCTTCCAGTAACGGCGTGCCGATTTCAAACTCGCCGCGGCGCCCGGAAGGTGTAAAGACTACCGCGACCACTTATGGGTGCACCGATGCACTTAACTAAACGCGACGTCGGCGTCGGGGGCGTTCCCCGCGCGAAGCTGATTGACTAAGCAGAGGGTCCCGATACTGGGTGATCCAGCGTGCGCAGTCGGGATCGTGTCCCATCATCACATCCGCACCAAGAATGGCTTGGACAACTTCGGGGTGCAAAGGATTGGTAATTGCAGAGGTCATACCTGCTGCCATCGCCATCGGTAAAAACGCAGCATTAATGCCGTTGCGATTCGGTAAGCCAAAGCTGACGTTAGAAGCGCCGCAAGTTGTGTTTACTTTGAGTTCTTCGCGCAGTCGACGCAGCAGATGCATGACTTGACGACCTGCAGTATTGATGGCGCCGATAGGCATGACAAGCGGATCAACTACGATGTCTGCGCTCGAGATGCCATGATCTGCGGCGCGTTCAACGATTTTTTTAGCGACTTCGAAGCGGACATCTGGGTCCTCCGAAATACCCGTTTCATCATTTGAAATAGCGACAACAGCCGCGCCATGTTTGGCAACAAGAGGCAAGACCGTTTCGAGTCTATCTTCTTCGCCCGTCACTGAGTTAACCAGCGCTTTACCTTGATACACTCCGAGACCTGCTTCTAGCGCTGCCACAATAGACGAGTCAATCGTCAACGGCACGTCTGTCACGGCTTGCACCAGCTGAATGGCTTTTGCCAGAATCGCTGGCTCATCAGCCAAAGGAATGCCTGCATTAACGTCAAGCATTTGTGCGCCGGCAGCGACTTGAGCGATAGCGTCTGCCTCGACTCGGCTAAATTTTCCAGCGGCCATTTCTGCAGCAAGAATCTTTCTGCCCGTCGGGTTGATTCGTTCGCCAATTAATACAAATGGGCGGTCAAAACCGATGACCACTTCTCTCGTTGCCGAGCTGAGGACTGTATCTGTCATGTCATCTCTCCAGTGTTCGTCTCTCCAGCGGCTGAATTGCCGTGGTTTTTAATCAGCAGGTCTAGATCCTGATCGGTGAATTGATTCTCTAAATTGATAGCGATCTCGGTTATCAGTGACTCGACATCGGTCGTGGCTTCGAGCGGGGTGGTGGTGCGACGCCAGTCCTCCAAATACAGATCTGAACTGCCCTTCCCCGCGCGCATGGCAGCTCGGTCAATGGCTGCCTGGAAGCGATGTGATAACTGGTGTTTCGTTCTCACTCGACCCTTATTGATGATGATTTGCGAGGGGATGTCTCGCCAATAAATCGATATGAGTTTCATGCGGCGCACCACTTGATAGATTGTTCGAGTTCACCGTAGCCTGCGGGTATGTGGGTAAACTTCAGATCAAGGAACACCGCTGCTGCTTCTGCTGCTTCGAGCAGGTCCGGGTCGGAAACTTGCGATAAATAATTCAGGCGCTGGTAGTTACCAAAATAGGCGTCAACTAATTCTGGATGCAGATCAAGTTTCAATGGCTTTAAAACCATGGTCTCGAAATGGCGAGCTAGAAAATCCGTTAACCAAAACGTACCCGGTTCGTCTTCCATCATTGCCTCGTACCGATCTGCGCCGGCAAATGAAGAGAAGCAGTGAGGTCCCGAAAGTCGACTGACATTATTTTCCCTCGCGATTAACTCGTCGATCTTTCCAGCCGTCCCACAGTCAGCATAGCCCACCAGAATACGATCGTACTTGCCTCTGGCAGCTTCGAGTTTTTCTGCTAGGCGAGCAGGGATTTCTTGCGGCCTGTTATGCAATGACGCACTTAAGCATTCGACGTCGAGATGCGACCAGTGGTTGCTCGACTTTAATTTAATAATTTCTCGAGCGAGCGCGCCACACGCGATAATGAGACAGCGATCAGACATTAGCCGCGTGCTTCTCATTCATCAAACGAGTGGCCTGATCAGCAGCATCTGCAGCATCGCGACAATAGACGTCCGCACCAACGGCCGTACCGAACTCCTCATTTAGCGGCGCGCCGCCCACCATGATGATGTATTGATCTCGAATATTTCTGTTCACCATTTCGTCAACGACCACTTTCATATACGGCATGGTGGTTGTTAACAAAGCCGACATGCCGAGAATATCCGGTTCGTGTTCGAGGAGTGCTGCTAGGTACTCTTCCACTGAATTGTTAATGCCAATATCAACGACCTCAAATCCGGCCCCCTCCATCATCATCCCAACCAGGTTTTTACCGATGTCGTGTATGTCACCTTTGACGGTACCAATGACCATTTTTCCAATGGGTTTTGCACCGGTTTCCGCGAGCAGCGGTCGAAGGATTCCCATGCCGCCTTTCATAGCACTAGCAGCTAGCAGGACTTCCGGTACGAACAGAATCCCATCACGGAAATCTACGCCTACTATTTGCATACCACCTACAAGCGCAACATTAAGTACCTTGTCCGCTGTCCAGCCCCGCGCCAATAGGATTTCGGTTCCCTCGACGACTTCATCTCGAAGCCCGTCGTAGAGATCATCGTGCATCTGTTCGACCAACTCAGTGTCATCAAGATCATTGAGATCCAATTCTTCTTCGGTTTCGTCTGTCATTTGGTCTTCCTCAGTAACTCTGGTCGGGCATGCTGTCTTTGCGCTGTTGCATATACGCAAGCAATGCTTCATCGACAGCTTGATCTAAAGGTGGTGCTTCATATGAGGCGAGCATTTCTTTCCAGATCGTGTTTGCTCTCGCCACGGTGTCCTGGCAACCGTCTTCTTCCCACTGCTCAAAACTGTTGTTGTCCGCAACGGTAGAGCGGTAGAAAGCATGCTCAAAATTTGCTTGAGTGTGGGCCGCACCAAGAAAATGTGCGCCGGGGCCTACTTCGCGGATGGCATCCATTGCTTGGCCGTTTTCCGACAGGTCAACTCCCCGCAGTAACACTGCAATCATATTGGCTTGATCGGTATCCATGATGAATTTTTCATACCCCATCACCAAACCGCCCTCTAACCAACCGGCGGTATGCAACATAAAATTCACGCCAGCCAGTGCTGCGGTTTGTAGCGTGTTCGCAGATTCATATGCCGCTTGCGCATCGGGGGTTTTTGAACCACAAAGACCGCCACCAGATCTAAACGGCACCTTCAAACGACGGGCCAATGCTGCCGCGCCGTAAAGCACCAGGCTCGGTTCTGGCGTGCCGAAGGTAGGCGCACCTGACTGCATAGATATCGCACTCGCGAAAGTACCAAATACAACAGGAGCACCGGGTCGGACGAGTTGTGTGTAAGTCATGCCCGCTAATGCCTCGGCAAGAATCTGAGTCAGCGTACCCGCCACGGTCACCGGAGACATGGCGCCGGCGAGGATAAAGGGTGAAATAACCGTCGCCTGATTGTTTTCGGCATAGACCTTTGCCGCACCAAGCATTGTGGCGTCGAACGTCATTGGCGAGTTTGCATTGATCAAACTTGTCATCACCGTGTTTTGATCAAGAAACCCCTCTCCGAATAGGATGTTTGCCATATCGACTGAATCTTGCGCACGATCAGGATGAGTCACTGAACCCATAAAAGGTTTGTCGGAGTATTTCATATGGCTGTAAACCATATCGAAATGACGCTTATTTACCGGCAGATCGACGGGTTCGCAGACAGTGCCACCAGAGTGATGCAAGCCTGGGCTCATATAGGTCAGTTTGACGAAGTTACGAAAATCTTCGATGGTGGCGTAGCGTCTACCGCCATCCAAATCACGAACAAAGGGTGAGCCATAAGCGGGCACGAGGACGGTCCGATCGCCACCAATGATGGTTGTTCGCGCTGGGTTGCGAGCATGCTGGGTATATTCTGAAGGCGCTGACGCCATGACGAGTTGGCGACACAGGCCACGGGGAAACCTCACTCTCTCCCCATCAATCTCTGCACCAGCCGCGTTCAATAGCTCAAGTGCGGCAGGGGCTTCGCGAAACTCGATTCCAACCTCTTCGAGGAGCGTGTCAGCGTTATATTCGATAAGTTCAAGGGCTTCTTGATTGAGTATCTCGAAGCACGGGATTTTCCGCTCGATAAAAGTAGCGGTTTCAACAGCGACGGAGGCTTGGCGTGCAGCTACTCGATTTGCTCTGCCACCTGACCGTCTTTTTCTCGCGCCGCTCATGCGCTCAATCGCAGATTTTCAGACACAGGAAAAACCTCACTTTCGACTAGATAACATAGCCGCATAGTGGGTTATGAGCAGATTATCTGCATGCAGATTAACGACATGTGAAAACGTATAAACGACACGCTCGGCAGGCACCCGCAGCCTAGAAAACTTGGCGTAAAAAGAGTTCCAGCCCTTCGGGTTCTATACCAGCGAATTGCATCAGGCACTCCAACACTGAAGTAAATGGTCCCATTTCAGAGGTGCCGCATACCGTCTTGCCAATCGAGAGATGTCTTTGCGGTTTTAGTTGATGCCAATATTGTTGCAACACTGGTCTCTGTTGGCCTTGGGATGCCTTTCTGGTTTTGCCCCGGATCAAACAGCAATCCAACAGCAAGATCAGATGCAACAGCTGCAAATAGAAGCAGTAGAAAGAAAGATTGAGACGCTGCTAGATACACGCAATAAAATTGACGAGCGTTCTGTCAAATTACATCTCCCCAGTTGACTAGGCGCGAGGGCGAACTTGATACACGGCAATTCTTGGCTGCCCAGAGGAATAAACTATAAATGATAATCACAAAAACACAGACTTGGGCGAGACGCTAACTATAAAATGTGACCCCGATCACATTTTAAAGTTAGCGAAAAATATAGGATTCCGGTACCTTGCTTCTTTCAGTAGCGCTGCCTGCTCACGCTGGGTGCCATTAGCCGCGCCTTATCATTCTGCTTTCGAGGGAATATTTTTGAAAACGAAAGAAATATATATCACCCGGCTCCTGTATTTCATGTTCCTGATTTCATTCCCGACTGTCCTCATGAGTGTTTCCAGAGCCTTTTTTACTGGATGGGAACATGTGTACTCAATGCACTTAGCTTTTATTCCCCTGTTCGCGCTTACACTCTACGGCAATTTTTCTTTTCGAGTAAAAGCTACGGTTTTGATTGCTGTATTTAACCTAGCAGGCTTCGGAAACATGTTTAGCTACTCCATGTGGGGGATGGGCGCCACCTGTTTCTTGTATGGAATCTTGCTTAGCTTATTCACTTTTAGTCTCCGCGGCGCGATTCTGAACATCTTGGCACTCGCATTGCTCGGATACTTTTACTTTTTCGAAACCCTAGGGGTTCCCACGCTGGTCAACTTGTCGATAGGCACTTTTGACGTGTTAATGCAGTTCGCTGTATTCACTGTGCTTTTGATACCGATGTTCGTTGTGATCAGTGAGGCGGAGTCCGATCGGTTGGAAGCCGAGACGAAACTAAAAAATCAATACGAGAAAATGAAGGTGGCAGAGGCTTCAAAGGCTACATTCTTGGCAAATATGAGTCACGAGATTCGTACGCCGCTGAACGCAACGCTCGGTTCCATTGAGCTTCTTCAGAACACAGAGTTGACCGAGCAGCAGCTGCAATATATCAACATATCTAAGACTTCCGGCAAATGGCTGCGACATGTGATTGATGATGTGCTCGATATGGAGCGCATAGAAGCCGGGGCGCTTGAGATAGAGCCCGCCTGGTTTAATTCGGCCAATCTGTTAGAGGAAGTGGCTATCGTGTTCGAGCACAACGCCAAGGAAGCCGGCTTGCACCTCGAAGTAAACATAGGCCCCGATGTCGCACGTTGGCTTTATGGTGACGCGGCCAGAGTTCATCAAATTCTTTACAATCTTGTGGGCAACGCGCTCAAATTTACTGAACAAGGCTCCATTACCGCAACGCTAGAAAAACTCGGACAAGGTAGCACTTATCGATTCACCGTAACGGACACGGGAATCGGCATTCCAAAAGACAGAGGCGATGATCTGTTCAAGGCGTTTACCCAAATTGATTCAAGCCTTGGCCGCAAACACCAGGGCTCTGGTCTCGGCTTGGCTATCTGCCGGCGCCTAGCGCAGGCCATGGGTGGAGAGATCGACTACCAGAGCAGTCAGGGTAAAGGCACTTCATTCTGGTTTGACCTCGACTTTGATAGCCGCGATTCAATCGAATCTCCATCCGGTGGCGCAGCACCTAGTGCAGCCGTCCCGGCCAGTGAGTCGATTCCTGATAAAGCCTATCGTGTGCTGTTAGCCGAAGACTCCGAGACCAATAGCTATATTCTTCAAGCATACTTGAAAATAGCAGGCCACACCGTTGACAGCGCCTCCAATGGCGTCGAAGCGTTAAAGCTTGCAGAGACAACGCCATATGACGCCATCTTGATGGACATATCCATGCCAGAGATGGACGGATTAGAAGCAACCCGGCGTTTACGCAGCAGCGCAGGAGAAAACCAGAATACTCTGGTTATCGCCCTGACGGCGCATGTGCAGAAGGAGATCAGGGAGGAGTGTACTGAAGTAGGCATGAACGACTTTCTGACCAAACCCGTGTCGCGTGATCAGCTTCTGGAGACGCTAGACCGACTCATTGCCACGGGTTGAACGGCTGCTTTTGATCACTAATCGGCTAGGATATTCCCGAATATCGGCAACTTGGGCTTATCCTCTCCCGCGTCCAGCCATCTGGCTGCTCTTTCAACTCCACCAAACGGAAAGAGATGCAGCCCCTTTAATCGTCTACTAACCCGGTCACCACAAACCTCGTAAAGCTCTTTCAGCTGATCATCTGGATTCCATGAACTCATCAGCCTCCTTGAATTCCGGTTAGTCAGCATCATTTTTACGGAAGTGGCTACACCACAACGCGCGGCGAAGCGCATCAGACTAGTAAGGCTGGATGGTCCCGCGAGGCCGACGTGGATAGGCAAGAAGTCAAAGGCCTCTTCCCAATCGTCCAGCCAATTTACAAAGTTCATCATGTCGAAGACAAACTGGGTGACCAACCACATGTGCACGCCTTTATCACGAGCGTAAGCTTTTTTTATTTCCAGAGCAGATCTAACGTCTGACTCACTCGCGTGCCGATGCCCGTCAGGATGCGCCGCAACACCAAGATGGATGAAGCCATGTTTCTCCAGCAACCCGGAGCTCAGCACATCGAGCGTGTCACGATACGGACCTCGATGTGCGAGCGGATCACCTGCTATCAGCATCAGACGATGACATCCTGTCTCTGACAATTCATGGAGCCACTCATCCAGTTGGCCGGCCGAGGGAACTGAGCGTGCTGCAAGGTGAGGTGTTGCAAACATACCTTCATCCCGTATTTTCTTGGCTGCTGTTACAGAGAGGTGAAGATCATCGCCATGCAGGAGCGGCAGATAGATTTCGGTACCTTTGGCGAGAAGCTCAGAGAGCGGTGGTGCTTGGATGACTTGAGTCGGCAGAATCTCTATAGAAGCAAACTGCTTAAGGTTGTAATTTGCCTTTGAAGCGCCGCCGCTTTGAACCGGGGCTCGGTCTGCTTCAGCAATCGCCGATGGTTTTGATTCAGGTTCCATGACTCGTGTCTCCTCACCCAATTCTGCACACCTAACCGGGCCCAATTTGACACGTAACTCTTGAGAGAGGCTTGCTTTTTTTCGACAAAGTTTGACTTCAAAACGTCAGTTATTGAACTACCCAAAACCGGCATCAGCCATCATGCGTATCGCAGGTCAGCTACGCGCGGATAGACAAATCTTTCGCAGCGACAGCAGCGTAGCTGGTTTATCGCTACATATCGTCAAGGGCTAATGTTTCATGGAAAATGATTAACATCGAGAACTACCAGAACAGAACTACCAGAACAGCACTACCAGAACTTAGTCTCAGCCATCAGCATCAAAGACATACCCGCTGCAGCGCCAGATACAAACAGGTTCCAGTCTCGATGTTCAACTTTGAGGACGCGCATCACGAAAAATGCGATCGACAAGATAATAGCAACGATCATCAGTTGTCCGAGTTCAATGCCAATATTGAAACCCAGCAGAGGAATAAGCACTGAGCCATCTCCCATCAACAGCGCGCGGAAGTAGTTCGAGAAACCCATACCGTGAATAAAGCCAAAGAACAACGCCATGAAGTAGATGCGCCGCATTTGTGATTGGCTAGGTTGCGCTCGGTGATTAATCACGTTTTGAAGTGCCGTGAGCAAAATGGTAACGGGAATCAGAAATTCAATAATGTCAGAGCGAATGCTAACGACATCAGTCGAGGCCAAGACTAACGTCACACAATGTCCCGCTGTAAATGCGGTGACGAGAATGATGATCTTTCGCCACTGTTCTAGCCGGTAGACTGCGCACAACGCCACTAAAAAAAG
>Ga0209631_10006825_pt1 | contig 11657 bp, 12 predicted proteins | sample COG_08_FD_184752 | JGI IMG/M metagenome (GOLD analysis project Ga0209631, IMG submission 184752) | Pelagic Microbial community sample from North Sea - COGITO 998_met_08 (SPAdes) (version 2) | ecosystem: Environmental > Aquatic > Marine > Neritic zone/Coastal water | place: Helgoland, sampling... | reverse complement strand
CTTTGAAGCCTAAGAATGGCGCGCTGGGAGGGAGTCGAACCCCCGACCTTCTGGTTCGTAGCCAGATGCTCTATCCAGCTGAGCTACCAGCGCGCACGAGAGACGCATTATCTAGGCACCCCTGTTCAAGGTCAACCGCGATCATTGGTTAACGAAAAAGAAATTGCTATGATCTTTGGGTTAACGTTGAGAAATATGGAATGCCAGATCTGACAGCAATTGGGATTGAACTCGCCCTTTTTGGTATGGGCACGGTCTTTTCTTTTTTGACATTGCTGGTCGTGACAACAAAGGCCATGTCGAGCCTTGTTGCAAAATTCTCGGTTGAAGAGCCGGCCCTGATGGACTCTGGTTCGGGCCAGCCGTCTGCCATACCTTCAAGCGACGTGCTTGCCGCTGTCTCGGCAGCAGTACATCAGTTTCGACGAGACAAGGATCGTTAGCCGCTGGTTTTTGATCAGTGGTGCAACTTTTTTCTAACGTGTCTGGGTCAAACATCCGGAAGTTTTGAAAAGAGGATGGCCGCGAGATAGCGATGGCCCACGGGTTGAATGGCGTAGCCCGGGTCTTGAGGGTGAGGACCGAAACCGCTCTGCTTTTGAGCCCCAACGAACGGCTTAAAAGCGCAGGGTGGACCATTAAAATTTAGGTTGTACTCACAGAATCATTGGAGCCGACTGTATGTCCGAGCAGGCCTTGCCGACCCAGAAGCCTTTAGGCATTACCGATGTTGTGCTGAGAGACGCACACCAATCCCTTTTTGCAACCCGGCTCCGCTTGGATGATATGTTGCCCATCGCCGAAAAGCTCGATCAGGTCGGGTTTTGGTCGCTTGAGAGTTGGGGTGGGGCGACCTTTGATGCTTGTATTCGATACTTAGGCGAAGATCCTTGGGAGCGAATTCGTGCGCTCAAAAAAGCGATGCCGAATACGCCTCAACAAATGTTGTTTCGGGGCCAGAATATTCTGGGTTACCGTCACTACGCCGATGATCTGGTCGAAAAGTTTGTTGAACGGGCTGCGATTAATGGGGTGGATGTGTTTCGGGTGTTTGACGCGATGAACGATCCCAGAAATTTAGAATGCGCCATTGCGGCGGTTCGACAGCAAGAAAAGCATGCTCAGGGAACCTTGTCTTACACCGTCAGTCCTGTCCACAGTCTGGAGGGTTGGCTGAAGATGGCAACTCAACTTGAGAACATGGGTGCGGACTCGATCGCCATTAAGGATATGGCGGGTTTGTTAACGCCGTATGCCGCATTTGAATTGGTGAGTGGCCTTAAACGAACGGTCTCAATCCCCATTCATATGCAGTGCCACGCAACTACAGGTTTATCAACTGCGACCTATTTGAAGTCCATAGAAGCGGGCATCGACAACGTGGACACAGCGATCAGCTCAATGAGCATGACCTACGGCCATTCACCCACAGAATCGGTGGTTGCGATCCTTGAGGGGACTGAGCGTGATACCGGCCTTGATATGAAGTTGCTCGAAGAGATCGCGGCGTACTTCCGCGAGGTTCGTAAAAAGTATGCCGCTTTCGAGGGCTCATTGCGGGGGATTGATTCCAGAATCTTAGTGGCGCAGGTCCCTGGGGGCATGCTCACCAATTTAGAAAGCCAGCTCAAGGAACAAAATGCGAGCGATCAACTCGACGCGGTGCTCAGTGAGATTCCGGTAGTGCGAGAGGAACTGGGCTTCATTCCGCTGGTGACGCCGACCTCGCAAATCGTGGGCACTCAATCCGTACTCAATATTCTGACGGGCGAGCGCTATAGCAATATTACAAAAGAGACCCAGGCGGTTTTGAAGGGCGAATATGGTGCGACCCCTGCGCCCGTTGATGCAGCGTTGCAGGCTCGTGTGCTCGATGGCAGTGAGCCCGTGACGGTTCGCCCCGCCGATTTATTGTCGCCTGAGTTTGAGCGGTTACATGCGGAACTCAAGGGGCTTGGGGAGGAGAAGGCGCTCGAATTCGGCGATCATTTTGAGGATGATGTTCTGACCTACGCGTTGTTCCCGCAGGTTGGGTTGAAGTTCTTTGAGCACCGCAATGATCCGTCGGCCTTCGAGCCCGTCCCGACACTCGATGATTTGGCGGTTTCCGGCCAATCAGATGCTGCAGGCCAAGGTGCCGCTGGGACAGAAACTTATACCGTCGCTGTTCAGGGTCAGAGCTTCGTTGTTGCAGTGACACCTGGAGGGGATATTGGTCAAATTGGGCCGATTGCCATAGCACCTGCTGCGCATCCAAGTTCAGAAAGCGCGGTCTCCGTGGGGTTCCCTGCGCCCCTTGCGGGCAACGTGTTTAAAGTCTTAGTCAAAGCTGGGGACCCGGTTGCTGCCGGTCAGGTCGTCATCATCTTAGAAGCGATGAAAATGGAAACCGAAGTGCGCGCGACCAGTGCCGGCGTAGTCCGCGATGTGTTGGTCCGTGAAGGTGATGCGGTCAAGGTCGGTGAATCTCTAATGATGCTGAGCTGATACCGTGGATCAATTGATACAATTGTGGCAAGGCACTGGGCTGTACCAGATGCTCCCGAGTCAGCTGGCTATGGTCTGTATTGGCCTTGGGCTGCTCTACCTAGCGATCGTCAAAGGCTTTGAGCCGTTGCTTCTAGTCCCGATTGGTTTCGGCGGGATTTTGGCTAATATTCCTGGTGTCGATATTGCCGTTGGTAACGGTATCTTGTACCAGTTTTATAGCCTCGGAATCGAGACCGGGATGTTTCCGTTGCTGATTTTTATGGGCGTCGGGGCTATGACTGATTTTGGTCCACTCCTAGCCAATCCTAAAACTCTGTTTTTAGGGGCTGCAGCCCAATTTGGAATTTTCGCAACGCTGCTTGGTGCCCTGGCCCTGACCCAGTTGGGGGTGTTTGATTTTTCGGTTGCTGAGGCCGCTGCCATTGGCATTATTGGCGGGGCAGACGGCCCGACCGCGATTTACGTTGCGGGTCAATTGGCGCCTGAGCTCTTGGGCGCGATCGCTGTCGCAGCCTACTCTTACATGGCGCTGGTGCCTCTCATTCAGCCTCCCATCATGCGCGCGCTGACGTCAGAGAAAGAGCGTCAAATTGAAATGAAACAGCTGCGTGAAGTCTCTCAGCGCGAGAAAATCCTATTCCCACTGATGCTGTTATTGCTCGTTGCTCTGATGGTGCCCAGCGCAGCGCCGCTGCTCGGTATGTTTTGTTTTGGCAATCTTATGCGCGAGTGCGGGGTTGTGGATCGGCTGAGCGATACGACCCAAAACGCCTTGATCAACATCACCACGATTTTTTTGGGTTTGGCGGTGGGGTCAAAGCTTCAGGCGGAACAGTTCCTGGTTGTCGAAACACTTGGCATCTTAGTGCTCGGAATGGTGGCGTTTTGCATTGGCACGGCAGCCGGTGTGCTGATGGCTAAACTGATGAATCTCGTCATTAAGAAGCCGATCAACCCACTGATTGGGGCGGCCGGTGTCTCAGCGGTCCCTATGGCGGCGCGAGTGGCCAGTAAGGTGGGGCTAGAAGCAAACCCCAATAATTTTTTATTAATGCATGCGATGGGCCCGAATGTTGCGGGTGTGATCGGCTCTGCGGTCGCTGCAGGTATCTTGATTCAGTTCGTTGGCGGGTAAAGTCCATTGAACCCTCGCCAGGGTCTTGACTTGCCGAGGGGCGCTTTGTAGCGTGTGAGGCCCGTTAGTCATAAGCTGCGTAAAACTTCTTGTGGCGTACTCCAAAGGGTATGCGTTCACCAAGGGGTAGAATGAATACGTCAGTTGATCAGCGTCGTGGAAAAGCACGTTGACCAGTAAATCGCCTTCAAGAAAGGCCTAGTTCAAAACAAGAGAGGAAACACCATGCAAGAACATCTGCAATTTTACATTAACGGCGAATGGGTTGATCCCGCGACCCCAGCAACTTTGGATGTGATCAATCCCGCCACCGAGCAGCCGTTTGCAACGATCAGTATGGGAAGCGCAGCAGACGTCGAAAAAGCGGTTGCAGCCGCGACTCAGGCATTCGATAGTTTCTCAACAACGACGGTCGCGGAACGCGTTGAGCTTTTGGGCGCCATTCTCGCCGAGTACACCAAACGATATGATGACATCGCTCACGCGATCTCTACTGAAATGGGCGCGCCAATTTGGTTGTCTAAGGCAGCGCAAGCGGCAACGGGGCAGGGGCACTTCGCAACGACCCTCGAGATTTTAAAGAACTATGAATGGGAAGAGCGCAAAGGCAAGTATTTGCTGCGCCGCGAGCCTGTGGGTGTCTGCGGATTGATCACGCCATGGAACTGGCCGATCAATCAGATCTCTTGCAAGGTTGCGCCGGCACTGGCGGCGGGTTGCACCATGGTGTTAAAGCCGAGTGAAGTCGCACCGGTCAATGGCATTATTCTGGCTGAAGTCCTGCACGCCGCTGGCGTTCCCGCTGGGGTCTTTAACTTGGTCAACGGTGACGGGCCCGGTGTCGGTGAGGCGATGTCTTCGCATCCCGATATCCACATGATGTCCTTCACAGGTTCCACCCGTGCGGGCGTACTGGTTGCGAAAGCCGCAGCAGACACCGTCAAGCGAGTAGCACAGGAATTGGGCGGCAAGTCAGCCAATATCGTGCTTGAAGATGCTGACCTTGAAACAGCAGTCAGCGGCGGCGTCAGTCAGGTGTTCACCAATTCAGGACAAAGTTGTAACGCGCCAACGCGGATGTTGGTGCCTGAGGCATCACACGCACAGGCGCTGGAAATTGCGCGAAACACCGCGGCAGCCGTAAAGCCTGGCGACCCCTTTGGCGAAGGCACAACCATTGGTCCCGTCGTCAGTGAAGTGCAGTGGGATAAAATCCAGGGTTTGATCCAAAAGGGTATCGATGAAGGTGCCGAGCTGGTTTGCGGCGGTACGGGTCGGCCTGATGGCTTGAACGCGGGGTATTACGTCAAGCCAACCATCTTCGGCAATGTCACAAATGATATGACCATTGCGCGGGAAGAAATCTTTGGGCCTGTGCTGACGATCCTGCCTTATAAGAACGAGGAAGAAGCCATTGAGATCGCCAACGACACGCCCTATGGGTTGTCGGGGTATGTACAATCAGGCGATGTTGATCACGCCGTTGCGGTTGCGGCCCGCATTCGTAGCGGGAACGTTCACATCAATGGCAGTGGCGCGGATTTTACAGCGCCCTTTGGTGGCTATAAGCAGTCCGGTAATGGCCGGGAATGGGGCGATCTTGGTTTCGAAGAATTCCTCGAAACCAAAGCTGTCTTTGTTCCTGCTGCCTAGAGCGATGCGGCGGGCTAAAATAGCCTGAGCATTTGTTTGATCTAAAACGCCCCGCTTGGGGCGTTTTTTTTAGTAAGGTGATGGCGTTAGTGTTTGACTCGGCATTAATGTCCTAATTTGCTTTTGTATCAGGGTTTTCAATCCAAAGACCCATGGTAGACTCAAAATTGACACATGTTTGGAGCATCGGGATATGGCGAGGGTAGAAACTGGAACAGAAGATTTATTGGCAGAGAATCAAGACGGGGTTGGAATCATTACGCTGAACCGCCCGGAAGCGCGTAACGCAATGTCGGGCGAGATGAACGCGGCGCTTTCCCAGACCTTAGCCGATTGGGAACTTGATCCTGGGATTAAGTGCATCGTGATTACCGGTGCGGGTAAAGGGTTTTGTGCCGGCGGTGATGTAAAAGGCATGGCCGCATCCGGGGATGGCACTGTTGGGGATAACACAATCGACGGCGCTATCCACAAACAACGCGTGAACCAGCGGGCAACCGCGGGTAAGTTATTCAAGATGCCAAAGCCAACCCTTGCTGCATTACCCGGAGCAGCTGCAGGAGCAGGCTTAAGTTACGCGCTGGCCTGCGACATGCGGGTCATGGCCTCTACCGCGATTATGACCACGGCTTTTGCCCGGGTGGGGTTTTCCGGGGACTATGGCGGCACGTACTTTATGACTCAACTATTGGGCACTGCAAAGGCGCGAGAGCTCTATTACCTCTCGGACCGCATCGATGCGGCTGAGGCGCTACGGCTTGGCTTAACCAACTGGGTGGTCGAGCCTGAGATGTTGATGGATAAAACCATGGAGATCGCTAATCGCCTTGCCAAAGGCCCGACAGTTGCCTATCGGTACATGAAAGAGAACTTAAATCGCGCACTTGTGGGCGATGTCGATGATTGCCTGGATCTTGAAGCAACGCACCATGTTCATTGTGGTCAAACCACGGACCATAAAGAGGCGACGAAGGCGTTTGTCGATAAGCGTGAGCCGGTCTTTTTTGGGCGTTAATCAAATTTAAACGCTCAATCGACTTGAGCCTAATCGGGTTGATGAAAGGGCCGCTTCTTGCGGCCTCAATCAAAGGGGCAGCAGTCCCTTGCGTGAATATCATCGTAAACAGACGAATAAATCCAGAGGACGCCCATGGCAATTGCTTATCTCAACGGTGCGTGGACGGCTCCGAGCGACGCTAAAATTTCGGTTTTCGACCGGGGCTTTATGTTCGGTGATGGGGTCTATGAGGTCATGCCAGTCTACGGCGGTAAAATTTTCACCAAGACTGCCCACCTTGAACGCCTTGCCCGATCCCTCAGAGAAATTCGGTTGACAACTCGGTTTTCGGAAGAGGACTGGTCGCAGCTGCTGGATCAGGCGGTCGAGAAGGCGGGTGAGGATAACGCCCTGATTTACCTGCAAGTGACCCGTGGGGTGGCGCCCGAGCGCTCCCATGTCTATCTCGCCGCTGAGCCGACGGTGCTGATTACGGTGACGCCTTTTACCCCAAACAACGAGCAGGACATCGTAAGCCTGAGGGTCTGCACCAAGGAGGATTTTCGCTGGCACCGCGCGGACATCAAGGTGACGAGCCTGATCGCCAACGGAATGATCAAAAATGAGGCGCTGGCGGAGGGTTACCACGACGCGATTATGGTTCGAGCGGGTTTTGTGACCGAAGCTACGTCTTCTAACGTATTCATAGTGGTCGACAGGGAGATCATGACCCCGCCAAAAAGTGAGCTACTGCTCCACGGCATCACTCGAGAGGAAGTCATTAGAATCGCGCAGGGACTGGACTTGAAGGTCAAAGAATGCGAGTTTCAGGCGAGTGCGCTTGAAGGAGCCGATGAGGTCTGGTTAAGCGCTACGGGCATGGAAGTACAGCCGATCGGAGAAATCAACGGCATGCAGGTCGGTGACGGAAAACCCGGGCCCATCTGGCGGCAGATGTTCCGAGCTTTTCAAGACGAGAAGCAGAAGGCGATCGAATGTATCGATTAAAGTAAGCGAAAAGATTCATTGGACGACTTGTTGTTGTCCGGAATAAAGTACAGTCACGAAAACTGAGGAGAAGTAATTATGGCGTTGAAAGACTCCAAAACAGAACAGAACTTGAAAGATGCCTTTGCTGGCGAATCCCAAGCAAACCGTCGTTACCTCTATTTTGCATCAAAAGCAGACGTAGAGGGCTACAACGATGTGGCAGCAGTCTTCCGCTCAACCGCCGAAGGCGAAACCGGTCACGCCCACGGGCACCTCGAATACTTGGAAGAAACCGGAGATCCTGCGACAGGTCTGCCAATGGGTAACACCGCCGACAATTTGAAAGCGTCGGTCGCAGGTGAAACCCACGAGTACACGGATATGTATCCGGGAATGGCCTCAACGGCGCGTGATGAAGGGTTCGACGAAATCGCAGATTGGTTCGAAACCTTGGCCAAGGCAGAAAGAAGCCACGCAAATCGCTTCCAAAAGGCGCTCGATGCACTCGACGACTAGATTGGACGGTTAAAAGGGATTAATCACGCGCCCTTTGAGGGCGCGTTTTTATTGGAGGAGACAAAAATGTTACAACGTGCAGATTTATGGTCACTGGAAGATTATTCGGAGCACCGACTGAGCTTCAGAGAGGCCGTGTTGGCACACAAAAAAGATCGCCGAGTCCACATCGGAGAGCACGTACAGCTGATCTTTGAAGACCGGTTGACGATTAAATATCAGATTCAGGAGATGCTACGGATCGAGAAAATTTTTGAGTCCGCAGGGATCCAAGAAGAGCTCGATGCTTACAATCCTTTGATTCCTGATGGCGGCAATTGGAAGTGCACCATGCTGATTCAATACGAGGATATCACCGAGCGTAAGCGTCGGTTGGAAGAACTCGTCGGTATCGAGGATCGAGTCTGGGTCCGTGTGGGATCAGGAGATCGGATCTGGCCCATTGCCGATGAGGATATGGATCGTAGTAAAGAAGATAAAACCGCAGCGGTGCACTTTATGCGCTATGAAGTTCCTGAGGCTGACCGCCAAGCGGCGAAGGCGGGAGAACCGATCGTGTTTGGTGTGGAGCACGTTGCCTATCCGTGCGAGCCAGAGCCAGTCTCTGATGTTGTGAGAACCGCGCTCACCGCCGACTTCACCCATTAGGGCCAATCGTCCTGGTAGGGGCTTGCCCCTGCCAGGGCTGATCCCTATCCAGCATTTCAGCGGTCATCTGCCTGAATAGCAGTTGTGAGATAAATAGTAGGTGTGGAATAAGGTGTGGAATAAATAGCCGGCGTTGAATAAAGAGCCGGTGTAGGCTCAATAGCAGCAATCGGGAGTAAGGTTTTTCCTGAACAGCGGGTTTTCCCTCTATACTCATCAAAAGAGATGATGCCAATCATTGGATGAGCGAGGAAAGAGATGATGCAAACGATTAGATTGAGACTGGCAGGGTTGGTTTTGCTACTTCTGGCGACGAGCTGCGGCATTAATAACCTGCCCACCTTCGATGAAGGCGTCAAAGCTGCCTGGTCACAAGTACAGAACCAATATCAGCGCCGCGCTGATTTAATCCCCAATCTGGTGGCTACGGTTAAAGGCTATGCGGAGCAAGAGCGTGAAACCCTCCTTGCGGTCACCGAGGCACGGGCTAAAGTGGGCTCGATGCAGGTTGATCCGGCTCTGATCGATGATCCAGCGCGGTTGCAGCAATTTGAGCAAGCTCAAAGTCAGTTGAGCGGCGCCTTGTCCCGGCTGATGGTCGTGGTTGAGAAATACCCCGATTTAAAATCAAACCAGAATTTTTTGGCGCTGCAGTCTCAGCTCGAGGGCACAGAAAATCGAATCAGCGTGGCCCGGCGGGACTACATTAATTCCATGGCGCAGTACAATACGGAGCTGCGAACCTACCCCGGGAAGCTTTGGCATGGCTGGCTTTATCCGGAGCTTACCGTGCGAGAAGATTACTACGAGGCGACCGCTGCCAGCGCTGATCAGGCTCCGGTCGTGGCGTTTTGAAAATCCGTTTTTGGACGGGATGTTTACTCTGGCTCGCCATCAGCAGCGCCCTTGCTGCGCCGTCATTCCCGAGTTTGACCGCGAGGGTTGTTGACCAAGCGGGAATGATCAGCGCCCAAGACGAAGCTTCGATCGCCCTAATCTCCAGTCAGCTTGAAGCGGCCACCGGCAATCAATTCATTGTTGTGACCTTGCCAGACCTCGGCGGCGAAACGATTGAAGCCTATGGCTTTCAATTGGGCCGGCATTGGGGGATCGGGCAGAAGGAAGAAAATAACGGGCTGCTGCTAATTGTTGCAAAGGCAGAACGGAAGATTCGAATCGAAGTCGGGTACGGGCTTGAAGGGGAAATGACCGATGCGATCGCAAGCCAAATTATTCAAGGTACGATGGTGCCGAGCTTTAGAGCAGGGGCCATCTCAGACGGCATTTTGGTGGGGGCGCAACAAGTCGCTCAAGTGATTTCTGGAGACTTTGTGCCTAAGCCCGTAGCGCGGCGTTCCTCCGGCGGGGGCGCGGGCCTGCCCAATGCGACTTTTCTGGTGTTGTTTGTCGTGATCATGGGACTACGAATGTTTTCTGGCTTTTCAGGTGGTTTTGGTCGGCGTCGTCGTCATCGAGGTGCGCTCGTCGGGGGTGCTTACGGCGGCTCTGGCGGTTTCGGGAGAGGGGGTTTTGGCGGCGGCGGTTTTGGTGGCGGCGGCTTCAGCGGCGGTGGCGGTGGCTTCGGCGGCGGCGGTGCAAGCGGAGGATGGTGATGAGCGATTTATTGACCGAACAAGAACTGACGCAGATCTCCCAGCGCATCAGCGAGATCGAAGCTCGAACGGACGCCGAAGTGGTCACCGTGCTTGCCGAGCAAGCGGATGATTACTATTACATTCCGACGCTTTGGGCGGCGCTTGCCGGTGTTGTTACACCCTCGGTTTTAATCTTGCTGCCGTTTTGGTTTGAGCTCATCGATGTGTTGATGGTGCAATTTTCGGTCTTTGTTATTTTGGCGGTGGCGCTGCGCTATCCGCCGTTGCTAAGGCGATTAATTCCCCGCGGCGTTCGGCAATGGCGGGCCAGCAATCTAGCCAGACGGCAGTTCTTAGAGAACAACTTGCATCACACAGGGCAAGAGCTTGGGGTTTTAATTTTTGTCTCTGAGCTCGAGCGTTATGTCGAAATCCTAGTGGACCGCGGTGTTGCGAGGGCCTTGCCCAATGAGGTCTGGGAGACGATCGTCAATCAGCTCGTGGCGGAAGTGACCCAGGGCAATGTTTATGCAGGCTTTGACGGCTGCTTAACCTCGGTGGGCGATGTGCTTGCAGAGCAGTTTCCGATTACATCCGAAAAAAACGAATTGCCCAATCATTTGGTGCTGCTGTAGAGCGCTTGCGCGCGGCTTCTGGCCTTGTCCTCGGCTGGCCAAATCAGGTCAGAACAGTCAGCAAAAAGCGATCAGCAAACAGATCTGAAAGACGGATTAAAAACAGTGGATTACAAAAAGCCGAGGGTCGCCTGCTTGGGCAAGCGCCAGACATTTCAGGCGTTGTCCTTCTGATTGGTTTGGAAACCTAAAGAGTGCTGGTGAACCCCACTCAATGCACCTAACCTGCGCTTCTGGTCCGTTTGGGTGCAGTTGGGCCGTGGGTCATAAATTTGTCAATGGCCTCACTGACTGCGTCGGGTGCATGGACAGCGACCTCATGGCCAACCCGGCTCAGCACCGAGAGGTCCGCATTCGGCAGTCGTTGAAAATCTCTTAAATTCGCGTGGAGGAGACTGTCTCCGGAGCCTGCAATCATTAGAGTCGGGGTGGTGAACGTCTCAAGCGCTTGGCTGAGATTGAGTGCAGACATTGAATCTAATCCGCCAGTGATATGACCCTCAGAAATAGTCATGAGGTGGTTCACTCGATCCTCAAACCAAGCCTCGGTTTCAAGCTCCGGTAGGGTTCTCCCCGAGCGGTAGCGATCCATAAAAAAGTTGCGATCACCCCGGGCCCGCGCGGCAAGTTGCGCATCAACCATCGCTGGGTCGTAGGCGCCGATGCCACCGCTGGGTATGGGCGCCATGACGATGAGTTTTTCGAGTCTGTCTGCATGATGGGCACCCAAGGTGTAGCCGATGCCGCCGCCGAGACTGTGCCCAGCAAAAGTAACCTTGGGCAAGCCTAGATGATCAAGAAGGCCCACGACATCCTTGGCATATTGCTCAATCGAGTAGCCGTCAGCGGTGTGTTCGCTGTCCCCGGTACCGCGACATTCCATTAAAATGATTTGATAGCGATCTTTCAGGCGATCCGCGACGGGCTGCCAATTCACCCGTGAGGCGGTGTAGCCATGATGGAGCAGCAGTACCGGCCCACTGCCTGTGATTTCGTAC
>Ga0209631_10006820_pt1 | contig 11660 bp, 9 predicted proteins | sample COG_08_FD_184752 | JGI IMG/M metagenome (GOLD analysis project Ga0209631, IMG submission 184752) | Pelagic Microbial community sample from North Sea - COGITO 998_met_08 (SPAdes) (version 2) | ecosystem: Environmental > Aquatic > Marine > Neritic zone/Coastal water | place: Helgoland, sampling... | reverse complement strand
CTTGGTTGTTTTGCTATTGCTGTCTCGAAAGGACTACAGTATGGAGTTCCTCTAGAGGAGTTTGTAGATACCTTTACTTTCCAAACTTTTGAACCACGAGGTATGGTTGAAGGACATGAAAATATCAAGATGAGTAACTCTATCATTGACTATGTGTTTCGAGCACTTGGTCTAGAGTACTTAGATAGAACAGACATAGTTCAAGTGCCGCCAAAAGATAAATCTGTTCAGGAAACGGAGCCTGTAGAATTGGTTGAAAAAAAAACTGAATCTGTAGCTAAAACAGAGGCAAATCCCATAGCTAAAACAGAGGCAAATCCTCTTGAACAAGCAGAAAATTCAGTTGCTACAGTACAAGAGGTTCTTGGCGACATGATGGGAGATGCACCAGCTTGTAATGAGTGTGGGCACATTACTATCAGAAATGGATCTTGCTATAAGTGTTTGAATTGTGGAAACTCTCTGGGTTGTAGCTAGTTAAATATAGGTAGATTCATTCATTTAATGAACGAAAATTTAATATTTTTATCATACTCTTTGGATAACTCATTCTATATATAATATAATCTATGAACTATATTCTGTATCACAAAGGAGCTATTCCTGAGCATTTAAAATATTGTATCAACACGATACTAAGTGTTGACAAACACGCAAATGTTCATCTAATTACGGACCAAATTTATTCTCAAAAATCTTTGAGTGTCATAAATATTAATGACTTAGGTAAACTAAATTTTTTAACAAGTTTTAAAAAAAACCTCTCAAAGTATAACCTGCTCCAAAATCCTTTATGGCTGACATCTTTAGAAAGAATATTTTATATAAATGAATATGTGCAGAATAAAAAAATTGAAGAATTTATACATTTTGATAATGATGTTTTAATTTACGAACCTTTCGAAACTATAAAAGAAATGTTTTCCAAGGGAATAAATGGCTTTTACATTACTCCACTTAATGAAACAAATCTAGTATTTGGCTACTCATATAGCGATTCAAACGAAGTGTATGAAAAAATTTGTAAAGAGATTAAAAAAATAGTAAACGATTATGAATATTATCAAAAAAAATATAATCAAAACAAACCTTTGAATGAAATGAAAATTTTATCTATTGTTGATCGTGAAAATTCAAATCTAATTCAGAAATTACCCATATTGCCACATGAAGCTTTACATATTTTTGACCCTGCTTCATATGGTCAATTTTTAGGTGGTACCCATCAAAAGCCAAAAACATTTTTTAGGAGCAATTTTGTAACCCAAGCACATAATATAGGTATTGAGTTGATTTCAAAAAGAATAAAATTTTACTTCGATGATGGTTCTCCCAGTGTAACATCTGAACTTGGACATACTTCACGACTAAATAACTTGCATATCCACTCTAAGAAGTTACAAAAATATGTTCCTTCTATATATCGTGAATTCAATTAAATGATTTTTTTGCTCTGTAAAGAAAACCACTAAAACCATAAAAAATATCGCAAATTAAGTAAAGAAGTCGGATGTGAATTAAAATATCAAAATTGCTGAATGTACTAGAAGTTGTATTTAGTAAAAATATAAATATGGCTTCGCGTATTCCAAGTCCTGCAGGTACTCCAACAAAAAAAAGGCCTATGTAGCTTGCTATCAAATAGTAGATTGCCCTTGGTAAATAATCACGAAAACCAAAATTATAAAATATCAAAAAAGTAAAAAGATTTGTCAAAATCAAAGAAATAAAAATATAGTTTGAGTAATTCAACATTGAATTTTTATTTATCTTATTATTTTTAAAATATACTTTTTTGAAAACAAAAATTGTTACAAATTGAATTACTATCATAAAAATTATTATTTTTAGATTGTTTGTAGAGTCAATATTTTTAAGATAAATATTAGTTATAAGCAAAACTGGAAGTGACAGGATTGGAATTAAAAACTGTTCTTCAAGTAATCCGAACATAATCTTTTTTGAATCTGGTTTTTTACTCTGCTGGTCTAATCTAATGGAGATAACTCCTAACCCCCCAGGAAAATATTTCCCAATATTAGAAAAACTCCAATCAAAGAAGATATGTGTCTTTTCTTTATTATTATTTGAACTAGAAAATTTTACCCAAGTTAAACCTATGAAAAAATAAACAATTAGAAGCACAATAACTTCTGAGATATTTAATGTAAATGTATAGACAGATATATTGAATTCATCTCTAATTAAAGAAGATATATAAAAAATAGAGATTATTGAAATAATTAAGTTTATTCTCTTTAATTTTTTTTGAAAAGAATCACTATTAAGAATCTTAAAAAAAAATTCTATATTATTCTTCATTTTGAATGTATTCAGTTCGAATAGCTTTTTCTTCTTTAAAAGCTTCAACAAAAATAAATATTGTAAATAATCCAAGAATGATGCTAATCAAGGCCCAAGAACCGATATAAGAGGAGTTGAATAAATTATAACTAGTAAATATAAGCAAGAACCTAAAAATAACAATAACAGTAGCAATTAAAGAATATAGAAAGAAAGAGTCTAGAAATGCTGATCGTTGATATTTTCCAATAAAACGTTTATTTTCAATTTTTAACTTAAAAAAATGAATGGATAGTTTAAAAAGTGTAATCAGCATCTTGAATGATCCAAGATTACTTTTTTGTTTTCCATATGAAACTATATTGTTAATTTGAAAAATTCTATAAAAAGATACTGCTGCTATCGCAGAAAAGTAAAAAGGGTACCCATATCTTTTTGGGTATTTTTTAATATTTATTATTTCTAATACTTTTACGTTAATACCGAAAAGGCCGTTCAGAGGATCATATAACTTATTTGTTCCTGATGTAAACTGTAAAATGATTGTAGCAAATAAGTTTCCAAAGTATCGTTTGTTTGGTATCTGCCCTTCTATTCCTCCATCCCAGAACCTATTAGATTTAATAAAGTCATAGTTATCTGACTCAAGAAGGGTTTGGATTTTTTTTATATCTTTTATCTTAAATTGATCATCACCATCTACTTTTATTAAATACTTGTACCCACAAGATTCAGCTTTTTTAAGAAGTTTTAATGTAGAACTTCCTGCTCCAATGTTTTTTGAATTCTCAATTATCTCTATATTACTTCTTTTTTTATAATTTAATAATATTGTATTTGTTGAATCTGTGCTTCCATCATTTATTACATAAATTTGAAGACCAAGCTCACTTAGTTCATTTAAAACTTTTTCAATATGTAGCTCTTCATTATACGCTAAAACCCCAATTGCAATATTATGATCCAACTTTAGTATCCCAACTTTTTACCAAAGAATTCATTTTTAATTTATATAGTTGACTCATAACAAAATCATAATCTAAATCAATTAATTCGCAATAGTTGCGTATTTGTTGGGGCCTAGGTTGATTTTCCGCATGAATAATTTTTAATGCCTTTTCTCTAGTCAAATGGCCCTCTCTAATTTGATTACTTCTGAAGAAATCATTTTCAGTAAAACCTGCATATATCCAGTAAATATAATTGTAAATGGGTGCAGTGCCATCACCTATTCTCCATGTTGTGGGAGTGCTGTCATCACACTCCCATGAAAACTCCCTTTGCAAATTTTCATTAATGTAATTTTCATCGAATTTTATAAATTCAAATAGTGAAAGAATCTTTCCTGTTTTAAAGTAGAAAGAAAAAAAGCCCTTTAATGAATCTAGTAATGAACTGTTTAAATATTTTGGATTAGAAAGCATTTTTTTCATATAAAAAAGACTCAGCTTGAAAAGCATAAAATATTTTTCTGCGTATGACTCAGATCTATTTCCAGAAGTAAATATTGGCTTAATCCCTGCAAAGCCATATTTAAAATATGTATGCTCAAATGGACTTTGAAACTGAACTATATATTTAGTTTTTTTATTTTTTGCGGCATTAAATAACTGTTTTTGCCATTCCTTATCCCCTGCCATTAAGATTGGGACCATTCCAATTTCTGGTTTTGAAAGCCAAGCTATAAAGTTTTTCTTAATATTGGCACGTTTTTTTTGTATGTCTGCAGACACCCAAACATGTTCTACTCCAAGTTTACCAACTACTCTAGCTTGATTTCTACGTGCTAAATCTGTAACCATACCCCAGTCATATGAAACAGCTACAAAATTATTGCTTAATTCTTTTTTCAAATAGCTTAAACCATAGGAACTATCTCGACCTCCTGAGAATCCAGCAACAATATTTTCTTCTTTTTCTAATACATTTAATAATTTTGAAATTTCTTGATACTTGTGGGGTTTATGTTCTTTGCAAAAATTACAGATATTATCTTTATCAAAATCCAAGAATGGTACCGTTTCTGGCAATATGCAGACTTTGCATCTTTTAAGTACTGGGTAAGTCAGTTCCCGTTCGTTGATATTTTTAACTATATCTTTTAATTGTGTTACATTTTGCTCAATACCATTACAATTTTCTTCTAAGTATTCATCAATTTCAAAATTTAAATCAATTATGATTCCTGTGTTTGGTTTCAATTGGAGTACTTCTCCATCTAATTTGTGTTTAGATAATACTTCGTCTGAGATCCACTCTTCTGAAGTAAATAAAACTACTGTATTATTTTTTAAAACATAATATATAGAACCGGTATTCGTGTATAAAAAATATTTTTTTCCACCATTAAAAGTTCCAGCAAACGATATCTCACCTGAAAGCAAACGAATTGTATTTTTTAAAGCTTCACTAAATTTATTTTCTTTTAAAAAGTGGTTTATCAGTGCTGGAATGACTTCTGAATCAAGATCACTTTCGATGACTAATTGATATTCTTTTATTAAATCTTTGTAATTAGTCACAATGCCGTTATGGACGACTGATAAATTTTCTGAAACAACAGGTTGATTATTTTCTTCAAAGTTTTCATCCCCATGAGTTTTGAGTCTTGTATGACCAATGTAAGTACATTTTGTGATACTACCCCTATTATCAAATAGACTTTTTTTTACTTCTTTATTGGAAAAGGGAACTGAAAATTTATTAATATCTACGATTTTATTATTAATTTGCATGAACCCAGATGCTTCTTTTCCCCGAGTTTCTGAGTTTATCCCAATATCATAAAATATTTTTTTATCTTCTAAATTAAAATTGCCAAAAATTCCACACATATATAATTAAGCTTAATATTAGGTAACTTATAAAAAATTATAATGGTAGATAAAAAACAATTCTTAAAAATTCTTATGCTATTTATAGTTATCAGTTTATTCTTCAGGATTGATTTTAGGTTTAAAACTTCTGTTGAATGCTGTTCAGATGATTATGATTATTATGCTCATGCTGAGACAATTGCATTAGACCAAGATTTTGATTACTCAAATCAATTACCTGACCTTCATCCTTTTACTTATGAAAATGAAGGCAAAAGATCTCCGGTAGGATTTCCTGGAGCTGGAATTATGGCTTCTCCATTTTTATTTATTGGCAATTATTTAGATGTGAACTTTAATCTCAATACTGGCAGTGAAGTACTTAACTATAAATTACTGCTGTATTCTATGTCGCCTATATTTTATTTCTTCCTTAGTTTTATTATTCAATTTAAATCCCTTGTTCGGTTAGGGTTTGGTGTAAATAAATATAAATTACTTACACTTATTAGTGGTTCTGGTATTTCATACTTTGCCTTTGAACGATTCAGCATGACACATGTATATGAAATGTTTATAATTTCTTTGTTAATTTGGGCATTAATTGGTTTCTATAAATACAATAATTCTCTATCAGGATTTCTCATTCCACCAATTCTCATGTTTTCATTTTTAATAAGAATGTCTAATTTTTATGTTTTTATAATCCCTTTAATAATCAGAAGTATCATTAAAGAAAAATTTCATAAGTCAAACAATCTTCTTAACAATTATTATTTTATTTTATCTAGTGTTGCAACTTTCATGTCTTACAACTTTATTTCTAATGAAATCTACGGTAAATTAATTATCAACCCACAAGAAGTTTACGGGACAGATGTAACCGTAGGGAGTGTTCTTTCAGGCAGTATTGGTAATCTGATAACTCAATCATTATCAGATTTCTTTTTAATTTTATTTGGGAATGAGTTTGGAATTTTTTGGGTAAGTCCAATTATTTTTTCTGGTTTTATTCTCTTACTTTTTGACTTTAAAAATATAAATAAAATAAGTACTTTCCTTCTCTTAATTTGTTTTGCTCAGAACTTTGCAATAATTCTTATATGGAGATCAACGGCAGCTTCATATGGTTTTAGATACCTGTATTCGTTAGTTCCATTAGCTGTTCTCATTTTTTATCAATACAAAAGATCTAGCAATAGTAAATATTTTGATCTTGTTTTTTATATGTCTATTTTTTCAAATTTATCCATTTTATTTTTTGAAACAACTGAACAGACACAGTTATCGATGATCGAAATCGAAAACTCTTTTGGGATTATCAGAAACTATTCAGAACCAGAATATGTTACGGGTATTTTTAAATCCTTTTTTGAACTTAATAGTCTATTAATTATTTTTACAACAAGTCTGATTGGCGTTATCTTTTTCAAACTTTTACTATTAATTTTTGACATTTCATTAATACTAGAAAAACTTTCACAGTTGGGATTGCCAACAAAAAATGAAGATTTTCTGCTTTATTTAGATAATCTATCGCTTATCTCCATAAATAAATTGGTTTTAATTATTTTGCCAATATTTCTCTTTTGTGTTTATGTTGTGACTATATTAAAAAATACTACCTATAAGTCATAAGATATCTAGTCATATATTTTTTAAGTGTATTAAAAATAGTATTGTTAGTTCTGATTTGATTATATAATATTTTTCTAGGGCGCTTAGCTCAGTCTGGCAGAGCGCTTCCCTTACAAGGAAGAAGTCACAGGTTCAAATCCTGTAGCGCCCACAAAAATTTTTTAAAATCACCAAATAAATATGATTTTTAATGATAGGTTACATTTAAAATATATGTTATAAATTATATATTTTCTTTACTCCAAAAGAATATTTAGAAAAACTTATTGTATTCAAAGGAATATTCTTTTCAATTTCTGTATCTTTAACATTAAGTATTTTAAATTCTACAATATTTTTATCAAGAAAGAATCTTGATACGTGCTTTGAGCGATTTTTTGTGTTTTCAAAAATAATATTATTATCAATTGTTATCCTTACATTTTTATATTCGTAATAATTTCTTGTATATACAATTTTTAAACATGGAGATAGCATTAGTCCTTTGTGCGTAACATGTTTAATTTCGCTTATATCTCTAAAAAGAGTTTTTTCTTTCTGTTTATACTTTCCCAGTTGTGTATTTTCTTTAATTTCTTTATATAAAACGTTATCATTGGAATAAGTCCTATATCTAAATTTAAATTTATCTACGTCTGTGTCGAAGGAATCGTTGTAAAGCTTGAAATTATTTGTGTCAAAATACCAAGAAGTTATTTCCCTTGTCTTAAAAAGCCTTTTTAACTCAAAATTATAAAAGGTTTTAAAGTCTTCCAATTCCAAGTCGCTAAAAGCTAGTTTAAGCTCTTTTCTATATTCAATCATTTTGAAAAATTGATCCATCTTGTACCAGTGTCTGAGAATCACATCTATAATCTAAAATCTTTGTAAACGTAGGGCCATACTCTTGTTTTTTTCTATATTGTTGCAAACAAAATTGAGTTTTTTCTGAAATAAATGAATTTATGTTCACTTTGGAACTATCTTTAACCGCTATTCCAATCTTGGTATTAATTATACTAATAGTCTCAATTGCAACAGTAGATTTTTCTCCTACTGAAAGACCTTTGTCTTGACATAGGGCTAGGTCTAATGTTTCAAATATATAGCTACCACTTGAAACATCCAGACAATCATTGTTAGCATTTGTAATTATCAAGTTGCCAATTTGAATCTCTGAATAATCTAAATCTAATCCATCAAATGCTGAATTTTTAATGTTTATATTTTTAATCGTACCTTGAGATTTTAGAATATTAATAGAATCCTCACAAAACATATTGTTTGCTTCCAATACTATATCCTCAATCTGTAAATTGTTAATAGTGAGGCATCCGGTTAAAAGATTTTCATCGTAAGTAAGGCCACTGTTTTCTAATGTCACATTAGTTTTTAAAATTATTTTCCAATCTTTAAATTTGGCCGTTCCCTCTATAATTACCCTATCTTTTTTAGAAATAAGTTTAGCAATAATTTCTTTAGCTTCATTGTCTATTTGTATAACTGGTTCACCATATAAACGAAGATAAAGGTCTTGTTCAATTTCTAATTTATTTTCCTTTTTTGACTGACTTTCAAGGAACACCTCTCTACTTTCTCCTAACAAAAATGCTTTGACCCCTTCAACCTCAACCTTTTTTGAAAAAACCTCTTCAACATCAATACTATTTTCAGATATAAAACAGTCAATAAGTTTTGGGTCACATAACTCGAAATTATTATTCTCAAAATTATAAAAAAGATAGTTAAAATCTTCCGGATAATATATAGAAGCATTATTTGAGTTAAAATCTAGGTAAGTTGGAAGTACATTACTAGATAGTCCAGCTATATAAGTTAAATTATTTATATACTTTGCAATTACTTTAGTTGACTCCTCTTTGGTTATTTTAATTCCTCGATTATTTAGTTTTTCATTAAAACTCTCATTATCAATATTTAGCTCCCTCAAAAGAAGCTCTGCAGCTTCATACAGCTTTTGGTATTCAAGGTAGTCTTGTCTCCACCTAATGTGTCCCAACTCTAAAAAATTTGAGTTGCCATCATAGTAAATTGGATGAAACTGATTATTTATTTTATCAAAGAAAAATTTTCTTTGATGTGTTGTGATCCCATGATCGTTTAGTAGTGCAAAATTAGCAGCATCAAATTTATAGAATAGATTTTGATCTTTTCCTAAGTAGCTATAGTTAATTTGTCTTGAAGGATGATAGGAATTAAAGATAGCTTGATTGTATTTCTCAAGTGCTTCTACTGTTATCTTTGAAGAATTTATATTTTTTTTACTCCAATATTTATTTACTACCCGCGAGATAAATAAGGGATTTGTCTTATTTGGATTTTTACTTTCAACACCCATAAATTTCCAATAAAAGGATTCGTTAGTCTCAATCAACGGACCCTCTCTAAAATAGTTGTACTCTATCATTTCTTTGGATTGCTTTTCCTGAAATATGAAGCTATTCACAGAAAATTGATTACTCCAATTTAACATACCTACATTTACATAAAATGATCTGGGACTTAAAAAACCACTCTCTTCTAAGAGTGTTGTAACAACAATCTCATTGTCATAATTTCTTGTACCTGGAAGAAATAATTTAAATTTGGTTATTCCAAAAATATTACCACTAAGAAGTTTTACATCTAAAGATGCCATTAAGTCAGAATTTATGTGATCTTTTTTGTCTCCTGAGATTCTTATCTCTGCAGAAAATTCACAGATAAAATTATCTTTAAAGCTTGCAATAACTTTTGCCTGGAACTCTTTTTTATATTTTGGCTCTATACCTCCTGTATTTGTCAATGAGAGCTCAAAAAGGTTTGTGTACCAACCTTCTCTGTCAGCTACCTCTATATCTAGTGAAGCTATATTTCCAAATTTTATACTTTCATAATCTAAGTAGTCTATTCCGTTACAAAATGGCAAAATGGATTCTTCAATTGATATTCTTGGTTCCTGGTTTTGGATTGAAATATTTTCATTTTTAGGATAATTTTTAAATGCAAAAAGAATACCAAAAAGTGAAATACTTATAAAAACTAAAAGTAAAAATCTTCTACTCAGATGGAACGTCCAATGAAATTGTCAATACTTTAGATGTTTCAAACATTTCTTCAATGGATTTTAATCTTTCAATTGAGGTTGATCTGAATTGATAGTAATAACTTTCATCCATCGAGAAGTGAAAAAATTCTTTCAAACTTTCTAAATCTGCATTTCTTTCTGAAGATGTTATTTTCAAAAAGGCATAATTTTCATTGGACCCCAAAAGATTTGTTAGTTTTAATTTCCTGTTAAAAATAGCATAGATTTCAGTTACAACCACAATTACCGTAACAAAAAACATAAATTCTAGTGCTGTACTGGGATTTACATTAATTACAATTCCAACAGTAATTAAACAAAAATAAATAACTAACTCAGACGGATTCTTTACTGGTGTTCTAAACCTAACTATAGAAAGTGCACCAACCATACCAAGTGATAAAGCGATATTAGATGAAATAATTGAAGTAATTACATATCCTGTAATTGGTAATAGAGCAAATACTAAATATTGAGAATAGTTTTTTAACCATAATTGGTGAGAAATAATTGATAACAAGAGACGTAAATAAAGACCCAGTGATGCGGCAAGGAGGAGCAGCTGAAAGTTTTGTAAACTAAATATGTAATTAAAACCAAATATCGTATAAATCATTATCTTTACAATTATATACTCAGCTAACAATAATAATGCAAATTAAGAATCACAATGATATTTAAAAATATTGATTGCAATTATTAATTTCAAAAAGTCATAAAAAATATAATAAATATTCCTTTATATTTATTATATTTTTTTCTTTCATATTTTTTGTGATTCTTTTGTTAAGTCAGAATGTGTTGGAGCTTTTAATGCTCAAATATTTTACTCCGACGATGATCACTTATCTCTAGAAGGATCGAGATTATTAGCTAAAGAAATAATAAAGATTCTAAAAATTAAATAATATTTTTATAATTTATGATAAAGTTTTTTTCCATTCTTAAAATATATAGATATTTTTAGCAGCAAGTTTTTTGGACAAAATATTTTTATTTTTGCAAAGTATTTAAGTTAGATACTATACCTATAACAATCTTTTTTTAAAAATTGTAAAAATTACTGTTAGAAAGTGTCTGGCTCTTATTTTTTTTCCTTCTTCAAAAGTTCTTCCATTATAACTAATAGGAACTTCGTAAAAATTAGATCCTTTTTTGACTACAGTTGCCAGAATCTCAGCATGCTGTTGCCAGCCATTTGTCTTTAGATCTAATGGATTTACTAATTCTTTTCTATATAAGAGATAACAGCTATATGTATCGGTGAAAGTGGTATTGAAAAGTATGTTGAAAGTAAGAGTGATTAATTTATTACCAACTTTGTTCCAGAAATACATTACTTTAGTAAAGTCACTCCCTAAAAACCTACTTCCCATAACTAAATCAGGAGAGTAGCTTTTTATAATATTAAAAAATTTACTATATTCATAAGGATTATATTCTAAATCGGCATCTTGAAAAATGATATATTCACCAGATGCAACACTTAACGCTTTTTTCACAGCTGCGCCTTTTCCAGAGTTCTTTTCTAATTTTATATACTTATCTACCAATTGTTTGTTAGAAGAAATTAATTCATGAGTATTATCTGTAGAGCCATCATTTACTAAAATAACTTCAAGATTAAAGTCAATATTATTTTGTTTATTAACTCTTTCTAAGATTTCAATGAGAGTTGCCGATTCATTATAACATGGTATGACTACAGAGATATTGTATGGCATTTTTTAATACTAATATGCCCAGATAGTAGATTTAATCATTCTTAAAAATAAAATCTTCCCAATATTCTCCATGTGTAGCTGTGATAGGCAATCTAAAGTCATCATTTACTA
>Ga0209631_10006817_pt1 | contig 11662 bp, 4 predicted proteins | sample COG_08_FD_184752 | JGI IMG/M metagenome (GOLD analysis project Ga0209631, IMG submission 184752) | Pelagic Microbial community sample from North Sea - COGITO 998_met_08 (SPAdes) (version 2) | ecosystem: Environmental > Aquatic > Marine > Neritic zone/Coastal water | place: Helgoland, sampling... | reverse complement strand
TGTAGCTGTAAATGATTCAGTTTTATCTCCTAAGTTACTACTTAAAAGGTTATCATCACCAACATTTCTTATAGAAAGCTCATTACTTTTCTGTCTAAACTCTTCTAGAGTATTTGATTTTAATGTTCTTACTTCGTCTCTAATTGCCATTATTTACTACCTAATTTTTTTATAATCTTTTTAAGCTCTTCTATATCTGATTTCATTGTTTCAATTTCAGTATCTTTTGCTTTAAGTTTATCAAGTTGGTCTCTTCTTGCAGAAAAGGCCGATGTATTAGTATTTATAACAGCTTGAGTTACTGTATCTTTTACTAAATCCGGATTTTCTTTTACTTTTGTCTTTGCCATTTGTTATCCTATGTTGCGCAAATTGCTCTAAAATCTTTTATTAATGGTGGGTTCGATGTTGATGTCGAACGTAATACTATTTTAAATTGTATAGTACCAAAGCTACCAATATTTGCTGCAGTTAAAACTGATTCTGTTAAATCATATCTTACTTCAGAAAAAGAACTTTCATTAACTGGTATTGATTCAACTGGAGTTGCTGCTGTAAATGCAACCTCATTGATATTAGCTGATGAACCACCTTCAAGAGTTCTGTAATATAAATCTACGTTTGAAGCGCCTGGTCTTAAAACATTTAAAAACACAGTTGCTGAATCTGCTTCTTCATTAAGTTCTACTCTTTTAGTTATATACCTAGCAAGTTCTGTTCCGCCTGTTGCTGTAGTTTCTGAACCACCATTTGAACTGATAAGATTTTCTATTGTATGTACTGATGCTCTGTTTAAATCAATTACAGGAGATATTGCTTCATCAGTTGTGCTTAATACACATCTTAATTTAAATGATTTAGCACTTCCCATAGATGTTGATTCATTAATTGCTGAACCAATAACACTTGGTGCGTCAAATGTAAAGTTTTTGTTAACAAGTATTTCTCTTTCAGCTTTTGCTTGATAAGCTGTTTCTGTTCCATTAATACTTTTACCAGTATATGTTGTAAGGAAATATCTAACAGAAGTTCCTGGTAATGTAATATTTGATATTACTGGATATATTAAATCCATGTGTCTATTTTCTGTTGCTGTGATAGCACTTCCGCCACCTGCTCCAATTCCAGCTGCGCTATTTGTTGAAACATCTGAACTTCCTGCTGTTATTGTATAACTATCATGAGTTATATTAGAAATAACACGATTACCATTTATATTACCAGCCACAATACCATTAGTATCTACTGCTCCAGCAATCGTTACTGTTCCACCACCATACATTCCGTGATTTTTATGAGTGACGGTAATTACACCAGAATTCTGTGTAGTAGCTAAAGGATTACCACCTAGTTTTTTAGGAGGTACTACATCATTAGTTAATGTTAATGTTGATGATGAACCACTAAATGAAGCTCTGTTTAATTTGAATTTTAAATCTTTACTTTGTTCTGGTGTCCATGTTGAAGCATTTGCTGAACTAAAGAATACACCATTATATGGTTGTTTTGTAATTCTTTCAGATGTATTTGTTACGTCAAACCCACCCATTTCAGCTATCCATACTTCGTAATCATCTGATTGAGATGTAATTACTATTGCATATTCTGTATCTTGAGCTAAATAAACTGGATAATCAAATGCAAAGTTAGTTGCAGTTGCAGCAGTAGCCGATACATTTACCGAACTTGGATATAATATTTTATCAGCACCTGGTACTATTCTTTGTGTAGGGAATCCATTTTGAGTTGTTCTTATTGTGACTCTTACTGGTATACTTGCTGATTTAGTTTTAAAGAATAAGTCAACTGACTTAGCAAAAATACCACCAGCTTTATCAATAAGAATTGTTTCTGCTACTGGGTCTATCCATTCTGTTGTTTCGCTTACTTGTGTATCAACAAGAGTTCTATCTTGATTTAATTCTGATTGTACTAATCTTGGTACCTTTGTAGATACTATTCTACTCTCAACAGATTCTATTAATCCTTGAGCATGATACTGAGCTTCAGCGTAGGTAGTTTCGCTATCCTTATCGTTTGAAGAACTGTCTGTAAGTCTAAATTCTCTTACACCAGTCTGGAACTTAAGCGCGGCATTTCTTGGTATGATAAACGAACCTTCAACTACGCCTGAAGCATTAGTAATAAGATGGTCACTGGCATTTGCTGCAGATTCTCCTTCGTGAGTCGTAACACCAGTTCTTGTTGCAAACTCTACAAAAGATGTTTCTTCACAGAAATCAGTAACGTTAACTCCATCAAAGAAAGCATGTACTTTTGTACTTGGCTTCATTAATTGAGCTTTAAAAAATATTTTTCTTGACCTTATGAATGGTACAAAGTTAACTTCAACAACTCTTGTTCCATCACTTCTTAAAACGGTATCAAATGCAAGTTCAGTATTTAAACCTGTCCTTGCTTGATTTTGTGTAGTAGTAGTTGTAGTAGTTGTAGTTGATTGTCCACCGCCTAAAAAACCACGAAAACCGCCAAAACCGCCTTCAAAATCTTCTCCAAGCCACCAAGGTCTTAGACCAGTGTTAAAACCTCCACCGCCTGTAGTTTGAGAATCTGTTTCTACTCCAGTCCAGTTTGTTTCCCATTCATTCCATACTGTACCTAATATACCAGCTTCTTCAGCCATTTGTTTAAATTGGTCATATGAAGAGGAATCATCTATTACAACATTTGGTCTTACATCAGTTTCTTTCCATTCATCTGAATCAGGAGAAAGCTCCATAGTTCCAGCCCAACTAAATACGTTGTATGGATTTACATTTGAGAATGTTGATGCGTAAGGTTGATTAATATAATTAACATCTGATGCCATTGGCATAGTAGCTAATGAATTTGTTAATGTTGCTGCACCAGAAGTTGAATTACTTTCTGTACTTAATCTTACTAAGTTAACATTTCTTTCATCAAACTTAGGTCTTAATATACCATTTGATTTGTCTATTGCTGCTGTATAATCTGGATTTGCTGAATCTCCAACTGAATGACTTCTAAATCCATCTACTATAAATCCATTTTTTAATCTTGAGAATCCACTACCATCAAAAAGTTCTACGTCAGCAGCACTTTGTTCTAATAATGATAAGGACGTATAATATTCTAAGTTTTTAATTCTTTTATCAAGTGCACCAATATCTTTCATGGTATATCTTGTGTTATTAAGAATTTTTGGTTTAACATCGTCTAAATCATATATGAAAGGTTTTAAATTTAAGTCATATATACCCATTGCGTCATCAGGTGTTTCTGGAGCTTTAGGATTTAAATTTGGTACACCAACTGCTGTTTTAAATTCGCCCTTACGATTAATAAAAATTTTATCAATTCTTGGCATGTAATGTTCTACTTGAGCAATAGGTGCTGAATTTGGTTTAACTGGTTGTGGATTACTTGCGTTTGTTCCTGTAAAGTTATCTGCTCCAGCATCAGCTTTTGTTGGTCTAAAGTCTAAACAATCTAATAAATTAAAGGTTCCTTTAGAACTATTAAATAATACTTTTTTCTTTCTATCCGCTTCTGGATATGAATCAACTGAGAAATAATCTCCTGATGCGTGTGTATAATGGTCAAAAGTTACTGTTATATTACCTGATGGTGTAGGGAATCCTGGCTTAAGTGTGACTTTACCATTTTGATAAAAATTATCTCTTTGGCCGTCATCTAATGTAAATCTATCTGTAATATTTACTGATTGCGCATCTACAACTGATACTATTCTGATAATATCTGATTTACCTAAACTTAATAAACCGCCTGAAAGAGCTCCAGCTTTTGTAGCACCATTAACTCTATTCTTTTGTTTTTGTAATATATTTTTTCTTACATCAGCCATTACTTTTAATCTACCAGAACCCGGAGCAACTCCACTTACATCACTAAATGTTAATGAGGTTGAACCATCTGAACCAGAACTTATTGTAGGTGTGGTATCAATAACACCAGTACCTAAAGAAGCTGTAATAGAACTTGTATTTACAAACGTTCCATCAGAAATTGAGATTGAATTTGAATTTAAATCAAATAATTGTTTTACTACTATAATAGTATCTGTTGTTGTACTACCTGTTTTTAAAGTTTTAACAGCAGCTTGTGGTAATTTAAATACCATAGTATTATTACCAACTTCAAATAAATTACCAGCTGAAGCTAAATCGCCGATAAAGTTTTGAGTATTTCCTGTTTGGTTAACACTTCTTACTGAACTAAATACATTGGTACCAGACATGTTAATATCAAAAAGATAAAGTCTTAGTTCTGAACTTACAAATTCTATAGCTCTTGCTCTTGCGGTACCTATAACACTACCACCTTGTCCTGTTGCGCTATGTAAATTCATTGTTGCAAAGGTATTGACATCTGGCATACCTTTTACTGTTGATGCTGTTAACTTAACATAGTTTCCTACTTGTGCACTTGTTGTAGAGACATTAACTACGTTTGTAGAACTTGCGCCTCTTGGTTTTTCTACTGTTAAATTTTTAGTTGTATTGTTTTGAACTCTAAATCCTTTGACATAAGCTACTGATGGGTCAATACCTACAATTAATCTATCTTCACCGAATGTTGTAGCTGCGCCTGTGTTAGCAGCATCTCCATCAGCTATAATTTCTGCAGTGGTTTTAAAACCAAAGTTAGTTCCATCATTTAAATATTCTCTTACATTAAGTTGGAATGGTTCTACAACATAATCGCCGGATTCTTCAAATGTTCTTCTTGCTAATCTTTCTGTTAATTCTGTATCGCCTGTTTTATCTGTTTTATCAACAGCAGCTTTACCATCTTCTATTACAATCAATGTAATATAATCATTTTCTGTTCTTGAAGATAAATCTAAAGGTTCTTTTATAAGTGTTGTACTTATTTTATACCTTTTTGCTCCTGGAGCAGCAGTATTTGGAACACCTTGTGCGTTATCTAATAAAGTAGTATCTGTTCCTGATTCAACTATAGATTCTGTGACTCTTAAACCTATAATATAATTAGGTGTGTTTGTATATTTGTCTAATATTAATGAACCAGCTGGAACATAAGCAAATGTTCCTGATATAAAATATACACCTTCTTCTATATTTACTGTTGAACCTAATCCAGTAGCAGCTGACGAAATAGCTTTAGCATATCTTACTGGTGAACCATTAGACGATAATTCTTCTCCGTTTGCAAATACTGAGGTTGTATTATTTGTACCTGAATTAGTATATTTTACATATAAAGTAGCTGGGTTTGATTCATCGCCTTTTGCAACCACTTCTAATACTTCAGCAGTAACTCCATTAGTAGCACCTGTAATTGTAGTACCTACAAATTCTGATAAATAGTTATCTGCATTTAATGCACCAGCTGTTGAATGAGTAAATGATGATTCTATTTTTACAAAATCATATTCTACATTTAATGTGACTTTACCATTTACAACTCTTGAACCATCTTTAAAAGCGTATTGACCATAACGGTCTATCTGAGCTTGTAATGTAGTTTGTAGTTGTGTAAGCTCTCTTGCTTGTACTGCATATCCTGGTCTAAACAGAATTCTATGATAATTCTTTGTTTCATCAAAATCATCAAGTGTGTAATCTGTAAAATTGTGTTTTACTATTGTTGTTGCCATAAATCTCTTCTCTTTCTAATTGATATTAGAATTCAATTATTACTTTAATATCTTCAATCTGTGTTGTTGTTCTGCTAATAGGATTTCTATTTTCTAAGAATAATATCTCTCCACTTGCACGGTCTACTTCGGGATTACCTACAGCATTAGATGTTTCTAATGTATCTGCTTGACTTGATGACTGACCAGTAACTACTTCGCCATTTACAAAAGCCTTATATCCTGTTTTTGAATTTTGATGGTATCTTAAATAACCATTTGATGTATCTTTTTCTACTACGTAAGCTTGAGCTCCACCTGCTCCTACAATTAACTCATCAACTGTATAATTAGCTACTGTTGCAGATGAATTAAAATCTAAATAACTTGTAGCTTTTAAAGTATCTGCTGTTGCAATATTACCAGCTAATGGAGTAGCATTATAATCTCTTGGCTCATTAATTAAAGTAATTTGTCTAAAATCATTACCTACTGTGATATCACCGCCATCGTTTCCGTCTAATTTAGAATTAAGAGCTACAAAGAATCCACCAAGTTCTGATACTGGGTCAACTCCATGTCCTGCTTTAGGAGAAATAACTGCTCTTGCTGTAGCATCTGAACCAGCACCACCTGAAATTACTAAATCAGCTACTCTATAATTAGTACCTTTGTTTGCGATTGTGACTGCTGTAACGGCTCCGCCTGCTACTGTAATACCAGCTGTTGTTGTGACTGTTGCTCCGGTGCCATCACCTGTTATTGCAACTGCTACGTTAGTGTTATTTGTATAACCTGTTCCACCAGCTGTGACTTCGATTCTTTCGATACCAGCAGCTGTTGATGAATCTCTTGAAGCTTTTTGGTTTAAGTATTGAGCGTAATCTGCTTCTGATAAAACAGCTTCTGCTGCGGCATCATTTGCATAAGCAAAGGTTAATATACCTGATACTGAACCTGATGGCGCTCCACTTAATGTTAATACAGAACCGTTAATCGCTGAAACAGTTTTAGATGAACCTACATTAGTTCCACTTACTGTCATTCCAACGTGTATACCAGGAACAGTCTCTGTTAGTATGATTGTTGCTGTTGTGGAAGCAACCGCTACTGTAGCACTTGCTGCTAATGAAACAGTTTTAACTGGCATATAACTATTAGTTAAGAATTTTTCTGCATCAGCAACTGATATTGTATACATATATTTCCATGTATATCCATCTGATTCTGCAGTTGGAGAAGTTAATGTTTGAGTTGGCTGAATGCTTGAAGCACCTCCACCAGCTACAATACATTTATAAACTTTAAATTCTGATGTAACGATATAGAATGCTTTATCGAATATACTTGCATCGTCTGAATCCCATGCATAGTATGAATTACCTGATGTCCAAGTATGTCTTGGTACTACGTGAGCAATATCAGCAGATACGATTTTTTTCATACCTATAAGGTTTGCTCTTGCTTCTCCTAACTGGTCTAAGTTATCTCCTGGAACAAAAGGTGTTGTATCTGTAGTATCAGATGTGGTTAAAGACCATACGTCTGATTTACCTATTGCTACATAGACACTGGAGCCTTCTATTTGCTCTTTAAAATGCGATGCATTTACTGTTCTAAAATTTGATGTTATGATTGCTGCCATTCTTCTATCCTGGTTATTCTATATGTACAAAAGTACTTGTGTTATTATTATTTATATCACTTGAGTCGATAGTTTGCAATGTTTTGCTACCTAAAAACTCAATTGTTTGGTTAGTATTATAAAGCCTTGGAGAAGTAAAGAAATTCTCTGTGCCTTTCCTTTGTTTGTAATTATTATTTATAACGGTTCTAAAATTTGTATTTACTACTTTAACTTTAGACTCTGGTAAAAATTTAAGTGCAGTTCCTGTTGAAGTCATTATTGAACCAGTTGCTTGTACTGGATTTGTTTTAACTTCAGTTATTAATGTATCTACATGATTATGATTACAATTAACTTCTATTATCTCTTGTTGGTCTGCTATTCTTACTTCATTACTTGCTGCGCTTCCAATTTTTAATATAGGGTCATTAATATATCCACTTCCTTCATTTGTTATTGTTGTACCAGTTATTTCTCCATCGCTATTTAATGTAAATATTGCTGTTGCAGTTACGTTTGTAGATAAAAAAGCTCCTGTCGCGTCTTTTGATTGTGGTATTGGAAAAGAAATTGTTGGAGCTACTAAAAAGTTTTTATCTGCTAATCCTACCATATCAACTGATGCTATTTTAGTCGCATTTGGATTTGCTGGAGCTGTTCCAACTAAATTTTGCCAATTTCTACCTTCTGAATTAACAGTTATAACATCTTTGTTTAGTCTTCCTAATGAGTCTAAACCTACTGTCACCGACGGTGCAACGCCAGTAAGTCCTGGGAGGGATATACCATTAAAAGTGATTGTCAGTGATGAACCAGTATAACCAAATCCTGGCTCTCCTATTGTTAGTGTTTCCAAAGCTCCGTTTAAAGTTGCAGCTGTTGCTGTTGCAGTTGCTCCTGTAAATGTGTGTGATGTTCCGGAACCAACTCCTGATATATTAAGTTGTGCTCCACCTGATGTTGCTGATAAAGAAATAGCGTTACCTGTTATTGTTTTAACAAAATAAGTTGTACCAGAAACTAATCCTCCAATTGCTGTTCCTCCACCACTATTATATGTAATACTATCATTTGCTACCCATGAATTTTTTTGAGCTGTAGATAATGTTATATTATTATTTGAAGTACTTACAATTGAACTACTTGAACCATTAAATGTTTGAGCTGTTGGAGCAGCAATACTTAAAACTGGTGTATTATAATCTTTACCACCTTGACCTATTGTAATTGAAGATACTGAACCGTTTGTAAGAACAGCTGTCAATGTTGCTGTTGTAAATCCTGATGGAGTTCCACTATCTGATGAAGTTATAACTGGAGCAGCTGTATAACCTGTTCCACCAGCTGTTATTGTTGTTCCATTTATTATACCATTTTTTAAATCAACTGAAACAGTACCTGATTTATGAACCTTTGCTGTGATAGTCGGTAAAAAAGCTGAAACAAACATTTCAACAAGTATTGGAACATCTTCTGGTCCTATAATACCTGGCTGTCTATCTGGTATCGCTGATAAAACTTTTCTTATTGCTAATCCTAAATCATCTGTTCTTTTTCTACCAGAAGGTTCTCCGTTTGGAGCTAGGTCTACATAACCATTAGCATTAAAAATATCTTCTCCTAATACTGCTTTTGTAAGTTGTAAGAATACTAATATTTCTGCAAAGTAAATAAATCCAGCTGGGTGAACTAATCTATTATAAGATAAGTCCCAATCAGTTAAATTTTTACCAGTCTTAATTAAATAAGAAAACTTTTGATATTTTTTACTGTCTTGTACTACAATACTATCAGATAAAAATCCTTTATTATCTAAATATTGTCCACCTTTTGGAAGAGATGCATTAACATCCCAATTACCGCTTGAAGGTATTAATACTTTATCATAAGGAAACTCTACTTCAGCAATATCATTAAATAATATTTTAAAAAATATCTCAATAGAATCTGATGTACCTCTTAATCTATAAAAATCTATAATTTGTTTATAAAGAGTTCTTTTATCTACCGTAACTCCTCTTGGAATTGTAGCAGCAATTTCTTTTTGCATTAATTCTAAATAGCCTTCACTATTAGTATCAATATCCATTGCCTGTTCAATTGTATTCATTACATATGATGGACCTGGACCTACCCAATTCTTTTGAATTGTTGTTAATTTAGCTGAATAATTATTATAAGCTGATAAACCATTAACAGTAAATGTTTTACCTATTTCAGATGTTGAATTAACGAGTGTGCCCGGTAGTTCATTACCATTTGTTATTGCTACATTGACATCAGTTAAAGTTATATTAGTTGTTGTACCATCAGGCGCCGTTACAACAAGAGATGAGCCTGCACCGGTTTCATCTGTAAAAAACTTATTATTTTCGTTATTAGGGTCAGGTATTCTAAATTGTGCTTGGCCATTTAATACAATATCTGTAAAAACATTATTTTCTTGATAAATAAATTCATCCATATTCATAAATGTATAATAAGCTTGTAAGAATTTATCTAACTTATCTTTATTTTCTAATATTTCGGATGGTATTATTTGGTCTAAACGAATATCTTCTTTCGTTTGAGACAGAGTTCCTTGTTCGAGTTCAATCGCTCCAGGAGTTAATGTCTTTTTATATCCCATTATTTAAATCTTGATGTTGTTGTATAATCTATAGAACCTGCTGAACCAGCAACTGCAATTGTATCTATTTCTGGAGTTATAACTACAAAACTATTATCAATTGAAATTAATTGGTCTCTCTTAGGTCCTAAGTCTAGTGAGTTAGGAAGTACTGTAATTTTTATTGGAGTCACAGCATCAGGTGTAAAGTTATTTAAAGTAATCTTACCTTTATCTACATCTATTTCTCCAGCACTTTTAATTACTGTTGTATTAACATCATTTACTACTTTATAAACAATTACATTTCTTTTAGTAGAATCAGTAATAGGCTCATCACCAAAGAAATGGTCAACATTATTTATTTTAAATGCTGAAGATGATATTAAAAATGATGTTGAATTGCCTGACTGGAAAAAAGGAGATGAAAAACTTAAACTAAAGTTATTTAACGCATTATTTACAGGCGTAATATTTTGAAACATTCTCGGTCTTACTGTTGTATTTAATATAGCAGGGTCACTGTTATCTATATTCCTTGTTAACTGTGAGTGTCTAAACACACCGTCGAATTTATTTAAATTATTAAAATTATAATCTGTTATAGTATCTCTTACTACTGATTGTAAATCAACAGAACTTCTATCTGTTAAATTAGGATTATATTTAAATGATACATCTAATTCTAAATAAGTAAAGTTAGGGTCAACAATTTGTGGAGTTATTGATACAACATTCTTACCTTTTAAAATAGCTCCTGTAATATTTGTTTTTTCTGCTGTTGTAAGTGTTTCTGCTAATAAAGGTTTAATACAAACATAAACTCTTCCATAGTCAGGTGGATCGTTATCTTCTCCACCCCATGTTGAGATAGAATCTATATTACTAAATTCCTTTTTAATAATTGCTGCATAGTCATCAGCGGTCACAGCTCTGTTTTGTGATATAAAAGTAAGAGGAGCATTAAATCTTATTGACTCCATTGTTTCTTCTTCAGCTCCACCAGCAGCTGCTGTAACTAATGATACTGCGATATTATCAAATGTACCAATATCATCTACCATTGTAAATGAATTTGCGCCATTACTTTCAATACCTTTAGTAGTTACGTAATCAACTGTTACGATATTATTATTAGTAGGTTTAAATCCAGTTACGCCATCTCCAAAATATACTTCATAATAACCACTTGGATTTTCTTGTAAGTAATAAACTTTTGATGTTGAATCTACTCCTTTTAATGTTTCAAATTTAGTATATACATCAAATGCTGTTGATTCTTCGTTCGCTTGTACACGTACGCGTAACGTACTTGTATCTGCGTCATAGTCAGAGAGTTGAAATTTCTGATTTTCTATATCATTATCAACTCTATATTTTAATTCTCTTGTAGTTCCTTCAACAAGAGTGACATTATTAAATGTCCATGTTGAACCACTTAACGTAGCTTGTTGAGTATTTAATACAACAAATTGAAATTCTTCTCCACTTACAACTGTATTTAATTTAGTTCCTTTTGTAAGTTCTAATACTGTTGGTATAGTACCTGAATTTGGTTTAGTAACAACGATATTAACTGTAGCTCTTGGAGATAAAACAGACCTAGGAGTATATCCTAATAACTTAGCTCTTGTTACGACATTGCCTCTTATCTGAGCTGAATCTAAAAATGATTCATTTAATGAGTAATGAGCATTTAAAGCATTATAATGAGTATTATAAGCTAATACATCTAATAAGACATTAAGGCCTGAACCTTCAAAGTCATAATCATTAAATTCTGTTTGTTGTTTTAAAAAGTTTTTGAGATTATTTTTTATATCTG
>Ga0209631_10006814_pt1 | contig 11663 bp, 8 predicted proteins | sample COG_08_FD_184752 | JGI IMG/M metagenome (GOLD analysis project Ga0209631, IMG submission 184752) | Pelagic Microbial community sample from North Sea - COGITO 998_met_08 (SPAdes) (version 2) | ecosystem: Environmental > Aquatic > Marine > Neritic zone/Coastal water | place: Helgoland, sampling... | reverse complement strand
AGAATCATATTTTTTGCTCTTTCATCTCTTACCTTATAAGAGTTGTATAGTGCAGGGTAATAACCTTGTTCGATTAAAGTTCTTATTTCTTTTTCTTCAGATTGAGCTTTCTCAATCACAGTGTTTTCATCTACGATGTTTTGATTATTTGTTTTTTGGCATTGAATAATATAAAGTCCTTTTTTACCTTCAATTATTGTAGATATTTCTTCAGGATTTAGACTAAAAATATTTGCCATAACTTTTGGTTCGGCTAATTCTTGAGTATTGTTTCCAATATTTACATCACTATATTTCACAAATTTAGTTTCAACTGTTTTTCCAGTAATTTCCGAAATTACATCCATGCTAGTAGCACTATCTAAGTTCTTAGAGAAATTCTCTACGTAATATTTGGCCTTTAGACTATTTTTCATCAAAGGGTCCATCAGAGAGATTATATTATCATAAGAATTATCAAAGGAAATTATTTTTTCTTTTAAAACTGCTAAAACAAGTTGGTTATTGGAAATATATTCCGGTTCAAGTAAGTCTCCCACATCGCTATTAAAAGCCCATTTAGAAATATTAAGATTTCTATTCAAATCTGCTGGACCATATAGACCTGAAGTTCTACGATTGGGATAAATTAAAGGAATATATCCGGAAGATTTAACTTCATAACCTAGCTCGTCTGCGGCAGTTTCAAAGTCATTAGAATCTGCTTTGTAATATAGAGCAAGAGCAGCTGAATCATAAAATTCATTTTGAGTGGCTTTACTAACTTGAATTGTTTCGTCAACAATAGCTATTTTCTTAAATGTTCCAATTTTTCTTCCTAAAACCTGAATAACATGAAAACCATAATTCGTTCTTACAACACCCGATCTACCTACTTTTTTAGAAAAACTAAATTCTTCAAATTCTGCAGTCATTTGGCCTTTTGGGAACCAAGAATAAACACCTCCGTTGGCTACCGAACCAGGATCATCAGAATATTTAGTTACAAGGGAAGAAAATTTACTGCTATCTCTTCTTATTGCGTATAAAATGCTATCTGCTAATTTTTTATTTTTAGCATCGTCCAAATCTTCTTTTTTAGAACTAATCAATATGTGCCTTACTTTGGCTTGCTCTTCTTCTCCAGTATCATAAATCTTAACCAATTGAATTTTATCTCCTGTGACAAATGGACCAACAATATCTCCTTTAACAGAACTGCTTATTTTTTGATCAATAAATGAGGAAAATTTTCCTCCTTTATAAGGTTGATTGGTGTAATTTCCACTTGGCCTTAATCCGTAAGGGGACTGGATCATCATTGGTGTTTCTGCATAATTTGCTACAAACAAAGAGTCGTTTTTTGAAGATTTAAAATCTTCAATCAAAGATTCCATTCTTTCAGTGTAGTTTGCTACATCAGTCTTGGAGGGATTAAATTTTAAAATTGAGTAGTCATAAGAAACTAAATTTTGTCTTTGTTCCCACATCTTTTCGTTAGAGTGTTCGTTGTAAAACATTCTTTTTTCCTTCTCATTTAAATCAATCAAGGAATCGTCAATTTCATTGTAGTCGATAAAAATATAATTAATATTTGAAGTTATTTTTTCTTCGTTAGATGTTCTTTTAGCTTCCTGAACAGTTCCTAAAATACCATATTTAACCATGGCACTATATTTATTAATCTTTCTTTCATTTTTTAAAGGATCTTCAATATTATTTTTAAGATCTCTTTTAGATTCTGGATTGTCAGGCAGATTAATTATCCTATTGGTTTTCCAAATGTTAAATGAGTCTTTGTTGTATAGGCCGTTGGTAACAAATAATTCTTTTAGAGAAGAAGGAAGAGGTTTTTCTCCGTTTAATAGACCTTGGTTTAATTCATCTGCAGAAACATCCAATCCAACTTTATCAAATTCAAAAAAGTAAATTGTATCTGAAATCATTTGATTCCAAGTATTTATTTTAATCTGGTCTTCTTCGTCACTTGTCAAGCTGCCGTTGCCCCCAGAGTTCAGATTGTTAATCCTCAAGTTGTTTCTAGTTTTATTTTCTCTATTGTAGTATTTCCAGTCATTTGCGTCTATTTCACTATCGTTGAATAATCCTAAAGAAGAATTTCCAGTTCCATTGAATTGTTGTAGTAAATCATTAACTGGTATAATAAATAGAAATAACCCAAGCCCTACGATTGCCACTAAAAGTCCAGATTTCTCTCTTATTTTCCCTATTATTGCCATATCAGTATATTATTAAAGTTTGCGAATATACAATTGAATATGCATATATGAAAATTACTTTAAATGTTAATCATTTTTATAGTACAAACTCAGATTTTAATTTGATAAATTATTTATTTTTATAATCTGTTTTTTTTAGATGAAAAAAGAAGTTAATACAGTAATAATAGGTGCCGGAATATGCGGCTTAAGTGTAGCACATTTCTTATCCAAAAAAAGAAGTGATTTTTTAATTTTAGAGGCCAGTAATTTACCAGGGGGTATTATTCAAACTAAAATTGAAAATGATTTTATTTGTGAAAACGGCCCAAATACTGTTCTTCTTAATAACGATGCAATTGAGGAAATAATAAAAGATTATGATTTGTGGGAAGAACTTCAGTTTCCAAAAGATACTAGCAATAAAAATCGTTTTGTTTTACACAAAAATAAATTAACTAAAATACCTCTTAACCCAATAAGCTTTATTTTTAGTCCTTTATTTTCTTTTATGTCTAAAATCAGGATTTTAAGAGAACCCTTTATAAAATCTCACCAAAAAAACACTTCGGTTTTTGAGTTTGTCAAAAAAAGATTTGGAAAAGAATTTCATGACCAATTAATAGAGCCATTTATCACAGGGATTTACGCTGGAAATACCAGAAAAATGAGCGCAGAGCATACCCTCAAATTGCTTTGGAAACTCGAGCAATCCCATGGAAGTATAATAAGGGGTGTTCTGAAGTCTAAAAAGGATAAAAAAAGTAAAATAAATTCATTTAATTTTCCAAAAGGGCTTTCTCAATTGACTTCTAAAATTGCAGAGTCGATGGGAGATAAATTAGTACTTAATAATAAAGTCCAACAAATTATTAAATCCGACAATGGCTATGAAATAATTAGTGAATCGGGGAAAATACTTTGTAAAGAAATTGTTTGTTCTGTACCAGCATATTCTTTAAGGAATTTTATTGATAATCGTTCTTTAATCGCAGAGTTAGATAAAATTATTTATAGTCCAGTAGATGTTTTTCATTTTGGTTTTGAAAAGAAAAATATTCAAAATAAAAAACAAGGTTTTGGGGTTTTGACAAAGCCTTCAGATGACAAAAGTTATTTGGGAATACTTTTTAACAGCAGAATTTTTGATTATGTATCTCCTGAAGGTAAAGAGCTATTCACGGTTTTAGTGGGAGGTGAAAGACAGAAACATTTATGTGAAATGAATCCCATTAAACTAAAGGAATTAATTTTGGAAGAATTAGAAGATTTGCTTGGACATAAAGGCGAAACGATCATTGACAATCATTACAGATGGTCCAAAGGAATTCCACAATTTAATTTAAACCATTCTGATTTATTGAAGGCCATTGAGAATTTTAAAAATAACAATTCTAATTTTCATTTAATTGGCAATTATTTCAATGGAGTTTCTGTTAGTGATTGTATTCAAAAATCTAGAGAGCTTGTAAAAATTATAAATTAACTGCTAAACTTTTGATACGAACTTGTCAAGTCATTTTTTTTGCCTTTGATTTCTAGTTAATTCTGAACAATATTAGTTTAGTTATCAACATCCCAAATTTTTATGTGAATTATTACCATATAGTTGATAATTTTAGCTTATTAATTTATAAATTAAGCTGTGGAGAACAATCGAACAATTAAAAGTGCTTTAATTTCTGTTTTTTCAAAAGATGGATTGGAAGAGTTGGTTAAAATTCTAAACTCTAAAGGAGTAAAAATATATTCTACTGGAGGAACTCAAAAATTCATAGAAAATCTGGGAATTTCTATAATACCTGTTGAAGAATTAACTGATTATCCATCTATTCTTGGTGGGAGAGTAAAAACCCTTCACCCGAAGGTTTTTGGAGGTATTTTAAATCGAAGGACTAATCAAGAGGACAAATTACAATTAAGTGAATATAAAATACCGGAAATTGATTTAGTTGTAGTTGATTTATATCCATTTGAGAAAACAGTTGCTTCTGGGTCAAGTGAAGAAGAAATTATAGAAAAAATTGACATTGGTGGAATATCTCTCATTAGAGCTGCAGCTAAAAATTTTAAAGATGTTACAGTCTTGTCTAAAAAAGAACATTACCAAGAATTAGTAGATATTATCTCTAAAAGAGATGAAGTTTCAACTAGTCTTGAGGATAGAAAATATTTTGCAACTGAATCTTTCTCTGTTTCTAGCACTTACGATACGGCAATTCATGCTTATTTTAATTCTGTTAAAAGCACTCCACTCAGATATGGAGAGAATCCACATCAAGATGGTTGGTTTTCCGGAAATTTAGAAGATGTCTTTCAACAATTACATGGCAAACAGATTTCTTACAATAATCTTTTAGATATTGATTCTGCAATTATGTTGATGGAAGATTTTAAAGATGCAATTCCAACTTTTGCTATTTTAAAACACAATAATGCGTGTGGATTTGCTTCTAGACCAAGTCTTGTAGAGGCATATAGTTCGGCTTTAGAAGCAGACCCAGTTTCTGCCTTTGGAGGGGTTTTAATTTCAAACAAAGAAATAGATTTACAAACGGCAACTCTTATTAATAATTTATTTTGTGAAGTGGTAATTGCTCCTAGTTTTGATCTTGAGGCCTTGGAAATTTTAAAAAGCAAAAAAAATAGAATAATTTTAAAACAAAACAATACAATTTTCCCGGATAAAATTGTTAGATCTTGTCTCAATGGAACTTTAATCCAAAAGAGAGATAGTTCAGTAGAGAGTATAGACTCATTCGAATTAAAAACTAATTATTCACCAACTTCTAGTCAGATGGAAGATCTCTATTTTGCTAATAAACTAGCCAAACACACAAAGTCAAATACAATTGTTTTGGTAAAAAACCAACAGCTTTTAGCTAGTGGAACAGGTCAAACATCTAGAGTCGATGCATTGAATCAAGCAATACATAAAGCAAAAACTTTCAACTTTGACTTGCAAGATGCTGTAATGGCTTCAGATGCTTTTTTCCCATTTCCAGATTGTGTTGAAATTGCAGGAAATCAAGGTGTAAATGCGGTAATTCAGCCTGGAGGATCTGTAAAAGACAATTTGTCAATTGATTATTGCAACAATAATAATATTGGAATGGTATTCACAGGAACTAGACATTTTAAACATTAAATTTACAATTATGGGACTATTCAATGTATTTACACAAGAAGTTGCTATTGATTTAGGCACAGCAAATACTTTAATTATAAATAACGACAAAGTAGTTGTTGATGAGCCATCAATTGTCGCTATGGATAGAACTACTGGAAAAGTAATTGCAATTGGTAAGAAGGCACAGCAAATGCATGGTAAAACACATGAGAACATTAAAACCATTAGACCACTTAAAGATGGAGTTATTGCAGATTTTCAAGCTGCAGAACACATGATTAGAGGAATGATTAAAATGATGAAAGGAGGTAGTAGATATATTCAACCAACTATGAGAATGGTAATCTGTATACCATCTGGAATTACAGAGGTAGAGAAAAGAGCAGTGCAAGATTCAGCAGAACATGCTGGCGGTAAAGAAGTTTATTTAATTCACGAACCAATGGCTGCAGCTATTGGAATTGGGGTAGATGTTGAGGAACCCATGGGAAATATGATAATTGATATTGGAGGAGGGACTTCAGAAATTGCTGTAATTGCACTAGGTGGAATTGTTTGCGATAAGTCTATAAGAGTGGCGGGAGATGATTTCACGAGCGATATTGAAGAATATATGAGAAGACAACACAATATTCTCATTGGTGAAAGAACTGCAGAACAAATTAAAATTGAAGTGGGTGCTGCCATAGATAATTTAGAAAACCCACCTAACGATTATGCTGTAAGAGGAAGGGATTTGATGACTGGAATTCCAAAAGAAATTCACGTTTCTTACAAAGAAATTGCACATTCTTTGGATAAATCAATTTCAAAAATTGAGGAAGCTATTTTGAGTGCATTAGAAATGACACCACCAGAATTATCTGCCGATATTTACAAAACAGGAATTTATTTGGCTGGAGGAGGTTCAATGTTAAGAGGGTTGGATAAAAGAATATCTATCAAAACTAAACTACCAGTTCACATAGCCGAGGACCCTTTGAGAGCTGTGGCTAGAGGAACAGGAATTGCACTAAAGAATATTGATAATTATCAATTTTTAATTAAAGCATAGAGAAGAAATTTATATAAATGAGAAATATAATTCTGCTTATTCAGAAATACAGAAATTTTCTTTTTTTTCTGTTTTTAGAATTCATTTCTTTGTTCTTTCTTTTTAGTTCTCGTAATTCTTACCATCATTATAATTATTTAAGTTCTAGTAATAGTATTACATCAAGTCTTTACAATTTTCAATACAATATGTTTTCTTATTTCTCTTTAAGAGAGATCAATAACGATTTACTAAAAGAAAATTCTAGTTTAAAAAATCAAGTCTTAAATAAAGACATGGTAGTTGGCAGAAAATTTATAAAATCTGAGGATACTATTTATCAAAAAAACTTTTTATTCAAGGAGGTCAAAGTGATTAATTCTCAATTTAAATATTATGAAAATTTTTTAATAGTAAATGCTGGCAAAAAAAGTGGTGTCAAAGAAAAAATGGGATTAATTGGCACTAAAGGTATTTTAGGAATTGTTAAAAATGTTTCAGAAAATTACGCGACAATTAGACCATTAATCAATCCAAATTTCGGATTAAAAGTAATTCATGAAAACACCAATAGCTGGGGAGATTTAATATGGGTTCCTGAAGAGAATAATTACCAAAATATATTTGTTAAAAATATTCCTATTTATACCAAAGTAAAACTAGGAGATTACTTTATTACATCTGGTGCCGAAGGATTATTTCCAGGTGGGGTAAAAATTGGGAAGGTAATAGAAATAAAAGAAAATATTGAGCAACAAACCTTAGATATAAAATTAAAAAATGAGGAAGATTTTTCAAGAACTAAAATTGGTTTTATTGTTTTGAATAAGACAGCAGAAGAAATAAAAAAACATCTTATTAAAAAATGATTTTTGAATTTAGAAATATCGCTTGGTTTATAGGACTGATAGTCGCTCAAATTTTCTTCATTGATTATTTAGATTTCGGAATCTATTCCTCTTACTTTTCTCCTATTATCATCTGTTTTTTTATTTTGAAGATGAAACTAGATACAACCGTTATTAACTTATTGATATATGCTTTCTTTTTAGGTTTTATTACAGACATTTTCAGAAATACTCTTGGTCTCAACACTTCAGTTCTTTTGATAATCACTTTTTTAAAACCAACATTTTTATATTCTATATCCTCTAAAGAGGACATTGAGAAAGATGTTGAGCTTAATATGTTTACCATTGGGCTGGTTAGGTATTTATTATTTTTTGGAATTTCTATCTTCTTATACCATCTAATCTTTTTTCTCTTGGAGCAATTTTCATTTAACAATTTCCCAATATTATTTTTTAAGGCATTTATCAATACTATTTCTGCTTTGGTTTTTTTAGTTTTTCTTCAGTACTTATTTATTTTTAAAAAATAATGGATCCTTTTAAAAATAGACAATGGGTAGTAGTACTTATTATAATTTCTGTAGGAATAATTTTTTCTTTTAGGCTTTTCTATATTCAAGTTATTAATAAAGATTGGTCAGAGAGAGCCAGTCAAATAACTTCAAAAACAGAAAATATCCAACCTCCTAGAGGTTTTATATATGACAGAAATAATCAACTATTGGTTGGAGCAGAAACTATATATGATATCTATATCCATCCTTCCATCATAAAACCAAAAGACTCATCAGCTATTTGTAAACTTTTTAATTTAAGTAATGACGATTTCCAAGAAATTATAAAAAATGCTTCTTCTGGATATAATGTTCCTTATAAGCCTTCGGTTTTTATTGAATCTATGACCCAGCAAGAACATGCCAAGATTTCCCCTTATTTAGGACAGATTAATGCTGTTTTTGCTAAATCAAAAATTGACAGAGGATATCCTAATCCAATTGCAGCACATTTATTGGGTTATATACGAAGAATTGATGAAAATCAATTTAAAAATACAAAAGCCCAAGGTGATTTTTTCTATACTAAAAATGATTTTATTGGAATTACTGGTCTCGAGAAACAGTACGAGTTACAATTGAGGGGGGAGAGAGGAAATATAAATTATTTAAAAGATTATGCAGGCAATAAAATAGAAACAGTACATAAAAAACCTCCCAAGCCAGGAAAGAGCCTACACACAACATTAGATATTGAATTGCAAAAATTAGGAGAAAAATTAATGGCAAATAAAATTGGGTCAATAGTTGCAATTGAGCCATCTAGTGGCGAAGTTTTAGCAATGGTATCTGCCCCAAGCTATAACCCCTCGAGTTTAACAGCAAGAGATTTTTCTGATAATTTCAAGATTTTTAAAAAAAATGATAGTTTAAAGCCATTAATTAATAGACCAGTCTATAATGACAAGTATAGACCAGGGTCGATTTTCAAGTTGGTTCAAGCATTAATTGCTTTAGACGATGGAGTAATTAGCCCTGAAACTGGATTTTCCTGCAATAAAAATATTATTGGCTGCCACAACCATGAAAGGCCTAACAACCTGACTAAAGCAATTAAACATAGCTGCAATCCTTATTTTTTTCAGGTCTATAAAAGATTGATAATGAAAGATAAGTCAAAAAACGTTTTTCAAACTAGTAGAGAAGGCTTAAAAATTTGGGAGCAAAAGATAAAATCTTTTGGTTTTGGTAATTCACTAGGTATAGACTTGCCAGAAGAAAAAAGTGGTTTTATCCCTGATGTTGATTTTTATGACAAATGGTACGGAAAAAAAAGATGGGCTTTCAGTACTATTTACTCCAATAGTATTGGCGAAGGAGAAATTGGTGTTTCACCAATTCAAATGGCAAATTTAGCTTCTATTATAGCAAATAGAGGATATTATTATACGCCTCATGTTATTAAACAAATAGCAAATGAAAACATACTTAAAAAATTTAAAATTAGGCACAGTACATGTGTTGATAAAAAGCATTTTGAAGTCGTAGTTAAAGCCATGAATGAAGTTGTAAATCAGGGAACAGGTAGAAATGCAAGGATTGATAGTATTGAAGTTTGCGGGAAAACAGGTACCGTTGAAAATAAGACTTTTAATGATCACTCAGTTTTTATTTCATTTGCACCTATGGATTATCCTCAAATTGCAATTGCAGTTTATGTTGAGTATGGTACCTGGGGAAGTAAATGGGCTGCTCCAATTGCTAGTTTAATGATGGAATCATTTATAAAAGGTTCTCTTTCAGAAAAATCAATTGAAAAAGCCAATCAAATTAGCCAGGCTGTTATTTTAAATCCAAATACTGATTTTAAATGAAATATAGAAATCTATCCATTTGGAGAAATATTGACAAGCCACTGCTAATTATGTATATGTTGCTTTCTGTAATTGGATATTTTATCATGTATTCTAGTACTTTTAAAGGATTAGATATTCAAAGTGATTTTTGGTCTGCAAATTATGGGAAACAACTTATATGGATAATTATCACTCTTTTTGCAGGTTTTTTTATTCTTTTATTGGATGGAAGTTTCATTAAAAACACAGCATACTTCACTTACGGATTTGTTTTGCTTTTATTGATTCTGGTTCTACTAATGCCTCCCATTAAAGGTGCTAGGTCTTGGTTTTATTTTAGCAGTTTCTCTATTCAACCCTCCGAGTTTATTAAGCTTACTTTAAGTTTGTCTATAGCCAAATTATTGAGTGATGTAGGCTCAAGATTTCAAGAATTCAGAACCAAGTTAAAAGCATTTTTTATGATAATTATTCCTGCTTTGCTAATAGCAGTTCAGCCCGATCCAGGAACCATGTTAGTTTTTGCTTGTTTTATTTTCGTTTTATATAGAGAAGGACTCTCAGGAAATTTCTTGCTAATTGGCCTTTTTACAGTCTTAATTGCTGTAGTCGGAATTTTTCTAAAAGCTTCAAATTCTGTATTTTATCTTGCGGGGAATGCTATTTCAGGAAATATATTTTTCGGTCTTATTCTTATTCTTGGTTTTATTTTTTCTTTTTTAATTATCAGATATTTTGTTTTGCCTAGATATAGAAAGCAAAAAATTCAAAAACTAATAATTATTACTCTTCTTGGACTTTCTATTTCTGGTGGCATCAATTATGTTTACGATTCTGTTTTTAGTGAAAGACACAGAGCTCGTTTTCAGATCATGTTCGGCATCAAAGAGGACAGAAAAGGTGCAGGATATAATATATATCAGGCTCTTTCTGCAGTTGGTTCAGGTGAAGGTTTTGGAAAGGGATATTTAAAAGGAACTTTGAGTAATGATAAATATAAGCATGTTCCAGAGCAAAACACAGATTTTATATTTTGTGTTTTAGCCGAAGAGTGGGGGTTTTTAGGTTCATTTATATTTATTTCTTTGTATTTATCTACTTTGATAAGAATGATTATAATTGCAGAAAGGCAAAGAAGTAAGTTTACTAGAATTTACGGATATTGCGTTTCAGGTATTTTATTTTTTCATTTCATGATAAATATTGCTATGGTAATAGGGTTAGCACCTGTGATTGGCATACCTCTACCTTTTTTTAGTAAGGGAGGATCTGCAATTCTTTCTTTTGGATTAATGGTTTTTATACTTTTAAGACTCGATTCAGAAAGAAAAGTTGTTTTAAGATAAATTATTTTTGCCATATAGCTTTTGTTGTAAAGATTATTTAGATTTATATAACTTGCTCCTTGCCATATATTATTAACTTTAGGAGCGTACTCAATGGATCTAAACCAATCTAAACTTGCAAAAGCATGATAAAAATAATACCATTTTGATAGTTTTAATTTTTTACACAAAGCGTCAACTTTTGGACTGTGTAATTCACTTGTAGCAAATATTCCACCGTCTACCCCAATGTAATCGTTATTAAATTCTTTTGTAAAAATATTGTACATGTTAGCGACCGTGTTATGATCGTACACTGGTTCTTGATCATAAAAGAATACATTTTGCAAATTAAACAAAACCTGATTAGTATTAAAGATATCAGTATTCATTGTACTGATATCTTTTAGGTTGTTACATTTTCCAAATTCGTGCAGAAATGAGCCAGAAAGACTATTTGGGCGTAGGAAATTAGCATTTATAATGTTGTAAATGTTGTCTACATTAAACATGTATGTTTATGTCTTTTTTAACGAGTAAATACAAATATAGTAATAATTGAGGGAAGACTGAGTGAACATCCTAATAATATTTATGAGTTTGGTAGTAAGCATGTTTTTTATTAATCCTGTGTCAGCAGGTGAACTTACGTATGACTTTAAGAGTCCATCGTTTACTGGCATAGGTTATAGCAGTCATTTACTTACTATAGAAAACTTAACACACACTAGAAAAGCAGAAATCAAGTCCAAGCAAGAAGCGGCAGCAAGAGAAAT
>Ga0209631_10006809_pt1 | contig 11669 bp, 10 predicted proteins | sample COG_08_FD_184752 | JGI IMG/M metagenome (GOLD analysis project Ga0209631, IMG submission 184752) | Pelagic Microbial community sample from North Sea - COGITO 998_met_08 (SPAdes) (version 2) | ecosystem: Environmental > Aquatic > Marine > Neritic zone/Coastal water | place: Helgoland, sampling... | reverse complement strand
CAATAAATTGATCTATATTGCCATCCAAAATACTTGCAGGATTCGTGCTTTCAGTTTTATTTCTTAAATCTTTCACTAGCTGATAAGGTTGTAATACATATGATCTAATTTGGTGACCCCACCCTATGTCAGTTTTTGAAGTTAATTCCTTTTGATTTTCTTCTTCTTTTTTTTGCATTTCGTGCTCATACAATCTTGCTTTTAACATTTTAAAACAAGTTTCTTTATTTTTGTGTTGTGATCTCTCATTCTGACACTGTACTACAATTTTAGTTGGCGTATGAGTTATCCTTACCGCGCTATCAGTTGTGTTAACATGCTGTCCACCAGCTCCACTAGATCTATAAGTGTCAATTCTTAAATCTTTATCTATTATCTCTATATTGATATTTTCATCTACTACTGGATATACCCAGATACTAGCAAAACTAGTGTGTCTTCTAGCACCTGAGTCAAATGGTGAAATTCTTACTAGCCTATGAATGCCAGATTCTTTTTTTAACCAACCAAAAACATAATGCCCATCGATTTTAATTGTAGACGATTTAATGCCAGCTTCTTCTCCTTTGTGTTCACTTATTAAATGTGATTTAAATTTCTTATTATCTGCCCATTTTAGATACATTCTTCTTAACATATCAGCCCAATCTTGACTTTCAGTTCCTCCAGCACCAGCATGAATTTCTATATAACAATCAAGTGAGTCTGTTTCATTCGATAAAAAGCATTTTATTTCATTCTTTTTTGCTGATTTTCTTAAATCTTTTATGCTTTCTAAAATCTCGTTTTGAATATTTAAATTATCTTCTTCAATTGCAAGCTCATTTAATTCATCTAAATCTTTTAACTTAGTAAACGAATCGTTTAGTGAGTTAATTAGATCTTCATATAACTTTTTTTCTTTAATTATATTTTTTGATTTAATCTTATCATGCCAAAAATTGGCGTTGAGCATTTGTTTATTATGATTTTCTAACTTTAAATAAATATTATTTTTTTCAAAGATACTCCTTAACACGCCGGTTAATCTTATTTATTTCATTTTTAAAGTTTAAATATTTATTCTCCATTAATAAAATCTTAGTATATTATTTGTATCTAATCTATTACTATTTAAATATAATACATTTCCATCAACAACATTATTATTTTTATATGATTCCATTATTGTATTTTTAGATGAAAATTTTGCTTTTTGTCCAGTCAAAGGATCCACAACCATCATCGTCATTCCCTCTGGAACTTTAAAAGGCCTTGCATCTGATTTTTTTACTGCTTTTTTAATGAATTTTTCAAATATTGGTAGGGCTGTTTTAGATCCAGTCTCATATTTTCCTAAAGGACCAGGGTCATCCATTCCAACATAAACACCAATAACTAAATTTGATGTAAAACCAATAAACCAAGCATCAGTATTTTCATTTGTGGTTCCAGTTTTGCCTGCCAGATTTAATTTTAATTTTTTTAACTTTTTACCTGTTCCTCTTTTAACGGCACCTTCAAGCAGTGATGTTATTTGGTAGGCTGTTTGTGATGATATCACTTGCTTATAATTATTGTTCACTTTTGGATAATCTTCACTTATGTACGAGATTTCTTTGCAGCTTAAACATGATCTTTTCTCATTGTTAATTATAGTGTTTCCCTCACTATCCTGAATTCTATCAATTAACACTGGCTCAACTAATTTACCACCATTAACAAAAGCGGCATAAGCTGAAGTTAATTTTAATAATGTTGTTTCAGAGGAACCTAATGATATAGATAATAATTCCTCAGGATTTTCATAAATACCTAATTCTTTCGCAAAATTTGCTACACGATTAATTCCTAAATTTTGAGCAATTCTTACTGTCATTAAATTTCTTGATTTTTCCAATCCAACTCTAAGAGTTGAAGGTCCATAAAATTTTTTACCATAATTTTCTGGCTTCCACATTTTTAAATCTGACCCTTGATCTAAAACTAATGGCGCATCTAATATAAGTGAAGTTGGCGTGTAATTATTTTCCAAAGCTAATGCATAGACAAATGGTTTAAATGCAGAGCCTGGTTGCCTCATGGCCTGGGTCGCTCTATTAAATTCACTATATCTAAAACTAAAACCACCACTTAAAGCTAAAACTCTTCCTGTGTAAGGATCCATTACTACAATTCCCCCATTTATTTTTGGGATTTGCTTTAGGCTATATTTATTATTATTTTTTTCTACATAAACTACATCACCAAGTTTTAAAATTTCATTAAATTCTTTTTTAGTCCATGTAATATCGTTATATTCAATCTTTCCCTCAACTTTTGCTTTTGTTTCTATTGTTACAGAAAATTGATCTATCTTCTTTACTATTGCGATTTCCCAATTAATTGATTTCTCTAATTCATATTTAGCTAAATCTTTATTCCAATCTTCATCATATTTTTTATTTGTTAATGCTCCACGCCAGCCCTTTCTTTTATCATAATCAGTTAGACCTTCTCTAAGCGATTGTGTTGCAATTTTTTGCAAAGATAAATTAATTGGCGTATTTATATTAAAACCTTGTTTATAAACTTTCTCATAACTAAGTTGATCTATTATACTTTTTCTGACATCTTCAATATAGTATTGAGAATCTTCTAAAAAAACTTTTTCTTTTTTTTTTAGTTTTATATTTTTCTTTTTATATTTTTTTAGTTTTTTTTGATCTAAAATGTTATTTTCAAATAAATTATTAAGAACCAAATCTCTCCTAAATTTGGCTAGTTCAATATTTCTATAGGGATTATATTTACTAGGTGCTTTAGGTAATGCGGCAAGTAAAGCGGCTTCTGCATAATCAAGATCTTTGATTGACTTATCAAAATATTCTAAACTAGCTGCAGCAACTCCATATGCTCCACTTCCTAAATAAATCTGATTGAGATATAATTCAAGAATTCTTTCTTTTGATAAAGTTCTTTCAATTCTAAAAGCAAGAATTGCCTCTTTTATTTTTCTGTTTATGCTTATTTCATTAGTTAATAAAAAATTTTTTGCCACCTGCTGTGTGATTGTTGATGCACCTTCGAGTCTTTTTGAGGTTAATATATTTTTAACATTATTAATCATTGCCCTCAAAACTCCCTTAGCATCAACTCCAGGGTGTGAAAAAAAATTTTTATCCTCTGCTGATAAAAAGGCGTTAATCACATTTTTAGGAATGGTATTATATGGAACAAAAATTCTTTTTTCTTTTGAGAAATCAGCCACTAAATCTCCATTTCCAGAATATACTTTGCTGGAAACAGGTGGTTTATAGCCTTTTAAAAATTTATAATCAGGGATATTGTTCGAAAAACTCCACAAAATGCCTAATATAAGTATTGAGAATAAGAAAAATAAAGTCAGCAAAATAACAATAATATTTTTAAATAAACTTCTCATTTTCATTTCATTATACATCGGAATTTGTTAAAGATAAGGCATTAGAGAGATACAAAATTTATTAATTATAAAATGAAACATTTAAACAAAAAATTATGGAAAAAAATTTATACATTGATGCTTCGCATCCAAATGAGACTAGGGTTGTTCTTAAATCAAGTAACAATATTGAAGATTATGAATACGAAGGCATTAAGAACAATTTAATAAAAAATAATATTTATTTAGGAAAAGTAAGCAGAATTGAACCTTCCTTACAAGCTGCATTTATAGATTTTGGAAGAGAGCGCCACGGATTTCTTTCATTCAATGATATACAGTCAGATTATTATCAAATTCCAAAAAGTGATTTAGAAAAAATTAAAGAGGAAGAAGAAAAAGCTAGAGAAGAGCTTTCAAAAGAAGTTGAAGCTAAAGACGATAAAAATATTGAAGATGGAAATTTAGAAATAATCGACCCAATTGAAAAAGAAATTTCTACTGAAAAACAACATTTAGAAGAAGAAAAAGAAAAAAAAGACTTAAACAAATTCAAATTCAAAAGATATAAAATTCAAGAAGTAATAAAACCTAATCAGGTAATACTAGTTCAGGTAAACAAAGATGAGCGTGGTCAGAAAGGTGCTGCTTTAAGTACTTTTATATCAATTGCAGGTAAATATATAGTACTAATGCCTAACACTCCTAAGGGAGGGGGTATATCAAGAAAAATTTTTAATCCTGCAGATAGAAAAAAAATAAGAACTATTTTAAATGAAATAGAAATTCCTAAAGAAATGGGATTAATAGTTAGAACAGCTGGTTGTAATAAAACTAAAAATGAAATTGAACATGATCTCAATACATTAATAAATACTTGGAACCAAATAAAGAGTCATGCCTTAAATGCAATTGCACCATCATTAATTCATCAAGAAAGCGAGATTATTAAACGTACACTACGTGATATGTATGATGAAAATACAAAAAATATTATTATAGAAGGTAATGAAGGCTATAAAAAAGCGCAGAATTTTTTAAAAATGATAATGCCATCACATGTAAAAAAGATTAAAAAATATAGGGGTAAAAATTCTTTATTTATAGAAGAAGGAATAGAGCAAAAATTAAATCAAATTTTTGACTCTGAAATTAAACTTACTTCAGGAGGATATTTAGTAATTAATCCAACTGAGGCTTTAGTGTCAATTGATATAAATTCTGGAAGTTCAATTAAACAAAAAAATGTTGAAAGTACTGCTCTTGATACAAATCTTGAGGCTGCAGAAGAAATAGCGAGACAAATAAAAATTAGAGATCTGTCAGGATTAATTATTATAGATTTCATTGATATGCTTAGTTATAGCAACAGAAAATTAGTGGAAAAAAGATTAAAAGAAAAATGTCGATCTGATCGAGCTCGAATTCAAATTGGAAGAATTAGTAATTTTGGTTTACTAGAAATGTCCAGACAAAGACTTAGAGAAAGCACTGTTAAATGGAAAATTAACTTAACAGATGAGTCATTTGCTCTTAAACTATTAAAGTTAGTTGAATTAAAAGCAGTTTTAAATAAAGCAAAATTTGTCGAATTAAAAGTTTGTGAAAAAATTTCTGATTTTTTACAAGAAAATTTTATCGATGACTTAAAGTATTTCGAAAAAAAAAATAAAATGAAAATTGATATTATTACAGATAATAAATTAATAATTCCTGAATATATAATTGACTTAAAAAACAAATCAAAAAAAACTATAGAGTTAATTGAACATTATGAAAAATTAAAAAATCTTGATCAACAAAAAAAAGAAGATAATATAATCGTTCTAAAAGATAAAAAGAAATTCAAAAAAAAATCTTTCAGGAAAAAAAAATTTTTTAAAAAAGTTAAATAATACCTTTAGATGGTGAAGAGGCTTCACCCATTATTTTTTTCTCGATTCTTCCTGAAAGATATGATTGTCTACCAGCTACAACAGCATTTTTAAAAGCTAAAGCCATATCAAGTGGTTTGTTTGCTTTAGCTATTGCTGTATTTACTAAAACACCATCACACCCTAACTCCATAGCTATAACAGCGTCAGAAGCCTGCCCTAACCCCGCGTCTATTATAAGAGGTAGTTTAGTTTGACTTCTTATAATCTTAATATTCGTTTTATTCAAAATTCCAAGACCCGAACCTATCGGTGCAGCCAGAGGCATGATTGCACACGCACCAACATTTTCTAATCTTTTAGCCATCAACGGGTCATCATTGCAATAAACCATAACCTGAAACCCTTCTTTTGTTAGAACTTCAGTTGATCTTAAAGTTTCAATCATTTCAGGAAATAAGTTTTTTTTATCTCCCAGAACTTCAAGTTTTACTAATTTCCATCCACCAATTTCTCGAGCCAGCCTCAAAGTGCGTAATGCTTCATCTGAACTATAACAGCCAGCAGTATTTGGAAGATAAGTAATTTTTTTTGGATCAATGAAATCCATTAAAAGTGGTTTGTTTTTATCTGAAATATTAACTCTTCTCACTGCAACAGTAACAATATCTGCTCCTGATAATTTTATAGCTTTTGCACATTCATTCATGCTTTTATATTTACCTGTACCTACGATAAGCCTAGAATCAAATTTTTTCTTTGCTATTGTCAATGTATCTTTTTTCAAATTTTAACCACCTCCAATAAAATGAACTACTTCTATTTTGTCATTTTTTTTTAAGATTATGTTTTTTAACTTTTTTTTATCTATTATTTCTTGGTTTAATTCAATGGCTACTTTTTTTAGAGGTATTTTTAAACTATTTATGAGAATTAATAGACTTGAATTTTCAGTTATTATCTTAAATTTACCGTTTATTTTAATTTTTATTTTTTTTATTTTTTTCATCGTATATAAAAGCTGAATGAATAATAAAATTATTATTATCAATGGTCCAAATCTTAATCTATTAGGTGAAAGAGAACAATCACAATATGGTTCAATTACATTTGACAAATTAAAAGAAAATTGCCAAAAAAAATCTAAACAATTAGCTTTAGATGTTGAATTTACTCAATCTAATATTGAGGGAGAAATAATTGATTTAATACAAAGCTCTAGAAAAAAATATGATGGAATGATCATTAATGCAGCTGCGTTTACCCATACTTCTGTAGCAATTAGAGATGCTCTAGATGTATTTAAAAAACCAATAATCGAGTTACATATATCTAATATATATAAAAGAGAAGAATTTAGAAAAAAATCTCTAATTAGTGATATAGTAACAGGAGGAATATTTGGATTGGGTTCTGATGGTTATATTTTAGCCATAATTTCAATGCAAAACCTTTTGAAAAATGAAAATTGATAAAAAAATTATTAAAGAATTAAGCGACTACTTAGATGAATTTAATCTTACAGAGTTAGAGTATACTGAAAAAGATACAAAAATTAAAGTTTCTAAAAATAGTGTATCTGTAAATAACCAGGTTGCTCCAGCAACTAATATTGCTAATCCAACGGATATGTCTAGATCTGCTAATAATAAAAAATTGGGTAATGAAATTACATCACCTATAATTGGTACTGCATATCATGCTCCTGAACCTGGTGCAAAAAAATTTGTTGAGATTGGTAAAAAAATTAAAAAAGGTGACACAATTATGATAGTTGAAGCCATGAAAACAATGAACCATGTACCTTCTACAGCCGATGGAGTTGTTAAAGAAATTTGTGTAGCTGATGGTCAAGCTGTAGAATTTGGACAAACAATAATTATCTTAGAATAATGTTCAAGAAAATCTTAATTGCGAACCGTGGGGAGATTGCAGTTAGAATTATCCGAGCCTGTAAGGAATGGGGAATTTCAACTGTGGCAGTACACTCTGATGTGGATAAAGAAAGTATGCACGTTAGATTAGCAGATGAGAGTGTCTGTATAGGATCACACCAACCTGCAAATAGTTATTTAAATATACCAGCTCTTTTATCAGCAGTTGACTTAACCGGAGCTGAAGCAGTACATCCTGGATATGGTTTTTTATCTGAAAATGCAAACTTTGCAAAAATATTAGAAGATAATAATATTAAATTTATTGGGGCTTCATCAAAGCATATTGAAATGATGGGAGATAAAATACAGGCTAAAAAAATTGCAAGAGACAATGGCTTACCTGTTATTGAAGGATCTGAAGGTGGTGTAAAAAATGTTTCTGAAGCAAAAGAACTTTCAAAAAAAACTGGTTTTCCACTTCTCATCAAAGCTTCTGGAGGAGGGGGTGGTAAAGGAATGAAAATCGTAAATAAAGAAGAAGATTTTGAAACACTTTTTTCAACTGCAAAATCTGAGGCTCAAAAATATTTTGGTAATGATGAGGTTTATATTGAAAAATTTTTTCAAAATCCAAGGCATATCGAAGTACAAATTTTAGCTGGAAAAAATAGGACTGTTCACTTGCATGAAAGAGACTGTTCGGTTCAAAGAAGACATCAAAAATTAATTGAAGAAACTCCAAGTCCAGTTTTAAATGATGAAATCAGAAAAGATTTGTTTGAAAAAACGGTAAAGATGGTGAGTAAAATTGGATATCAGGGAGCTGGAACTGTAGAATTTATTTATGAAGATGGTAAATTTTATTTTTTAGAGATGAATACAAGAGTTCAAGTTGAACACCCTGTAACAGAAATGGTTACAGGAATAGATATTATTAAAGAACAAATTCACATAGCTTTTACTGGTGAAACAGCTTTAAAACAATCCGATATAAATCCTAGAGGGCACGCAATAGAATGTAGAATTAACGCAGAAGATCCTAGTAAAAATTTTCAACCATCACCTGGAACAATTGGAATGTGTCATCAACCATCAGGTTTTAGAACTAGAGTAGATGGTGCTATTTTTCAAGGTTATAAAGTTACCCCATATTATGACAGTATGGTTTGCAAACTCATTTGTCATGGAAGAAATAGAGTTGAAGCAATTCAAAGAATGAACAGATCTCTCGATGAGTTTGTTATTGAGGGTATCACTACAACAATCCAATTACATAAAAAATTACTCAATCATAAAAAATTTATCAATTCAGACTTTAATGTTAGCTGGCTTGACAATGAAAAAATTGTTTAATAACAACTTACTAACCAAATATCATAAACAGGATGATCAAACGGTGCAATTGATGGACTGGAAGAAAAAATCCATCCATTAAAAATAAAAACATCGTTATTATTTTTATTTGTTAAATCTTGCACCTGAATATAAGCAATTATTTCAGGATTATCATCAAATTCAGAATTTCTACATTTAATACTTTTAATTAATAGGTCTTCATATTGAAATTCCTCACCATTTTTTAATTTTAATAAAATATTTTTAGAACTTATTTTATCTAAAATTTTAATATTAGTGTAATTTCCCTCTAAACTATCTGCTGTGCTGGGACTGACAAAAACCCACAAAAAAAAAATTGATAAAAGTGATTTAATTTTAATTTTAATTCTTCCAGGTTTTATATTTTTTTTCAATAGCATTTTTATTTTTATTTGGATAATAGGCTGAATCAGTGCCTGTCAAATTTGGTTTATGAGGTTTCTGCCAATCATACTTTTTTAGATCATGTTTTTTTTCTATCTTATTTGGAGTAAAATGAATCCAAGAATACCACTCAACTGGAATTTTTGATGCATCAATTTCATCAAAATAAATAACCCATCTTTTTCCTTTTTTACTTTCATAATATTTGTTGCCTAAAAAATCTTGACCAACTAATTTTCCATATAAAATTGTTTTTATTCTTGTTCCAAAAGTGTCTTGATTCCACCAGGTGAAAATTTTTTTTAAAAGTGTCAACATAAAAAAATAATAATTTCAATTCAAAATTGTATAAATTAAATTAGACTAAAATTTGATTTTGTATATAAATAATTTGAATCGTTATTCAAATTAATTTTATTAAATTGGGGTCAAATGGCAAAATACTTAGTTGAAACATATTATACATGCACGTTTAAAGTAAATCATTATCTAGATGATGTTAATGAAAAAGAACTTAAAAACTTAGAAAAAAGAGATGATGGTAAGTTTGAAGTTTTAGATGTCAAGCTTGATAATAGAAAAACAAAAAGCCTTGATCCTAAAAACAACAAAATTATGGAAAATAAAAAAATTGATGTTATTTCTGATAATAACCAACCTATTTCCAAAAATTTAGAAAACATAATAAAATCTAAAAATCCCAACTCTGAAACTAGTGGTAAAAGATTTAGTATGCCCGATAGAAGAAAAGGGTATATTCAAAAAGCTACTATTGGTGACCACAAAGTTTACTTACACACTGGCGAATATGAGGATGGTAAAATTGGTGAAATATTTATTGATACAAGTAAAGAGGGTGAATTAGTTAAAGCTTTAATGAATAATTTTGCGATAGCGGTTTCTCTTGGTCTTCAATATGGTGTCCCTTTAGATGAATTTATAAGTGCTTTTGTTGAAACAAAATTTGAGCCGTCAGGTAAAGTTTATGGTAATGATAGAATTTTAAGCGCATCTTCTATTTTGGATTATATTTTTAGAGAATTGGCAATTTCATATCAAAATAGAGAAGATCTTGCTCATACTCCTTCAATTGGCAATTCTGAAAAAACGTATCTTGATGAACAAAATACAGATGATCAAAATCAATTATTAAAAATTGTAAAAGATATAACTAGTAAGGGATTTGTTAGAAATAACTATAAAAAGAATCTTGTAGATTTATCTGATGTCAAAATAAGTCTTAAAGGAAAAAAATAGGCTATTTATTTTTTTTTAAAAATAAATTTAATTCTTTCAATTGATTTTCATCAACCTCTGAAGGTGCATTCATCATTAAATCTTGGGCATTTTGGTTCATTGGGAACATTGTTACCTCTCTAATATTTTTTTCATTTGCTAATAGCATCACTATTCTATCAATGCCCGGTGCTATGCCCCCATGAGGTGGAGCGCCATAGCTTAAAGCATTAATCATACCACTAAATTTTTCATCAACTTGCTTGTCGTTGTAGCCAGCAACAGAAAAAAGTTTATACATTAGATCGGGAATATGATTCCTTATCGCTCCAGAGGAAAGTTCAATTCCATTACAAACTATATCATATTGGTATGCTAGAATTTCAAGAGGTTTTGTAAAATCAATTTTATCTATATCACCTTGAGGCATAGAAAAAGGATTATGACTAAATTCTATTTTATTAGTTTGCTCATTTTTTTCAAACATTGGGTAATCGACAATCCAACAAAGAGCAAAAACATTTTCATCAACTAAATTTAAATCTTTCGCAATTTTATCTCTGGCTAAAGATGTAATTCTTTCTAATTCTTTTTTCTTGTTACATGCTAGAAATATACTATCTCCTACCTCAGCATGAGTTTTCTTCATTATTTCTTCCAAAGCATTTTTTGAAAAAAATTTACCAATTGGTCCTTTAGCTGAAACTTCATTATCTTTTTCAATTGTAAAGTAAGCTAAACCAGATGCACCTTGATCTTTAGCCCACTTATCAATATTATCAAAAAAACTTCTAGGCTTATCTTTTGTATTTTTTGTAACAATACATCTTACAATTGACCCTGAGTTTACAAGTTTTTTAAATATTTCAAAAGATACATCTTCTCTTAAAAAGATTTCAGTAATATCATTTATAATTAAAGGGTTTCTTAAATCTGGTTTGTCACTTCCATATTTTAATAACGCATCAGTATAAGAAATTTTAGGAAATTTTTCGTACATCAGTTTTTTGTCAGAAAACTTCTTGAAAGTTTTTATCAATAATTTTTCAACTACTTTAAAAACATCCTCTTGTTCAACAAATGACATCTCCATATCCAATTGATAAAATTCTCCAGGGCTTCGATCTGCTCTTGCATCTTCATCTCTGAAACAAGGTGCAATTTGAAAATATTTATCAAATCCTGACACCATTATAAGTTGTTTAAATTGTTGGGGAGCCTGTGGAAGAGCATAAAATTTACCTGGGTTTAATCTACTTGGCACAAGAAAATCTCTTGCTCCCTCTGGGCTAGAGGATGTTAAGATGGGTGTTTGAAATTCCAAAAAACCAAAGCTAGTCATTTCATTTCTTATAAATGAAATAACTTTAGATCTTAAAATAATATTTTCATGAATTTTTTTTCTTCTTAAATCTAAAAATCTATACTGCAATCTAATTTCTTCAGCATACTCTTGATCACTAAAAACTGGCATCGGCAATTCTTTGCAGGCACCTAAAATACTAAAGCTCTCTATAGCGACTTCTATTTCACCAGTTT
>Ga0209631_10006807_pt1 | contig 11669 bp, 12 predicted proteins | sample COG_08_FD_184752 | JGI IMG/M metagenome (GOLD analysis project Ga0209631, IMG submission 184752) | Pelagic Microbial community sample from North Sea - COGITO 998_met_08 (SPAdes) (version 2) | ecosystem: Environmental > Aquatic > Marine > Neritic zone/Coastal water | place: Helgoland, sampling... | reverse complement strand
AGATCTATAAGCTTTCCATTACTGTCAAAAGCCTGATCTGAAAATGGAACTATAAATGCGCTACCTTGCAACATTCTAGTGTTAAAACTTCCTAAAGCTTGTTTCATAGTTATTTGAGAGACTTCACCTCCAGAACGTCCTGCTGTTGAAATAAGTGCAACGGGTTTTCCTGTTAGAGGCTGTGGCTTGTGACGACTGATCCAGTCCAAAGCATTTTTTAGAACTCCTGGTATCATTTTGTTATACTCTGGTGTGGCAATAATTAATGCATCACTTTCTTTTATCTGATGTACTAAATTAGTAACCTCCCTAGGAAGGCCAATTTCATCCTCTAGATCACCATTATAGAGTGGCAGGTTTAAATTACCCATTTTGTGTGAGCAACTACCAAATACTTCTATAGCCTCTCCCAATAAAGTGGTATTTTTTGAATGTTTTCGTAATGATCCAGAAATTGCTAATATTTTCGGTTTATCCATCAAAAAATCCTTCTTAAAATATTACGTCAATAAGCCTGAAAAGATTGTTTAAACTCTTATCTTAGGCATTAATATAAATTCCCAGGGAGACGGGAAATCTCCGACGGGAACTTCAATAACGGTAGGTTTTCCAGATGCAAAACTTTTTTTCAAACAATTGCGTAATTCATCAGGCGTTTTAGCTTTCAGACCCTGTACGCCAAAACTTTCTGCTAATTTTACAAAATTAGGACTTTTAAGATCTGACGCAATTGGTCTGTTATTATATTTTTCAATTTGAAATCGCCTGACATTACCAAAAGCATTATCATTAAATATTATAGCAGTTATTGGTATATTATGACGAGCAGCTGTAGCAAGCTCACTAATCGTGTATAATGCACCACCATCGCCTGATATAGAAACTACAGGTACATCTCTTCTTGCATGCGCTGCGCCCAGCGCAGACGCAAGTCCCCATCCTAAAGTTCCTTGATAGCCAGTTGAAAGGAATGTCCGAGGACTATAACTTTCGAAGGCAAACCTAGATACATAACCAACTTGGGTTAGTTCATCAACAAAAATGCCGTTCTTTGGGAGTTCTGCTCGAATAGCCGCCAACCAAGCTAATTGGGGCGCCAGTTTTTCGGCAAATAATTTATTATATTTTAATTTTACTTCATTTACTTTCTTTACCCAGTCATTTCGATATTTTTCTTTTCCAGACATATTATCAAGTAATGATGGTAACGCATCTTTTAAATCAGCGTTGATGCCTATTTCGGGTGTATTAATTCGTCCAATTTCCTCATCATCGATATCAATATGAATTATTTTCATATGATCATCGACTCCCCATTGCATCTGGGCAGTTTGGCATCTTGTTCCAATAGCCAGAACAACATCACATTCCCCCCAAAGCTCTCTCCCAGCGGGCAAAGTCACACTAAGCTGACTTGAACCGTCCATAATCCCATGTCCATTTCTAAAGGCTATTACTGGCGCTGAAAGACTTTTTGATAATTGATTTACTTCAACACTAAAGTTTTGGGCCCCACCACCAACAATTATAATTGGTTTATGTGATTTGTTTAACAAGGCAGCTGCTTCTTCAATCTGATCAGTATTTAAAATTGGACCAGATTCTGGATACCCCACTAAATCCTGGGGGATTTTATCTACTTTAGAATTCCAAATGTTAACTGGTATTTCCACACCAACTGGTCTGGGACGACCAGACTGCAGACTTGAAAATGCATCAGTCAATATCTTTGAAGCACTTTCAGCATTCTCAATTCTGTTTGCTTGTTTGGTTAAGCTTTTAATTACTGATAGCTGATCAGGAATCTCATGAAGAAGACCATAGCCTTTTCCAATAGCACCAAGTGGAATTTGCCCAATCAATGCAAATACAGGAGCATTTACCGCATATGCCGTAGATAACGCTGCTGTAGAGTTTAAAAAACCAGGTCCAGGAACAATTGAAAACACTTGTGGTTTTCCAGTAGCCATCGCAGCACCCAAGGCCATGTATGCTGCTCCTTGCTCATGCCTTGTATGAATTGGTTTGATATTCTTTGTATTATCGTAAAGCACATCAAAAAAATCATCATTCTGAACGCCAGGTAAACAATATAATTGGTCAATATTGTTTGCTATTAAGGTTTTGACCGCTATCTCTCCAACAGTAATCGCCATAACTCTACCTAATTTGAAATTATTTCGCGGACCGCACCCGCAAATTTAGTAATATCCTGAGATCTCAAGCCTGCGATATTAATTCTACCATCATCTACTATGTAAATTGCTTTCTCGTCTTTGAGGCGTAATATTTCATCTTTTGTTAATCCAATCAAAGAGAACATTCCCGCCTGTTCAGCCAAAAAGTCAAATCGAGAGGAATTAGTTTGATTTCTTAATTCCAGACTCAAATCCCTTCGGATCATGTGAACCCTTTCGCGCATCTCGTCTAACTCACTCAACCAAGAAGTTTTTAGTTCTGAATCAGATAAAATAGTCCTGACCACAGCCGCACCATGGTCTGGTGGCATAGAATAATTAGTTCCAGCAAGATTTTTTAATTTTCCTCCAAGAGCTTTACTAACCGTTTCATTCTTTGACAAAGTTATTGCTACACCAGCTCTATCACGATAAATGGCGAAGTTTTTTGAACTTGAAGATGCAATTAACAGTTCCGGTAACACACTCAATAATTTTCGAACCCCATAAGCGTCTTCATTCAGTCCAATACCAAATCCTTGATAAGCTATGTCTACTAGTGGCAAAAACCCCTTATCAAGAGCTAATTCTGAAATACTATCCCACTGAGCATCTGAAAAATTTACTCCAGTTGGATTATGGCAACACCCATGAATTAAAACAACATCGCCTGCGGGGATATTTCTTAAATCTTCCACAGTTAAATCGAAATCAATTTTTTGCTTTTGAGGATTGAAATATCTATAATAGTTGGCTTTAAGGCCTGCAGCCTTTATTGTTGGAGCGTGATTATCCCATGTTGGAGCTGGCAACCAAATAGTAGAGTTTGGAGAAACATCACTCACTAAATCATAAAGCACCCTTAAAGCAGTACTACCTCCAGGCGTTTGAATGGCATTTATTCGCTTTCGATCAACGACATCGCCAATAACTAACTCAGAAGCCAGGTCACAAAATATTGGGTCTCCAGCCAAGCCGATGTAAGCTTTTGTCTTTTGTTGCTCTAAGATAATGGCTTCAGCTTTTTTTACAGACTTTAAGACAGGTGTGATTCCAGACTCGTCCTTATATACGCCTATACCAAGATCAATTTTGTTCTCACGTGGGTCAATAGCAAAATCTTGCAATAACTGCAAAATTTTTGGTGCCTTTGGGGTGGGTAATTTATCAAATAAATTCATATTCCTTATGACATCTCACAATATTAAATACCTTGCAATGTGATTTTTTACCTGCATATAGATCAAACTGTTATGAAGTACGGATTAGAATTGTAGTGGGATTAAATGAAAAATTATTTCTTTATACTTTTTGCAGCAGGAGCAATTCAATCTGTTGTGTTTGGTGGTCGTCAAACAATTCCTCTTTCCATAGAAGGCATAAACTTAGCATCTACTGTAAATTATCTAGAAATTAGCTTTGCTTTTGCCGTTGGACAGTTAATAAGTGGCGCAGTGACACCGTTGGGTGGAGCTATTTCAGACAAATATGGTTCCGGTAAAACACTACTTCTTGGAATAATTATCACAACGATAGGATGTTTTCTTATTCCATTTTCCAACACTCCTTTAATGCTGGTGATTTCAATAGGGATTTTATCCGCTGGTGGCTCTGGAATAGCAGGACTTCCAGTAATAATGTCTGCAGTAAATAAGCTCGTTCCACCAGAAAGGTCTGGAATGGCCTTTGGATTTGTAAATGCTGGTGGTTCGATTGGGCAATTCTTATTTGCGCCTCTTGCTGGCTTAATGATAATCAACTACGGCTGGCAAGCAAGTATTTTTGCAATTTGCGCATTACTATTAGCCGTTTTACCTCTATGTTGGCTTTTAAGATACCAACCCGTAAAAAAGAAAAGACTTACAGCGAGTGATAATTTATCGTTTTCAAGAACGTTGTCTCTAGCACTTAGCACACCAAGTTACATTTTATTAATAACAGGTTTTTTCGTCTGTGGCTTTCATGTGGCCTTCATAATTACACATATGCCTGGCGTCATCATTGCATGTGGTTTAAACGTGAACGTTACCGGATGGTCATTGGCAATTATTGGTTTCTTCAATATTTTGGGAAGCTTATTTGCAGGATGGTATATATCTAAACACAGTATGAAAATATTCTTGTCTTATATATATGGAGCGCGCGCCATAATAGTTACCTTATTCTTACTAAGTCCCAAGGATGTGACTTCAATCATGATTTTTTCAGCAGCCTTAGGATTTACATATCTATCTACTGTTCCAGCGACTGCAGCATTAGTTGGCAAGATGTTTGGTCCAAAGTATCTTGCGACATTATTTGGAATAACTCTATTTTCTCACAATATTGGAGCCTTTCTTGGTGCCTACTTTGGAGGATATTTCTTCCAGTTAACCGGTGAATATACGATAGTTTGGATTATCGATATCGCTTTAGCTATCTTTGCAGCAATAATTCATTTGCCTATAAAAGAAAAATCTGCCCTACCAGTAGAAACTTTACAGTAAATTCTTTCAAGTGGAATGTTTAGTAAATAATTAAAAAGCAAAAAAAACCCTGCTTTCATTAAACTCGTTTAATATTCACAATTAATAAATGAGCAAAATTATTTATTGGTTGAATTTAATTTGGAAATAGTATCCCTTTTTCAAGAGAGGGTTCACATGCTACAAAAACAAACATTCAATATTATAGATATTTACGTGCCAGTAAAAAAAATTAAACTTCTAGAAGAAGCCAAAGTGACAAAAATAGCAGAGGGCATCTTAGAAGGGGAAAGTGTTCTGCCAATAAGAGTTAGAGCAGATGGCAAGAGATTTGTATTAATCAAAGGAATGCATATCTTGGAGGCACTTAGAGCCCTTGGAGAGGACAAAGTAGAAGGATATCTAGTTAGAGCACAATTACATTAATTTTACGTAATATCTATTTTTTAATAGCTATTGGGAAGAGGTAATCATGAAGGTGTTAGTTGTTCTCTGCCACCCTAGAGCCGACTCATTAACTGGAAAAGTTGCAGAGGCATTTTCGGCGGGTTTAAAATCTGCTGGACACAAGTTAGAGTTTGTTGACCTATATAAGGAAAACTTTAATCCAGTTTTGGAGATTAAAGATGAACCAAGCGATGGTAAGATCTCAAATTACTCAGTTGCAGTGCAGAGAGAATTTAATCGCTTAAACACAAATGATGCTGTTGTAATGATATTTCCATTGTGGTGGTGGGCAATGCCTGCAATGCTAAAAGGATGGATCGATAGAGTCTGGAATTATGGATTAACATATGGTGAAGCAAATCATAATTTGAAAAAAGCTTTAATGATTAGTTTAGCAGCGCATACAACTGAAGAACTGAACAAAAGAAACTATTATGATGCTATTGAGACTAGTTTAAATATTGGTATTTTAGATTATAATCAAATTTTAGACCGAGAGTTAGTCATCCTGGGTGGCACTACCCTAGGTGAGGACCACTGTGCTAAGCATATTGATTTTGCATACAATAAAGGCTGTTCATTTTAAATGATTGAGGGTACCTATTAAATATTTAAAATTACAAGGATTTCAAACATGAGCATTACCCGCCTTCAAACAAATGATAGAATGAGCCAATGTGTTATTCATAATGATACTGTTTACTTAGCAGGGCAAGTAGCTTTATCTGCACCAGGTAAAAGTGTAAAAGAGCAAACAGAAGCAATACTTGCACAAATAGACACATTACTCAAAGAAGCTGGCACTAACAAATCAAGGGCATTATCTGCAACAATTTGGCTTTGCAGTATGGATGATTTTGCAGAAATGAACGCTGTCTGGGATGCTTGGGCTACTGGCGGAAATGCCCCAACTAGAGCCTGTGTGGAATCCCCAAGGCTTGCGACACCAGATTACACTGTCGAAATAGGAATAATAGCGGCTTTATAAGTACATAAATCACAAGATCTAAAATTCAAATGATTGCAGGTAACAGAAGTGACAGAAAGTAACCCTAGGCAGGTTGAAACTAAAAAAACTATTCTGATAGAAAATCTCCCCTTTGAAACAGAAAAAATGATTGGAAAGCGGGCTAGAATTGGCCTTGTTGTGTTGGCTACGGACTACACTATTGAACATGAGTTTCGTAAACTTATAACCCTACCTGGGGTCGACTTTTATCATGCCAGGATATCTAACTCCACTGAGATAAATGCAAATACTTTAGCGGCGATGAAACCACTGATAAAACAAACTGCTGATTTGATATTACCGGGAGATGATCTGGACGTAATAGCTTATGGTTGCACTTCAGCCTCAATTGTACTTGGCGACACACTTGTTGCTAGTTTACTAAATTCATCAAAGCCTACAGCAAAAACTACTAATCCCGCTCACGCCGCAAGTGTGTCACTAAAAGCCTTGAAAGCAAAAAGAGTCGGGATACTTACCCCTTATGAAAAAGGGGTGAATAAACTAGTTCAAAAATCAATGGAAGATAGAGGATTTGTAATACCAGTTTTTGGATCATTTAATGAAAATCATGATCCAACGGTCGCGTCTATAAATAAGGATAGCTTGCTAAGAGCAATAAGAAAAATGCTATCAAGCGCTAAGGTTGATGCCATATTTATTTCATGTACATCTGTAAAAATAGCTGATTCAATAACAGAAATCGAAAATGAGATAGGAGTTCCAGTGACATCTTCAAATCACGCGCTCGCTTGGCACTGTTTAAGATTAGCTGGAATCAATGATCTCATTCCAGAAAGTGGAAAACTATTTCAAACCACATTATGAAGAGGCCTTAAAATTATAGGTAATTAGGAGAGAAAAATGACAATATCAGGTGGTTGCTACTGCAAAAAACTAAGATATCTCTCAACTGGCATTATACAATCTTCAATTCAATGTCATTGCCGTGAGTGTCAATACATAACCGGCGGAAATGCCAATACTCTTGTAACCGTACCAATCGAAACTTTTGAGTTCACAAAAGGCAATCCAAAAAGCTTTGAACGCCTTGACATAAAAGATCCAGTGAAAAGATTCTTTTGTGAAGATTGTGGAACTGCTATCGGAACAAAATCACCAAAAAGACCAGGCCTAATGATTTTGAAAGTCGGTACTTTTGATGACCCATCAATCTTTAAGCCTGAAATTGCAATTTTTACGATTGATAAGCAAGAATTCCATCATATTGCGGATGATGTGACACAATTCAAAAAACGCCCATAAAATTAATTACTATAACTTAGAGACATCGATTTCTGCTGATATTAATTCCCAATCCTCTTTTTCAGCCTCATTAATCCATTGAGTTAATGGAGTAAATGATCTCAAGTTCTCACAATAGTTCTTTATATCATCAGGAAGCTCAATATCATAAGTAACAAATCGGTTTACTAAATGAGCAGACATGGCATCAGCAATAGTAAATTGATTGAATAAAAACCCACCAGATCCCCCAAATTCATCCAATAATAATCGCCAACGGTTAATTAAATAATTTATACTCTGCTGAACATCTCCAGTAGGTACTACACGTTCAGTTCTTCGTCTAACGTTTGTATCTAAACTATATATTATATGCCTAGGTGCTCCTGGAAATGAGCCACCCGTTGCATGCATTTCAGCAGAAAATGTGCGTGCATTTGCCCTAGCATTTATATCGGAAGGCCACAACTCATACGACGGATAAAGGTCTGCTATGTACTCGCAAATAGCAAGAGAATCCCATATTTTTAAACCATTATGATGTAAAGCAGGTACGCGACCGGTCATAGCATACTTAAGCATTTTTTCTCTTGTATCAGATTGGCCAAACCTAATCAGCACCTCTTTAAATGGCATGTTTACAGCCTTCAAACACAACCATGGAGCTAATGGCCAAAGACTATAATTTTTGTCTGCAATTGTTAATATTGTATTACCCATAAAATTTACCAAAAAATTCTTTCTTTAGTTGCTTAGACATCCTGAGAGTTTAGAAACTGAAGTGAACATGGGAGAATGGCTAAAAGATGAGTCTATTAAATTAAAATTTGGAAAAGTTGCAGTCATATATTTTATTACTTCTTCTATCTCAATTGTTACAGCAAACCTTCCAATACAAGAGAAAATACCACCACCAAAATTTAAGTGACTGGGTTTCTCTGGTCTATAAATGTCAAACACCTCTGGATTAGGAAAATAATTTGGATTCCAATGAGCGGCTCCGATGTTGGGGAATACAGCCTCACCTTTTGGAATAAAATATCCTTCAACCTGCATATCTTCTAATGACTCTCGTGATGTGGACAAAGAGCGTGGGTGATACCTCATAACCTCTCTAAGCGCACGAGGCACCAGCTCAGCCTGTTGTCCTAATAACCTCCACAAATCCGGCCGCGAAGACAATTCAATAATTGCGATAGCGATTTGGTGGGAGGAGTTATCAGTGTTAGCCTCAGCTAATTTAACGACCCAATTCCTTAGTTCGTCATTGCTGAGATCTCCATTATCAGTGGCACGAATCAAATCAGACAAGAGATCATTTCCCATATTAATTCTAGTTTTTTGAATACGAGCATCTACAAATTTCAAAAGATTTTCAAATCCAACCGCAACTTCAGCAGATGTTTTAGGATCTCGAGTGTGTACTTGTTGTACAATATGAGATGTACGAGAGACAAAATCAGCATCCTCTATCGGTGCATTTATCCAATAGCAGTATACTCGCGAGGGAATCTTATCACATAAATACTTAATTAAATCGATTTCTTGATCATTTGGGATTTCTTCAAATGTCGACTTAACTACATGTTTTATATCAATGCGAAATCTCTCAGAGCCACTTGGCCCCATGAGTTTAGTCAATGGTATCCGTAATCTGCGCCTCGTTTCACCACGATCATGAAAAGAAATAGAATTTCTCTTATATTTAAGAGCGGGGCCTTCTTTCAGGCCCAATACACTCATCAACTTAGGGTGACCTGTACCAAAACGTCTATCTAAAATCGCATCTCGGCAGAGGTCATAATCTAAGATTTCTACACCTCTTTTGCTTTTGCCAAGTTTTATTTTTTTGGCTAAATCAGCTAAAGTTTCTAAAGGTTTTTTAAGATAAGAAGAGGAATCAAAATCAATTTCTGGAAGATCATTCATTGTCAACATTGCAGATAAATCCTCTCTTTAATTGTAAAACAAGATTGATATTTGAAAATAATAAGAAAACTATAACAATCGTCAATTATAATGGTTACATATAAAAATAATTATATCAAAATATAGTTGATAAATAATATTTTTTAGCATTAAATAAGGTTAGTAATTTCGCCTTTTTTTAATAAGAACGCGTCATAATTAATCCGTAATTACTAAGATAAAATGAGAAATATAAATGGGTAAAAATATCAAAATTATTTTAGTCCCGGGGTTCTCTTACCTTTCATTTGGAGCAATTTTAGAGCCTCTGAATACATTAAAACGAAATTTCAACCAACTAAATCTAGAAATTGAACTTATTTCCATAACAGACGATATGATCTGCTCGCAGTTAGGTGCGACAGTAAAGTGTGATACTACATTTCAGGCTTGCATGAAGGATATTGCTAAAAGCTCTAAAACAACAGCTGTATTCCTATGTTGTGGGCTTAAAACTCCATTTGATGTGCAGAGCTCGATAAGGAAAGTTCTACGAGCCTGTGATATGAAAAATATTCCAACATATGGTGTTGGTGCAGCTGGATGGAAAATGGCTGATGCAGGGCTGCTGGAGAATGGAAAAGGAACAGTCCATTGGACTACCTTATCAGCATACAGGGAGCGTAATCAAAATATAATGGTAAAAGATGCACTTTTTGTAACCTCAGAAAATATTACAACTAGTCCTGGTGAGGCAGCAACATTAGACATGATGATAGACTTTATAAAGAAAGAATTCTCCCTAGAACATGCCGAGAATGTTTGTGACCATTTAATGATAACTTTCACAAGAAATGGAGATTTAGAACAACCTAAAAGTAGCGCCCAAAGACTACGTGATGTTCCAAAAAGCTTACAAAAGGTAATATCATTAATGGAGGAAAATTTAGAGGAACCGCTAACCTTAAAAATCATCTCACACCAGGCAGGTTTATCTTTAAGGCAAATTGAAAGACTATTTTCCTTGCACTTTTCAAACTCACCCAAAAAATATTATTTAAAAAGAAGATTATTGCACGCAAGACAACTAATTGAACAAACATCTCTTTCTATTCTTGAAGTATCGATTATTAGCGGTTTTTCTAGTAGACAGATTTTTTCAAAATATTACAAAAATGAATTTGGATTTACCCCATCAGACACTCGACGTTCACCTTAATTGATTTGTAGCATTATTTATGCAAATTAGTTAACCAAAGCAAATGAAAATGACCTTAATAACAAAAATTAGGAAATAATAAATCACATGACATACGAAGTTAAAACACCTATTACCCAGGCTATGAATGAAGGTGCAATTACCCGTAAGGAACTTAAAAAACTTATGGTAAGATCTAACAAACCAGCTTTCTTCAGATTGATGTTATGGGTTTGCCTTTTATCAACCTCCAGTTACTTCATTTGGTTATCATTAGGTACCTGGTTCATCATACCTTCAATGTTCTTTCAAGGTATTATTTTGGTACATCATTTTTCGCTTCAACATGAGTGCTGTCATTACACAGCTTTCAAAACACGAAAATTAAATGATATTTTTGGTCATATTTGTGGCTTCAGTATAATGTTACCGAACCAACATTTTCGATATGAGCACTGTGATCATCACACATACACGCAACTAAAAGGAAAAGATCCTGAATTAATTGAATTGCCAATGTCATTATATAAGTATCTTTGGTACATTTCAGCCTTTCCATACTGGAAAAATAAATTTTTGGAAATATACCGTCATCTTAAAGGCCAATTGAGTGAAGAAGAAACTCGTTTTATCCCAAATCAGGAACAAAAAACTATTTTTAGAGAAGCTAGGATAATGGTATTTTTATATTTTTTAATTTTTTCTACATGCATCATGTTTAATTTTTGGGCACCACTTTGGTATTGGTTGTTACCTGTTATTCTTGGTGAGCCTGTAATGCGTGCTATCCGCCTCACAGAACACGTAGGACGGCCTAACACAGATGATTTAAAGGAAAATACAAGAAGTAGCTTGGTATCCTTACCAATGCGGTTTTTATCATGGAATATGAATTATCATGCAGAGCATCATTATGCTTCCTCAATCCCATTTCATGCCCTTCCAAAATTACATGAAAAATTAAGGGGTTTTGTTTATACTGAAAAGCGTGGATATCTCGGGGCTCATATAGATATTATATCTCAATTAATTGGGAAAAAACCTCGCAGCGATCAACCATAACATGTTATGAGAAAACGCGAATGGAAAAATTTGATAAATATAAGTAAGCTTGAAAAAGGTGACGTAACCAACGTTAAATTTGGAAGTAGAGATTTGGCAGTCTTTGACGCTGAAGATGGCATATTTGTTAGTCTGTCCAGATGCACGCATGGAGCCGC
>Ga0209631_10006801_pt1 | contig 11673 bp, 8 predicted proteins | sample COG_08_FD_184752 | JGI IMG/M metagenome (GOLD analysis project Ga0209631, IMG submission 184752) | Pelagic Microbial community sample from North Sea - COGITO 998_met_08 (SPAdes) (version 2) | ecosystem: Environmental > Aquatic > Marine > Neritic zone/Coastal water | place: Helgoland, sampling... | reverse complement strand
CGGCTGGAGGTAGACCCAGCGCGGTGGGTATCTTGAGCACCTGGTGAAAGTTCGCGACGCTCAGGCGCGTGTTACCCACCGCCACCGGTCGACGTTCGCGTTCGTACGACCCCATCAGGCGCGTGAGGACGTCGTCGGGATCGATCGACGAAGATGATGAAGTCGTCTCCCCCGACTTCAACGACTTCATCGCGTTCGCGGTGGCTATTCTCCACGCCAACGCGTGCGCGTCTTGCACCCCGGTGTTCATCCCGAACCCACCCGCGGGCGGGAACCTGTGCGCGGCGTCACCGCACAGCACCACCCTCCCGTTTCCCGTCACGAAAGAGTCCGCCACCTCCGCCGACATCGTCCACGACCGCGCGCTCCTCACCTCCAAATCACCCAACCCGTCCCCCTTCGTTCCCCTCCCACACGCCGCGCGTTCGATCAGCGCCCTGAGCACGTCCGGCGAAAAGTCCTTCTCGAGGCTCTGGTGCGGGGGAAAGAAGGGAACCTGCGCCACAAACTCCCCGGTCCTTAAGTCGTGCGCAACGATGACCGCGACGACGTCGGGATTGAAAACGAAATATAACATCGCCGCCCGACCTTCATTCCGTAGTCTACTCGCCAATTCCTTGGACGTGAAGTGCACGTTGACGAGGTGCTGCATGGCCGGCGTGCCAGTCATCGGGATGTTCACTAACTGGCGCACGGTGGAGTCGGCGCCGTCCGCGGCGACTATTTGCTCACACGCGACGCGCACCGTGGAATCTGTCGGATCCGACGCACGCACGAACCCTTTACTCTCCAACACCGCCGTGACCCCGCCGTTGGTATCTGATGTGCCACCTAGGTCGATGCTGAGTAGGTTCGCGCTGGTGATGAACCCGTCGCGGCCGCGCGGGTGCAGCGCGTACGCCCGCTGCAGCAGCGCGGGGACGAGTTTGTGCTGCCCGAAGTGCGCCACCGACGCCGGGCTCATCGATGATGAGTCGGTACGGTCGCCGTCGACGGAACCCACGCGTCGTGGGTTCGATTCCTCTGTGGGTCCGTCGTGGAAGTGGTCCACGCGGCCGAGTTCCACGCCGCCGACCATGTTGGTGCAGTACACGAACCGCCGCCAGTCCTCAAGCGGCGGCTGCGACCGAGCGATGGACCCGCCGAGTCCCATGAGTGGCCGGAAGATCTCCATGCTGCGGTTGTTGACGAAGTGCGCCTGCGGGTGCATCGTCGGCCGTGCGCGTCGTTCGCACACCAGATGGTCGATCCCGAACCGCGATAGCAGCGCGGAGAGGGTCAGGCCCGTCGGTCCGGCGCCGACGATGAGCACCGGGACGGAAACGTCCGCCGGGGATGAGGCGTCATCGGCGCGGGACGATGAGGTGGACGCACGTGTCGACGCCGATACGTCGTATGGGCAATTAGGCCGAGGGGCGGGCGAACCGAGCCGTGGGTTGGTCCGAGGCCGCGACCTGAGCTGCGCGAGGGATCGGACCAGTCGACTCATCGACCCGGCCTCCCCCCGCGCCCCTTACAGTGTGCGACGGTACGTGGTGACAACGAGGTTCTGTTTATTTCAACGTGACTGTGGAAATTCTATATCGCGAGGCCGAACACGGAGACTATGCAGTACATGGTCTTGTTTTCCCACCGCACCGTCCTGCTGCCGTCCGTCTCCGTGTCCCAGTAGCAGCTGCTGGCGGTGTGCAGACCCGCGCCCGTGCGCTGCATGATCACGCACGTCACCACGTACTTGAATGGCTTCCCGAGTGAGGTCAGCCGTCTGACGCACGTGGCGACCACATCGTTCGTCCACTGGCCCACCAAGGGATGGGAGTAGTCCTGGCTCTGGAGGACGCCGTCGACGGTCTCCTTGATGATGTCGTTGACGTCGTCGGGGACGAACACCGCCTGAGGATGGAGGATGGGATGGATTTTGGTTAGACCCATGGGAAGAGTCGAGGCTGGGGTGTTTTTCAAAGCCAAAGCCAAAACGGGGTGCGAGCAGATGGTCGGGGTCGAGGGACGGGGTTCCACGCACCTCGTCGACGTCCTTCTTCTCCACCTCGGTCATGGTCACCCTCTCTCTCTGTCTATGTCCTCTGACGCGTGAGCCGCCGTGCGATGCTCCCCGCTGTCCGAGAGGCGCTCCCCCGCGCCTTGAGCTCTGCGCTTGAAATTTGAAGGAGCCGGCTTTTGGCAGTTTGGTTTTTTGGCTGGCGAGCGAGCGGGCTGAAGATATCACGATGGATGTGAGTGACGCGCCGCGCCACTTTGGGCGACGGGCACGGATGGGACGCGCGTTATCGGCCGTCCGCGGCTTCAAGAATGCGCTCGGCGCCGCGCGCGACACGCTCCTCCCCCGCGCCGCCGCGCCGATCCGATCCCTCGGCACCGCGCGCGCCTTCACCACCCACGCGGGGCGCGGAACCCTACCCTGGACCACACGGGTCGATGACGTTCTCATCGCACTCAAGTCCACCGCGGTCCAGAATCTTCTTCATCGTCCCCAGGGCGTATTCACCAAGGGCTTCGCCGCGGAGGCTGGCTCCCTGAAGGTGTACAAACCCACCAGCCCAGGCCAGCGCGGCCGCATCACCACCACCCGAGATCACCTCTGGAAGGGCAAGCCGTTCAAAGCGCTCACCGTCGGCCTACGGAAGAAGGGCGGGCGGAACAACCAAGGGAGGATATCAGTCTGGCACAAGGGCGGCGGGCACAAGCAACTGTACCGCGTCATCGACATGAAGCGACGCGCCACCACCGCCGCAGGGACCGTGCGAAGGATCGAGTACGACCCCAACCGATCCACAAGAATCGCCCTCGTCGGTGAGTCTATTTTTATTTTCACATACGGGCAATTAGACTGACGGCGTGTGTTTTGTTTACAGATTTCCTCGACGACGCCAAGGGTACCAAACCGTCCTACGTCCTCGCCGCGGAAGGCATGCGCGCGGGGAGCACGATCGTCGCGTCCACCGACGGCGGCGTCGACATCCGACCCGGGAACGCCATGCCCCTGAAGGAGATCCCGGTCGGCACCAACGTCCACAACATCGAGCTGCGACCCGGCCAAGGGGGCAAGATGGTACGAGCCGCGGGAACCTCCGCGGTGCTGGTCAAGAAAGGAGAGGATGGGTACGCCACCGTACGGTTACCCTCGGGGGAACAGAGGCTGGTGCTGCTGGCGTGCATGGCGACGATCGGGACGCTGTCCAACGCGCAGCACGCGAACAGGGTGCTCGGTAAGGCTGGAGCGGTGAGGTGGCTCGGCGTCAGGCCCACCACGCGGGGGGTGGCTATGAACCCCATCGATCACCCGCACGGAGGCGGCGAGGGGCGAACGAGTGGGGGCAGGCCGAGCGTGACGCCGTGGGGGGTGCACACCAAGGGGCACCGGACACGGAACAGCAAGCGGACGGATAACATGAGGGTCGCGCGCAGGCCCACGGGCAAGGGAAAGAAGCGATGATGACTCATCTTTAAATTGTGGTCTTTATCATAAATTAACGTCACTCGACAGTCTCAATAGGGTGCGTTGACCCGCGCGTCGACGCCGCTCGTCTTCGCCCAGGACAGCTCCGACATGTCCCCGATCCGCCTCGGCGGCCTGAAGTGAAAGTACAAAAACACCGCACTGCAACCGGCGCACAACAAACCCACCGCGAGGTACGCCGCGCCCAAAAACGCATTCTTACCGCCGAGAAACGAAGATGTCGAGAGCACTAAACTCTTTCGACCGTCGAATTTGTACGTGTTGTACCTGTTGTCCACGCCGACGCGGACCGTGGACCCCGCGGGTATGTCGCGCTCGATGCGGCCCCAGAGCTTACGAAACTTGGGCAGCGCGGCGGTTCGCATCCACACGATGAAGTGCTCGTCCGTGCCCACACTTCCGTCGATGGTACCGCCGCCCCGGGTCGACGCGTCCGTGTTCATGTTTTTTGGTTCGTACTTCGCAAACTTGAACTTCGCGTCCGACTTCCACGCGATGTCCGTCGAATTCACCGGGACATCCACGCCGTCCACTTCGAACGCGTACGTGTCGTTGAACAGCGACCAGGCCATCAGCCCGCACGGGTTCACTCTGGATTTCTCACCGGTCGTAGCGTTGAGAACCTCCAACCGGGGGTCGCAAAACGTGTTGGCGGGATCTTTCCCCGCGAGTTGTTCGTCGCTTCTGCTCTTGACGAACCGTCTGTGGTTCTGTAGGTAGTTGGTCATCTCGTAGTACACGTACACCGGCGCCTTCATCGTCTGTTTCACCTCCAGCGTCAACTCGCATTGTGTCCCGGCGCCGTCTTCGCTGAGTTTCCTGGTTTCCTCGGCGGCTGTCGGGAAGAATCCGTCGCGACAAGATGGTTCGTCGTCGTACCGTCTTCGGACCTCTTGGACCGAGTTGGACGCGCCGAGGCACACGGCGCCGAGTGGGATGAACACCACCGCGACGGCGAATAACATCCCGGACACCTGCGTTTCGTGTGGAAGGGGATGGACGACGACGCGCGTGTCAATGGGTGGTGGGAGGTGGAGAGGTGGGAACGCGCGGACGGGTTTGGGATGGGGGCGGTGGAAACGTAGGGACGCGGGTGAGATCGGCGGTTGGTCCGGCGATGGACCGGACGGTCCGCGTCGCTTTCATCGCGTGGGCGACGAGGGATGGACGTACCGCCATCGGGGTGAGCGTCGGGCGCCATGCGGGCAGCTGCTGCTGCGTGAAGCGCGAGTCTGCGGAGGCGGAGATGGGGCGGGGGAGACGGGTGGGTGTGAGGGGCTCGGTCTTCGGCGCGGGTCTCTTCGGCGCGCGTCGGGACGTCGGGGCGGGATCGACGCGCGACCGTGGGGTGGCGATCGACGAACAGGGACGTATGGACGGGCGTGGGGCGCTCACTCTTCGGCTCCTGCTTCCCCATCTCGCTCCTATGTAGCGTGCCGAGCCGCTACGGGTTGTGATGATGTGAAGACCAAACGCTGGCGCCGTCCGAGAAAAACTGTTGGTCGATTTTGGAATATTCACGCCAGACGACGACGGCGCGGCGCCCGAACGATGACGTCACGATGGGCACAGGCGATTAAGTACTTAAACAACGTTGTTACTGATCAGAGCACCCAATGCGTGTCGTCGCCCGCCGCCCCGAACGTCTCGGCGGTCACGTTGCTCTCCGCGAACATGGCGCTGTCGAATCCCCGGCTGAACGTTCCGGGTAGTTGCCGGCGACGCATCTGGTTATCCCACGAAGCCTTCCACGCGTTCGCCCCGCCCTTCACCGTGACCACGTGCGTGAACCCGCGCTCGGTCAGCAACCGCGCGGCGTGTACGGCGCGCGTACCCCCGTCGCCGTCCATGACCAGGAGCTTGGCGCCGGCTGCGTCGATGTCGCAGCCGCATCCCGCCACTACCGCGTTGACGAACGCGGCCGCATCGAACGGTTCCTGCTTATACACCTTCTTACCTACCGCGGAGTCGTAGACGCGGGACGCGTGGATCAATGGAACCGCGCGTACCCTGTCCCCGACGGAGTGGCCCGGCCGCGGCGGATCTGGAACCTGTGAACAAAACACGACATTATCATTATAATTGCCCATACGATGATTAAAATAAACTCACCTTGCCCTCAAAGTCGATCTCCGACGACGCGCGGACGTCGAGCGCGACGTACCCGTGTTCCCACAGCACGCGCGCCTCCTCGGTGTCCGCGGGGTCGTGGCTCGTTGGGTACTTGCGAAGCACCGACGTTGCGAACGTCTCGTCGTCGTACAGCCCGGTGGATGCGCCGGTCTTGACCGAGACGCCGCGAATCTGATGGTCACGGGATGCGTTTCTTGGCCTTGCCGTTATCCCTCCGGCGCTTCGTCGCGCGTGGGTGTGGCCGCATGGGACGCGGCACGTCGTGGGGTTCGACATCGTTCCGATCATCGTGGCGTATATCGGCGCGGATGCCTTCGAGTACGCACGCGGGACGTGTGAACGCGCGGTACTAGTGTGCGTGCGACGCCCGTGTGTGACAAATACATCGCGGTGTGTCATCATGCATGCTGACGAAGCTACTCGTAATCTATAGGCTCGGCTAAAAGTCGACACATCCGTCACCACGCCTCCACAACGTACCGTCCACTCGCCTCCATCCGGCGCAGGTACACACCCGCGTCGTCCCTCGACATCCGACCGCACGCCTCCACCACCTGACTCAACGTATCCCGAACGTCCTGAGGCATCGACGCGCTGCTCCCCGCCACGTACACAGCCGCGCCGGCCTCCAACATGTTCCACACCCGCGCCGCGTGATGCGCGACTCTGTGCTGCACGTAATCCTTCGTGTCGCCATCCCTGGAGAACGCGGGGATGAACCCACCCTCCAATACCTGACCCCCCGGGCCTTGTCGTGTACTCACGTCCCCCACCAACGCCACCGGGTCACCCGCCAACTCTTCCCACTCGCGTCGGTACAAAAAGTCACCCGCTTTTCTCCGGCATCCGAAGAATACCAAGCTCGGCGCGATCTTGGTTTGACCAGCCCGTGACCTGTGGACCCGTGCCTGCACGAACGCCCTGAGCGGCGCCACCCCCGACCCGGTGCACACTAATATCAGGGGCGTGGTATCCTTCGGTTGAGCCATGAAGGTCGGGACGAGCCAGCACGCCAGCGCGGCGCCGACTTGAGCGCTGTACACAAAACAAACTTGTGCCGTCAGTCTAATTGCCCGTATGAAAATAAAAGTAGAAACGCACCGTCTCAACGCGTTGGAACACAAACCTTCGCGGACGCGACCGTAGTGTGTCTTCCACTTGGCCGCGGTGACCGTCAGGTGGAGCGCGTGCGGGTGCGGTAGTGGGGAGGATGAGATGGAGAACAACCGGTGACGGAGCCGCGGCGCCGTGGTCAGCATCCACTCCAAAGGCATCGCGACGGATGGAAAATCGGACAAAAACTCACCCACGCTCCGCCGCTCGCGTTCGTTGTAGTACCACAGCTCGTCCCTCCCGTCTTTACCGGCGAAGTGACGCAGCCGCTCTGACTCTTGCGGGTGTGACGCGAATGTTGACGCGACTTCAAAAAAGTATCGACGCGCGGACGCCGAGGTGAGGTCCAACGCGCCCTCCACGAGCGACGCGGCGCGGACCGGCTTGGAGATGAATTCAGATCGACTTCCGAGACGCCCACCCGCGGCTCTCAGCGTCACCCACGCGTCCGGCGCGAGACCCGCGCGTTCCAGCACCGTACCCGTCGCGTCACGCGCGCGTGTGACGTCACATTCCGCGAGGGGAAGGGGAAGAACGGCGAGGCAGTCGCCCGGGGTATACAGCGGCGGGAGCTCGTCTTTTGGAAGTCCCTCGGCTGTACAGTTCGCGGGTGCCCGTAGGTCGGCGGTGGCCACCTCTAGGTGCCGAACCTCCGCGTCGGCGTCCGCGGCGGTGAGCGGGGTGTTGACGGTCACGGTCGCCACCGCCGGGTGATACTCGCCGAACGCGTGTCCACTCGACGATGCAACGGTCATCGTTCCGGCAACCTCTCCGTTGGGTCCCACCGTTTCGTGGGTACCTCGGAGGAGTCGCGGTGGTATCGCCGCCGCAGCCTCCAGCGCGCGGTCCAGCTCGCGAGCGGCGTCGCACAGCTCGCGTACCCTGTCCTCGACGTTGTCGTGCGATTCGTGCTGCGTCGTACCCACGGGCGGCGGCGCGACTACGTCCACGGCGACTCGGCAGGGATCGAGCACGAGATCCTCCACGAGATCCGTCTTGTCTCCGTGTCCTCCCTCGGCGTCGGTGCCGTGTCCAAGTGATCGCCACAGCGTGTCCAACCACGGATCCAGCGTCGCCTCGTACCCCGTCGGGTGCTGATCGTCCCCGAGTCCCAGTCCCACGAGTTCCACCGCGCCCAGCGCGCGCATCCGCCGGTGGAGCTTCTTGGCGGCGACGTTGTACTTTTGGTAGTGCGAATCCCCGAGGCCGAAGACCGCGAACTTGACGTCCGCGAGGGAGTCCGGCGGCAGGGACTTGCGCAGCAGGAACCTCCAGAACTGTCGCATGTTCGCCGGCGGGTCGCCCTGGCCCGTGGTGCTGCACACGCACACGATGAGCGGCGCGGTGGGCAGCTGGGTCACCTCGAACGAGTCCATGGGAAGGCAGTGCACCCGCCGACGGGGACGGCGCGTCATCGTGTGCCCGCCGCCATCCCGCGCCGCCTCGCGCGCGATGCGCTCGGCGACGTCTCGCGCGTTCCCAGTCTCGGACCCGTACAGGACCAGGAGCGGCGGCGGCTCCATCGCCACGGTCGCGCGTCGCCGATTTTGTTACCTTCGTTGGTGGGTGAAAGTGGCCGGGTTCGATTCGTGGGAAATCGGTTTAAAATTGAGCCCGCCCGAAAATCTGCCTTGTTTGTTCCTTTGGTACAAGGTGCGCCACTCGGTACTGAGCGAGGAGGTGCTCCTTGGGGAGCTCCTTCGAGTTTCGCGGCACCATGGGCTCGAGGACCCGCGCCCGACGGAAGAGCGAGGTCAACCTAACGGTGGGCGTCGCTCGTGGACGAGATCCCGGGTGAGATGCCGGGTCGTCCCGCCATTTCCCCGCGGGGACCCACGTTGGTAGGCAAAAGCCCCTGAGACCGACGCGGAGGGTCCGATGACGCTCGATGGCGACGCGTCGCGAGACCGCATCGGGTCACGGGGAACGTGAAGGGCTCGATGGCCGCCCGAACCCCCAACGCGACCGTCCATGAGCGGTTCGCTTCGGCCGTCTCGGTGCGGGATCAACCCCTGATTCCCCGAGCTGAGCGGGTAAAGTGCCGAGGGAATCGGCTGGAGCGTTTCGTCAAAAGTTTATTTTCCTGGCCGACAGCTGTGATGGAGAGACTGAGGTGGAGGACAGAGCGCACGGCGCGCCCTAGAAGAGGTGGTTGTGAAAGTCGGTGAGAACTACTCGACTCGGACCTGTCTCCATATCCCGCCTCTTTCTCCGCCCTCCGCGCGCCCTCGCATCCGCGCGGCGCGCCTTTTGAGGGCAATCTCGCTCGAACTTTCCTCCGAACTTTCCCGAACTTTTCCCGATGCGCTCTCCTCGCGGGCTCACGACGCCGCGCCACGCGCCGCGATCATCGTGTAGTTTCCTCGCAAACCATCGAACGCGGCACGGGTTTCCAGATCCGCGCGTCGGCGACGACAGTCGCGCCTCGTGGGCACCCCTCCGAGCGCTCCTTGACACAAGGCTTTACTCGTTTTCCGACGATTTGCACCGTCACCAGCGCCTGTTCTTCTCGACACTCTCTGACCTTTCTCGCCCCATCCAGCGCTCGCGCAGTGACGGACTCACCACCCTCCTCGTCCGGGACCGGGCGCCCTCACCATGCCCGCCCGGCGGAGACGGCCCGCCGAGAAGACTCTCGCGATAAGCCCGAACCCCAAGAAGAAGAAGACGAAGACGCCGGTGGCGAAGGCCAAGATTCGAGCGAAAGCTGCGAACAAGGCTGATGCCGGGAAGGACGCCGACGTCATCGCCGAGGCCGAGGAACTCGCCAAGCGCTCCATCGACTTCAACGACTCCCTCGACGACCTCTGCCAAGACCGCCCCGGCACCGCCCCCGGCACTAAGATCACCGAGGCCCGCTTAAAGGGAGCTGCCGGGAAGAGGCAACGGCACATCCAGACCAACCTGGAGCCATTCCTTGCGAAGGCTTTCGCCGACACCTTGACCACCAAGAAGACCTTCAGGAAAGTCGGCACCAAAAACACCGGCAGCCGGTACATCACCACCCCCGGCGCCTCCACCTTCAGCTGCGCGGGGCCCATGGGCGAAGAGCTCGCGGAGGTACTCATCCGCGACTTCGTCCCCGGGTTGCGGAAGGCGTTACCGAACATGAACCTCACGATTCGGGTGTCGGGGGCCCACGTATTTGTCGACTCGTCCGCGGTGTTTCACGCCCACTGTGACAAGATGGATAATTGCCCGGAGCAGGCGATGTTCCTCATGCACGTCGGCCACGAAGGGGTTTGGGAGCAGAACATGTCCGGCAGGAGGAACGCGAAGAAGTCGCGCGTCAAGCGCCACCACGGTTGCGTCGTGTCATTGACCAAGGATGCACGGTGCGTTTATTTTTATTTTATTTTCTATGTATGGGCATTTTTATTCTATGTATGGGCAATTGTACTGACGTCGTATTTTAATTACTAGGCTCCTCGAACACGGCTTGTGCGACATGAAGGGGCTTGGCGGCACCTTCCTCTTCACCGTGGACGGCGCCGACACCGACACCGTCAACCTCATCCGACGCCACCTGGTCGTCGCGCTCAACTCCTTCCTGATCATGTTCGACGCGAAAACCGACGAGCCCGACGCCGCCATGATCAAGCCCGACGGTGGGCCACGCGTTCTCCCGTGGGAAAAGTTTGAGCCTTCATGCGTGTCGGAGATCATGGCGTTCCTCGGTCAGCGGGGGGGATGGGCCTCGTGGGCCGACTTGTCGGTCGATGAGTACGACAGGCGGTGCAACGCCATCTCGGAAGGGTTGCGGGAGCATTGGGACGGCTTGTCGGAGGAGGAGTATGACGACAAGTGCGCCGCCATCACCGTCGCGAACAAGGAGGCGACTGGCATGTCCGTTTACCTCACGGCTGCTGCCAAGCGCGGGGACCCCAACCCGCCAGCGCCCATCTGCCTCCCCGCCGGGACGCACTGCCCGGGATGCGGCAACGCGCTCGGCCACCGGGTCATCGTGCACATCGAGGTCAAGGAGGCGGCTCAGGGAAGGGATCAGGGAAGCGTGAGCCCCATCATCCGCTTCCGATGCCCTCTCAGGGAGACATGCGGGGGGACGGCGACCATCACCGACGCCACCAAGCGCGCGGCGGTGCTGGCCACAATCCCGGACGGCGAGGGGGGAGAGGCGCTGGAGAAGGCCATCGTCGAGCGGATGGCTCTCGAGGTGGTCCGCTTCAACTGCGCCCTGGCGAAGAAGAAGGGAAAGAAGAAGGGCGCGGCGTCCAAGCCGTTCGTCCTCCCTGCTTTCGTGACGGTGCCGAAGGGTCCCCAGGCGGACGACATCGTCGTCGCCGAGAACGGTGAGGAGGTCTTACGGGGTTGCTTTCACTGCGGCCAGCAGTTTCCTTCCGCTCGCGGCCACTGGCTGAAAGGACCCGCGGGAATCAGGACTCTGTGCACCTGCTGCGGCACGAGATTCGCGCGGGGACTTTCCTTCAGCAGACCTCAGCGCGTGTGAGGGATGTGTGGACGGGTGGAGTGAGACGACGAAGCACCATGTGCTGGGAGCCGGCGCGGGTGCGCTGGGGAAGACGTTTTAGAATATACATTCGTAAGACCACTATGTGGACAAGACGCGTTTAATCGTTCCTTAGGCAGGCGGGCGGGCAGGACGTACTTCCCAAAGCCGCAGACTCCGTCGATGTACTTGGTGACGTCCAACGGTGACCTCGGATCTAAGACGTGAACCCGCCCGCGTCCGTGACCCACGCCGCCGCTCGCCCAGTACGTCCCGGTCGCGGGCGAGTGGCACAGCCCGGTGATCTTGTCCACTCCGGGGAAACCCGCGAAGTGCATCAGCCGCGCGCCCTCTGCGATCGACTCGTACGACCTCACCGCGGCACCTCCAAAACATTCCGGCACCTCAAACGTCCTCACGCCCCCGACCCGCATGCCCTCCACGCCGATCTTCAGCCCCTTGGGCTGCCCGGGCACCGGGG
>Ga0209631_10006799_pt1 | contig 11675 bp, 10 predicted proteins | sample COG_08_FD_184752 | JGI IMG/M metagenome (GOLD analysis project Ga0209631, IMG submission 184752) | Pelagic Microbial community sample from North Sea - COGITO 998_met_08 (SPAdes) (version 2) | ecosystem: Environmental > Aquatic > Marine > Neritic zone/Coastal water | place: Helgoland, sampling... | reverse complement strand
ATGTGCTGGCGCTAGCATTTGCATTTCAGCATGAGGAGGATGGGGCAGGTACAGGTACGACTGCTACTACACAGGGTGACTTTACGGGTTGGAATATAGATCTTCTAATGGAGAAAAAGCTTTCAAACGGAGCAGTCCTTAATCTGGAGGGAGCCTTTTACGATTACGACACAGATGACATTGCAGATACAACCCTCATACAAGGCGAAGGCTACCTTGCTTTAGCAAGTTATTTAATGCCAGATAAAATTGGCTGGGGGAAGGTTCAACCTTACATTCGTTATCAGCATTTTGATAGGGAACAGAGTAACACAGCAGCCAATTTAGGAACTCGATCCGTTACAGAGGGAGGGTTTAACTATATAATTGACGGCCATAACGCAAAAATAATGGCATTTTACTCTGGTGATAAAAACGGTTCCAATGCTGCGACTGTAGATTCTTTCAACATTGGTATGCAGTTCCAATTATTGTAAAGACTTTTTAATCCATAGATTAAAAGTGGTTATAAGGGAGAGAGGCTAATACCTCTCTCCCTTTTTTATTTTCAGCGCAATATTATTTTCATTTACAGAATCCAGTCTTCTCAACATCTTCTTTTTTTGTTCCCTTCGTTCTCATTTTTTTCAATTAAAAATAAAATTTTAGCAAGAATATAAAGCATGCAATTTTTTGTAATGCCTGATTTTAGAGCAAACAAAAAACTGAAAAAATATAAGCATTTACCATAAGTTCCTACTTTACAAGGTGTTTTGTTTGAAATTTAATTTGGCATTGTTATTGCTAAATAAAGTTTAAAGTAAAAAATTTCTACATAAAATAATAATAAAAGATTAAGAAAGGACGGTTAAAAATGAGCTTGTTAAAGTCTCAAAGAGGAGCTTCTAAAATAACTTTTAAGTCAATAATCTTAGCTTTGGTGCTTTTCATTTTCACAGTTCAAGCTCAAGCCGCTGAAACTATTAAGGTGGGGATATTGCATTCTCTTTCCGGCACCATGGCTATTAGCGAGACTTCTCTTAAAGATGTTGCTTTGATGGCAATTGAAGAGATCAATGCAAAAGGTGGTGTCCTCGGTAAAAAGCTCGAACCTGTCGTTGTAGACCCTGCCTCAAATTGGCCTTTATTTGCAGAAAAAGCCCGTGAATTGATCGAAAAACAAAAGGTTGCGGTTACTTTTGGTTGTTGGACTTCTGTTTCCAGAAAATCTGTTCTTCCTGTTTTTGAAGAATTGAATGGATTACTATTTTATCCTGTTCAGTATGAAGGTGAAGAATCTTCTTATAATGTCTTTTATACAGGGGCTGCTCCCAATCAACAGGCGATCCCAGCAGTTGAATATCTAATGAGCGAAGACGGTGGCGGAGCTAAACGGTTTGTTTTATTGGGAACAGATTATGTTTACCCACGAACGACGAATAAAATTTTAAATTATTTTCTCAAATCTAAAGGGATCAATAAAAAGGATATCATGGAGGCCTATACACCTTTTGGCCACAGTGATTATCAAACCATTGTGGCTGACATAAAGAAATTCGCCGCGGGCAAACCAACGGCAGTGATTTCTACTATCAATGGCGATTCCAACGTCCCCTTTTATAAAGAGCTTGCTAATCAAGGACTAAAGGCTGAAGACATTCCGGTAGTCGCGTTCTCAGTGGGAGAAGAAGAGTTAAGAGGTATTGATACCAAACCTTTGGTGGGACATCTTGCTGCCTGGAATTACTTCATGTCTATTGAGAACTCGGAGAACAAGGCGTTTATAAAAAAATGGAACGCTTATGTAAATAAGAAAAAACTTCCCGGGGGCAGCAAACGCGTGACTAATGATCCTATGGAGGCAACTTATATTGGCATAAAAATGTGGGCACAAGCCGCTGAACAGGCAGGGACTACAAATGTTGATGCCGTTCGACAGGCTATAGGAGGGCAAACTGTCAAATCGCCATCTGGGTTTGAAATTACCATGGATGCAAAAAACCATCACCTTCACAAACCCGTTGTCATAGGTGAGATCCAAGAAGATGGCCAATTTGAAGTCGTTTGGAAAACCAAGGGTCCTATCAGGGCAGAAGCCTGGAGTCCCTTCATACCAGATAGCGCGAAAAAAGTCGCAGATTGGACCTACCCTTGGGTATGTGGTAATTGCAAAAAGGGAAAGTTTTAATGGATTAGTTATTATCCTTAGGCTCCCAAAGCTTTACCTTGTTCCTCCAAGATTTATTTGTGGAGCCTAGGGGGGAGTTTATTCCAAAAAAACTTTTAATATATTACTGGAATCCCTCCATTTAATGGAGGGATTTTGTTGTTGTAATAAAAAATCATTTTATTCATTTAAACCTCGTCTATTGAGTCTCAACTTGAAAATTTCTGGAAATTCAAAACTTATTTTTGCGCTGGTAGTATTTTTAACGATGGGCTTTTTTTTAATCTCCACGGTCGAAGCAAATGAATTTGAGAATACTTTAAAGGATCTTGGAAACAAAAGTCGGTCCAAAATTAAACTGGCGGTAAAAGCCCTTGGTAATATGGGAAACCCAGCAGCAATTCCTGTTATGGAGGCTTTAAAAGAAAAGCGTCTTCGAATAAGTGACAATGATTCCCTTATTATCCTAAATGAAGCCAAGGACAAGGGATACGATGCATTGACCGGTCAGCCTGTTGAGTTAGGTTCTTTAAATCTGCGAAAGCCTCGGATCAATAATGCGGTCAGAAGACTTTTATCTACAGCAATAGGGAAATTGAAATTATTTTCGGATGACCCCGAAATTCGATTGTCAGCAGCGCGAGATCTGTTAAAAAGTTCGTCTAATAATCTGGTTGAGTTAATAGAAAAAGCTTTGAAAAAGGAAACTGAGGATGAGATTCGCAACCTATTTTTATTGGTCCTGGCAAAAGAAGGATTAAATAGTGATGATAAAAGCAAGCGACTGCAATCTATTAAAACTATAACAACCCTCGGCAACAATGACTTTAAGACTATATTAGAGAACGTTCTCGAAAAAAATGAAGAAGATGAGTTTCTGGAAAAAGATTCTGAAATCCGAGATGCTGCTTCCAATGCTATTGCCAAAATTGAAAAGCGCCAGTTTGTTAAGAACCAGGCAGCGAACCTTTTTTATGGCTTGAGCCTGGGAAGTATTTTACTCCTCGCCGCTTTAGGTTTGGCCATTACTTTTGGTCTCATGGGAGTCATTAATATGGCCCATGGTGAAATGTTGATGCTGGGAGCTTATTTGACGTTTGTTGTGCAAAACTTATTTAAGGAATATCTGCCAGGATATTTTGAGTTGTACTTGATTGCAGCGATCCCTGTTTCCTTTCTTGGTAGTGCTCTAGTCGGCATTATTTTGGAAAGAGGAATTATTCGCCACCTATACGGACGACCGTTAGAAACTTTGCTTGCAACCTGGGGAATTAGTTTGATTTTAATTCAAACAATTCGATTGGTATTTGGTGCGCAAAATGTAGAAGTAGCAAATCCTTCTTACCTGTCTGGTGGAGTGGAGGTAATGAATGGAATAGTTTTTCCTTACAGTCGAATCGCAATTATTATTTTTGTTGTTGGAGTAGTGATTTCTATTTGGATGCTATTGCAAAAAACTTCATTAGGACTGCAGGTACGAGCTGTCACCCAAAATCGGGAAATGGCTTCTTGTATGGGTATTTCGACCTATAAAGTGGATATGTATACCTTCGGTCTCGGTTCAGGTGTGGCAGGACTCGGGGGGCTTGCGTTATCGCAAATCGGTAATGTAGGTCCTGAATTAGGGCAATTATATATTGTGGATTCTTTCATGGTAGTGGTGCTTGGTGGAGTTGGGAACATTGCCGGTACTGTAGCGGGTGCATTGAGTTTAGGGATTTTTAATAAATTTTTAGAGCCAGTTGCAGGAGCCGTATTGGGAAAAATCATAGTCCTCGTTCTAATTATTGTAGTGATTCAAAAAAGACCTCAGGGATTGTTCTCCTTGAAAGGTCGAATGGTTGACAATTAATTAATGATTAAACAAATAATAAAATTACATTCTTTAAAGGGATGGCTTTTTACTTTTTCCTTGCTAGGGATTGCAATCATTTTATTGCCACTTTTAAATATTTTTGCTCCGGAAAATTCCTTCCTGCATATCCCGGACTATATGTTTTCTTTATTTGGAAAATATTTATGTTACGCATTGGTTGCTTTAGCTATCGATTTGATCTGGGGTTACACGGGTGTTCTTAGTCTGGGGCACGGGGTTTTCTTTTCTCTGGGTGGATATGCAATGGGTATGTACTTAATGCGGAGCATAGGAAAAGAAGGTGTTTATAAAAGTGAGCTGCCTGATTTTATGGTTTTTTTAGACTGGAAAGAATTGCCTTGGTATTGGTGGGGTTTTGACAGTTTCATTTTTACTTTTTTTGTAATTTTGATTATGCCGGGTTTGTTCGCATTTATTTTTGGTTATTTTGCTTTTAAATCCAGAATCAAAGGAGTTTATTTTGCCATTATTACTCAGGCAATGACCTATGCGCTAATGCTTTTGTTTTTTCGAAATAATACAGGATTTGGTGGCAATAATGGCCTAACAGACTTCAAGAAGATTCTTGGATATTCCTTGCAAGAGCCTTCAACCAAGATGAGCTTGTATATTCTTACGGCTATTGTTCTTTTCATTTTTTATGTGGTTGCACGTTTTGTAGTGCAGTCAAAATTTGGTCGAGTTTTAACTGCTATACGAGATTCCGAAAACAGAGTGATGTTTTCCGGCTACAATACGCTGAATTATAAACTCGCTATTTGGACAATCTCTGCATTTATTTGTGGTATTGCCGGAGCACTTTATGTGCCACAGGTAGGTATTGTAAATCCCAGTGAAATGCAACCCTCCAACTCAATTGAAATGGCAATTTGGGTTGCGGTTGGCGGCCGAGGGACTTTGAGTGGGGCTCTTGTAGGAGCAGGGCTGGTAAACGGAGCTAAGAGCTGGTTCACAGTTGCCGCTCCAGATTATTGGCTTTACTTTTTAGGCATTTTGTTTATTGTTGTAACCCTTTTTTTCCCAAAAGGATTTGTCGGTATCTTTTCTCGGCTGAGGATTAAAAGGAAAGGAAATCAAAATGGATAGTTCTGGAGCACATGTCAAAGACGATTTAATCGATACCCGCCATGGATGCATACTTTATATTGAAGAAGTCACCGTTAGTTTTGATGGGTTCAAGGCTTTGAACGATTTAAATCTCTTTGTGGATGACGGGGAATTGCTCTGCATCATTGGACCCAATGGAGCAGGCAAAACAACCATGATGGATGTGGTCACAGGAAAAACCCGTCCAGACGAAGGTACCGTGTTTTTTGGTCAAAACCTCGATCTTACCCAAATGACAGAATTTGAAATTTCCCATGCTGGAATCGGGCGGAAGTTTCAAAAACCAACCGTATTTCTTAATCACACTGTCTTTGAAAACCTGGAGCTAGCTCTTCATACCAATAAAGGTATTTGGCAATCTTTAACCAAAACCTTAAATGGTAAACAACGGGAAATTATTGAAGAGGGTTTGGAAACGATTGGTTTGAAAAATCAAAAGAACCTTCGCGCAGGTCTTTTGTCTCACGGACAAAAACAATGGTTAGAGATAGGAATGCTTTTAGCGCAAGACCCTCGGCTATTACTGATTGATGAACCGGTTGCAGGAATGACCCATCAGGAAACAGAACATACGGCCGAGTTATTAAAATCCTTGGCCGGGAAACACTCTGTAGTAGTGGTGGAGCATGAAATGGATTTTATTCGATCCATCGCAAACCGTGTATTGGTTTTGCATGAAGGACATGTGCTGGCAGAGGGGAAAATGGAAGAAGTTCAAAATAATCCAAAAGTAATAGAAGTTTATTTGGGAAGTTAAATTGCTTAAAGTCGAAAATCTAAATCAATTCTATGGTGAAAGCCATACTCTTTGGGATGTTAACCTGAATGTCCTTGCAGGAAGCTGTACCTGTTTGATGGGGAGAAATGGTGTGGGAAAAACCACTTTGCTTAAATCTATTATGGGACTTTTACCTGTAGAATCCGGTTCGATTAATTTAGATGGGGATGAATTGACAAATAAACCCGCTGAACTTCGTGCCTATAAGGGAATCGGTTATGTTCCTCAAGGCCGCGAGATTTTCACTCAGCTAAGCGTGGAAGAAAACCTTCGTGTGGGTCTCCTTGCTCGCGGCGATGGTCTTAAGGAAATTCCTGATTTTGTTTTTGAAATATTTCCGGTTCTTAAACAGATGTTAAATCGTCGCGGCGGTGACCTTTCCGGAGGTCAGCAGCAACAGCTCGCTATTGGAAGAGCTTTAACTCTTGACCCGAAACTTCTGATTTTGGATGAACCGACTGAAGGAATCCAACCCAATATTGTGCATGAAATTGGCGACATCATCATTCGTCTCAATAAGGAAAAAAGGTTGACTATTTTACTTGTAGAACAAAAGCTTCCCTTTGCGCGTCGGGTCGCTCAAAATTTCTGTATTCTTGATAAAGGCCGAAGCGTTGCTGCGGATGATATGGAAAATTTGGGAGAAGGAATCATAAACCGGCACTTAACAGTATGAAAATAAAAGAGGATATTGCTTTGGCTCTTAAGCTTGCAAAGCAATTTTGAGTATCAAAGGTTTATATCTGCTCTGTATCTATCTCTTCACAAGACTTATTTTGATCATCACTTTGAACAAGTTGCGGTTGTCTACCTGCACACCCATTTGATATTAATAGAATTGCTGTAAGAACGGGCAATAGATTTTTGAGCATATTAATATTCACCCCTAAATTATCCCCACCCCAAAGATATACGAAAGAGGAAAAAGAAGCATTAAGAGTTTTGACTTTGGATGAACTAAAAACCCTGGATTGAGGTGTGTCTTACGTTCAAGAAAGTGTGCTAGTAGCGCATAAGAAGGACAAACCGCATTCAGTAACCACTACCGCTATATGAGGGCATATAATTTGGAGATGAAATTGTATCCGATCCTTCTATTTGATGTTTTTTAGGTTTTTTGAGGTTACAAGGTATTTTTGGATTTTTATCGCAATTATGTTCAATAAGTAATTTAGACTCTGATATTATTTTATTGTTTGGAGAAAGCTTCAAAGCCCATTGAAGATGTTTTGCTGCCTCTAGGTGTTTTCCAAGCTGATGTAAAGTTAAACCAAGGTTATAAAATATCTCACCTCTTTTTCGATCAACCACTGAAGCTATCTGAAAATGTTTTAAGGCTTGATTGAATTTTTTTTTCTTATATGCGTTTATTCCTAGTTTATTCTGATCATTGCCAACTGAATGAGAACCTTCGATAGCAGGTAAATCCAAAATCTCTTCCCCAAATAATGGATTAACATTTGCTAGAATAAAAAAAACAGCCCCCATAAAAATAAATTTTATATTCATATCTAACTCCCATTTTTTTTCATTTTTTCTTTTGGAGTGAACTCTTGTGGACCACTATTAATATGACTTCTCAGACGTTTTTGCGGTGAGTTGGTTTTTCCAACGTATCTTACCTTGGCGTCAATTGGATCAAACAATCCATAAATAAATACAGTTTTAGAGCCCATAGAACTAGCCTATAGAATGGTAAAGGCCTTATTGTATTACAGGACGGGGGAAACGAGGAACGGAAAGAGCGTGGGATTCTGCCTTCATTTGGTAAACATTCTGGTAAACATAATAAAAAATGGGCTACAGCATAAACTGTAACCCATTGTATTTATTGGTGAGCCGTCTCGGGATCGAACCGAGGACCTACTGATTAAGAGACGGACAATACTGAATACTTAGCCATTGTTTTGAATCTTGTCTACGATCTCTTTCAGTTTTGTGTCTGCATCTCCTACTTCTAATTGGCAGGTACCAGCGCCCTTGTGGCCACCACCACCATATTGACTCATTAGCTCACCTACATCTGTATTACAATCTCGATTTAAAATATTATGTCCTACTGCGCACACAACATTTTGCTTTTTAAAACCCCAAAAAATTCTTACCGACACATTACAAGTTGGGAATAATGTATATATTAAAAATCTGTTTCCTGTTGGGACTTCGTCAAAATTTCTTTGATCAGTTACAACAACATTTTTTTCTAGTCGAGAACAATTTTTCAAATGATTAGTGAATTCCTCATTATGTTTAAAGTACATTTCTGTACGTTCTTTTACATCTTCAAATTCTAAAATCTCCTTAACATCATGCTTCCCGATCCAATCTGTCATGTTCATCATAAGTTGATAATTGCTAATTTTAAAGTCTTTGTGCTTTCCTAAACCAGTTCGAGAATCAAGGATAAATCCAAGCAATATCCATCCTGTGGGATTGGCAATCTGGTCCATTGTCAAACTAGCACTATCTATTGCGTCTACATCATTTAATAGCTTTTCAAATCTTTCTAGTTTTTTCTTTCCCTCATAATAGTTATAGATCACTCTTGCAGCACTAGGTGCTATTTCAAGGGCCCCTTTAAAATTTTTTATATTTTCAGTTCTGGTAGCCTCACTACTATGATGGTCAAACCACATTCCGCAACGAGGATCATAAGGTATATTTGCGAGAATATCTTCTTGGGTTATTTCAACTTTACCATCTTGGACATCCTTTGGATGCACAAAGGTTATTTCATCAATGCTTTCAACCTCTTTAAGCAATACAGCAGAAACTAAACCATCCATATCGGAACGGGTTACAACTCGCATAGATACCTCCATTACATAATCATTTGTATAAGGCTACTGCCAGAAAAAAATCATGAATATTTATAAAGAATATAGCATAAAGATAGTTCCGAGGAAACTTTCGAACCTCAAAGGAACACCGCATAATCATGTTCCCATAATCATCATTTGACTATCATTCGTCCTTGTGTCCCGCCAACTCTTTCACGTTATAAGACCAACTCCTGATTAATTTAGTTTTTAACAGAAGTCATGCCTTAGATCGTGAAAATGTAAATCAAGTTATCCAGTTTCAACAAAATCAAAATTGCTTAACTTGAACTTGATATTTATTTAGCGAAGGACTATAAACCGAATGTGTCTCTATCTAAATAAAACTCTTGGTATGTATTCGTGTGAAGACTTGCAATTTCAGTTAAGGGAAAGAAGGTGGAGGAAAAATGCTAATTATAAAACTTGTAGCCTTTTTTTCAGGGGCGGTCCTTATGGGATTAGAAATTGTTGGGAGTAGGGTTTTAGCACCCTTTTTTGGAAATTCGATTTTTGTCTGGGCAAGTCTAATCTCAGTGTTCTTAACCGCCTTGACCTTGGGGTATTTTTGGGGAGGAAAACTGGCGGACAAGTATCCATTTTATAATTTTCTTTCTCTTTTAATTATAACCTCAGGAGTTTTTATTTTTATAATTCCATTTATTCAGGAACCAGTCAATGATCTGATTTTTCAAGCCGATTTTGGGCAAAAATTAAATCCCTTAATATCTGCAACAATTTTATTTCTTATTCCTAGTATATTAATAGGCGGAATTTCCCCGTTTGCCGTTAAAATGAGTGTGAAGTCGGTTGAAACCATTGGAAATGTTGCGGGAAATATTTATGCTATTTCAACCATTGGAAGTATATTTGGAACACTTTTTTGTTCTTTCTATCTAATTCCGGCAATTGGAACTAAATTAATAATTAATTTGTTAGGGTTAACCTTGCTAGCGTTAGGGGTAGTAGTAGTGCTTTACAACAAGTTATTACATAGAGCCTAAATTCTTGACCGGGAAAATTAATTAAATAATTTTAAGTCTTAGAAACTTATTGATTTTAGTACTTCTGAATTCACTTCATTTTTACTAAGGGCTTAACTGTTTCGCAAATAAAATTCTTTACATACATGAGAATTTTAGTCAGTCTTATAATCAAACCGGCAGTGAATCTATCAGGCAGATGTCTCTAGAAAACTTAATGGAGGGATTAAGGTCGCATAACTTGTAAAAAGATGATTGTCGAGCTTGTGGTCACTTGGTTCCGCAATTTAGGATTTATGCCTTAACCTTTCCGCTGGAAAAATGATGAATGATGTGAAACAAAAAATCATTAGTTTGTTCTCTTTGGTTGCGATTTTCTTTCCAAGCTTAGCCTTTTCTGTTCCCCCTTATTCAACAGAAATAAGGCATAAAATTCTAATAGAAAAAGAATCCATTTATAATCACATATTAGTGTACTACTCTGACCGCGATCGTTTAGTAATGGGTTTTAAAAGCAAAGGTACCATTTATACGGAAACTGAAGTAGACCTGAAAGATTTGACTAATTTAACAATTCAATACACCCGCCTTTTTATGGCCACCTTGTTGTTTTCCCCAGAGCCAAAGAATATTTTAATGATTGGATTGGGGGCGGGTGCAATGGCTCAATTTTTACAATATTATTATCCGAACATTAATATTGATTTGGTCGAAATTGATGGGGATGTTGTTGATATTGCCAAACAGCATTTTGCGTTAACAGAAACAAAAAATACTAAAGTTCATATTCAAGATGGTCGGGTTTTTGTAAAAAAGACAAAAAAGAAATATGACATTGTTTTTTTGGATGCTTTTAGGGGAAGCTTTGTGCCTTTCCACTTAAAAACAAAAGAATTTTATGAAGAAATTAAGAAAGTATTAACGCCGAATGGTGTTTTTGCATCAAATTTGTTTAAAAAATCTAAATTATACCCTTATGATCTTCAGACTTTTGGGGCAGTTTTCCAAAACCTTTACAGTTTTAATGGGGATGGAAATAGTATTTTAGTTGCGGTGCATAACGATGCCATAAAAGTAAATAAAGAACGCATTCTAGGGATAGCTAAAGATTTAATGAAAAAAAAGAAGTTTAATTTTGACTTTAAATATTTTGCCGATGCTTTCTCGCGTCCTCCCATCCCTGATAAATCAATAAAATATTTCACAGATGATTTTGCTCCAGTAAATTTTTTCAACGCTGTTGATGAGCGCAACGGCGAATGTTTTCTTTGTAAGTACGATACTCGAAATTAGTATCTCTTAGAGCACTTTTAAAAACTTGTTAAGTAGCTCGGCAAAAAAAACGTTTAACCAAATGAATAAAAAAACGAGTTGAGTAAAGTTTATTGTGGTTTGGCTTTTCTAGTTTTATTTTTCTTTATGGTGCTTATTCCCTCTGATGCCTCTGCAATCGGTTTTGAAAAATATAGGGAATAACTGCGTCATGACATGGAAGAGAATTTAAATCGTTTGGAGCGAAAATTTGCCCTGTTGGAGAGCGAAATGGCTATGGAATAAATTTTTGGAACCCCAAATTTATTCTAGGCCGCCAAAACTGTAAATTTTATTTTGCAAAAACCTTGGTTTCCGGATGATTAACGGTGAGGTGTTTAGAGAGAAAATAACCCCTGGATGTCTAGGTTTTGGAAGGAGGGGCTTTTTGAAAAAAATCCAACCATTGCCTAGGTTAGAGCCGACGGAAATACTTAGCGTAACTTAGAAATAATCTCTTCTAGTAGAAAACGTTTCCTATCTCTAGCTCCTTAGCTAGTCATCAAAGGTTACTAACCCAAAGTCTGGCAAAACTATTTGATCAATTTTATGAAGCCATGTTTTTTTTGATGAATATTCTTGATAACGCCTTTCCTTGACTAATCTTCTTCAAAACACTCTCCTTTTTTTTCAAAGAAAAAATAATGAAAATCCT
>Ga0209631_10006796_pt1 | contig 11680 bp, 16 predicted proteins | sample COG_08_FD_184752 | JGI IMG/M metagenome (GOLD analysis project Ga0209631, IMG submission 184752) | Pelagic Microbial community sample from North Sea - COGITO 998_met_08 (SPAdes) (version 2) | ecosystem: Environmental > Aquatic > Marine > Neritic zone/Coastal water | place: Helgoland, sampling... | reverse complement strand
TGTCTTTTTTGTCTAGTTCTATGATGATGGATTTGCTATACAACTATCACAAGTTGGTAAATCATCAACTAAAGTAACTAATACATTTGACGAAAAACACACATGGCAAAGTCCTTTACTCATTTTTTATTAGCCTCAATATTTCACTATCAATGTAATCATAAATATCTAACTCTAGTTCTTTTAGTTCTGCAAGATTGACCACTATAAGCTTGATATTATTGCTTCTGAATAACTTGTTTCTTTGCATGGTTTTTTCTACTTTCCTGTCGTGGACAGCACCATCTACTTCAATTATCCACATACCGTATTTGTCAATCCAAGTTAAATCAGGATTCTTGGCAGTACAATCATTAAGATCAGCCTTTGTCACATAGTCCTTGATCTTGATTAATTTGTTGTCAATATTAAATATTAGATATGCTTCACGTTTTACCTTGACCTTGTATTTTTTTCTCAAATAAGAGGCTATTGCGATAAGTTGTGCTGTATCTGATTGACCGTATTGCTTTTTTTGACCATAGGCTATTCCACTTTGTTTGCCTCTAGGCATTATTTTCTTTGGCTCCTGTACTTAAATTCCAACTCACACCATTGACACCACTTGCTAAAACTTGGCTTACCGCATATATCACACTTGTTTATTTCTCTTAGATGGTCTTTGCCATCAAATGATTTCTTTAACCCCTTGATAAAATTGCTAAATATGCTCATAATTCAACTGTGCAATCTTTGCATTTAAGATTTCCAAAGTGGTTATCTGCACCACATTTAGGACAGGTTAATCTTTTAGTCATATTTTCTCACTTTTAAGCTTAATTCGTAATCTTTCATCATATACTCAATTTCACTAAAATCCAATTTTAAAATATCATCATCTTTATGAAGGAATAATATTTTTAATGTAGAATTTGAATATTCTGAATTTGTTTCAAAACGTAATTCATATCCTTTTTTTTCTAAAAATATCCTTAATGGCTCTATTTCTTCTACGTTTATGTAATATGGGTATATAACAAATGATTTCTTTCCAACTCTAAAAGGGTGGTCAGTATTAAAATTTGGTAATTTTAATGATATTGGTTTATCTTTTCTAAAATAACAATAATGACCATGTTGCATACCTGTAATCCAAAGTGGTATATTTTTTCCTCTCATTCTAATTCACATTCCTCACATTTCTGTATGCTTCTACTGTGTCTTGTTTCCAATTCACATTTGCATATTTTACAGATAACTCTATTCCTCATTTTTTCTTATTACCCCATACAAACAATCAGTACATAAATCTATATCGTGAAATAATTTGTTTCTAACAAAGTCTTTTTCTTGATGGCATTTCTTGCATTTATTCATCATTGTCGTTTTAACACTCCGACCTTTGGCTCATACAGCCACCCCTTTTGCTTTCTTGCCTCAATGTATCTTAATACCATGTCGTCAGTATAAAACATTTTTTGATTCTGTAATAGTTCATCTGCTAAATCTTTAAGGTCAACATAACCGTCTTTGTCCTTTTTTGCTAGTGTTCTAAAACAATCCTCAAAATATACTTCCTTGTTTGTACTGTGTCCTCTCAGATCCATTTGAGATATTCCCTTTGACACGTTCATACCAAGAGTACATAGACATTCCTGGTAAAATTTAATCACATCTTCTACTATTTCTGTGTCAATTTCTGTCTTAAATAACATCTTAGCCCATGCCTCACATAGTCTTTGTATTCCTTCCATCTGTCTTGTTTGGATTTGTAGTGATCCATCTTGCTGTTCTATCTGGGTAAATTCTACAAATCTGTTGATGAGTAATTCTTCTGCTTCTTGAGTAAATACAGGTTTTAGTTTTCTTAAATAGTTTAGCAAACCTTGCACCCATTTTGGATTTGCTACTTGATCAATATCACCCCTCTTGTTCTTTGAGATATGTGCCATCTTTGCTCTAATCTGACTCTCACTTGTGTCATGCTTTAGTCTAATCATTAGGTCAAATCTTGATATTGTACTAGCGTCAAAAGGCAAGTTGTCTATAATGTCTTTGCTGTCATTCCATCTTTCTGCTTCTGGGTTGCAACTAGCAATTACTGTTGTTTTACATTCTGAATCACCCATGTGACCACCCTTGTTATACTTGGCTCTTTGCTGTTCCATAGCAACGTTTAGTTTTTTCTGCTCTTGTTTTGGCATTTTATCATATTCATCTACCATTAAATGACCACCATTATTTGTGATCATAGCACCCTGTCTTAGTATTTTCATGCCATCATACTCATCTAGTGCAAACAATATGCCTACACCTGTACTGTTAGAACCGTCTATCATAGATGATTTACTTGCTACTTGATTGGCAAACTTGACCATCTCACTTTTCCCTGTATCTGCTTCACCTACTAACATTAGATGTGATTCTTTTCTATATCCTTCAAAATCTGATCCACCTAATAGTGCTAGGTATAATGCCTTTTTCTCTAGTTCTCTACCGTATATCTTTGGACAAAATGAGGCAATTAGTTTTTTCATATAATCTTCTTGTTCTGTTTCTGCAAACTCTTTGGCAATTCTTAACTCATGTTCTGTCAGTTCTACCTCTGCTTTTTCTTCCAAATCCTGTACTGACATGGTGTCAATTTGTAGTGTTTTTTCTGCTTCTACCTTTGCACCGTTCTTTGGCTCCTGCGTGGAATAGATTCCAATGAATCTTTTAGTTTGACCTGTTGCTATGTTGTTAGTGTCGTCACCATGCAATACTGCCTTTATCATAACAGGATTGTTGTTTCTAGCCTTTGATTCTGTTTCTTGGATTAGGACATTTTGGATATATTTACCTGTTTCAATGTCTAGTTTCTTTGGTGTTTGACCTATGATAATACAATTAAACTGTATGACTTTGCCTAAGTCATTTTCTCTTAAATCTGACAATGTGATTATCGGTATGGTGCAGGTGAATGTGACATTGACTTTGTTAACTGCCTTATTAAATATCTTATTGTCTATGTTACACATACTTCTTTCTTGGTTGATTATTGTTTCTTTTGTCCGTTCTGCTTTACCTGCTATGTTGTCTATTCTATCTGCAAGTGTATCTTCTGACATACTGTTGACTTTAATTGTAGCCCATCTGTTTCTCCAGTATGAATAAATGGCACTATGAACAGCGTTTGTTACTCTCTTGCCTAAGTCATGTTTTGTAGCCTGTATGAATTCCATGTCATCAATATCAACATGGTATGATCCCTTGACAATAACTTTAGATAAATCCTCATTCAATAGTCTATCTCTTAAATTATTCTCATGCTTTGAGGCTGATTTATTTTCTTTGACTTCTCTATGCTCATCTAATGTCAATTCTTGATCAATGAATTTACTAAAGGTTTCTTCCATAGTCAAACCTTGACTTGTTTTACTAGCCTTGAACTTGTTATATCGGTCTTTATCACCACTATACTTGAAGGAAATTATGTCACTCATACCATTAATTAAGCTTTAAAGCTTAACGGTCACACCCCACTTTTTATGAAAATATTCTTTTTCATCTTCTAATTCTTTTATCATAAATTTATAATATTCTATCTTTTTATCCAAATTTGCTACTATTTCAAGATCTGTTTTTGATATGCTGTTCAATATCTAGCTAGCTCCTTTTTGTATTCTCTTTTTGATTTGGCATTTCTTGGTGATGTTGCCAAACGTGTACCACAGCAAGGACAGTAGTTTACACCTTTAATGTAATACTCACACTTTCTACATCTGAAAAAGCCTAATCTAAAGGCATTTTTATGTATTCTAGTAGTGATATGATTTTTCTTAAAATCAACAGTATTACAGGTGTCTTTGCATATACAATGCATTAGTATCTACCACCTTGCCAATTTGTTTTATTAAATTTTGGTTTTTTCCTAAGTTTAAATCCACATTTAGGGCAGCGTATTCCAGGACAATCTTCTTTAGGAATCCACCCTGATTTGTGTCCATTGTCACATTTACTGCAAAAGTTATGTGTTTTGTATGATATGTAAAAATTACCTCTTAGTTTCATTTTCGTTTACCTCTATTACCTAGATTGCCTCTCTTATTAATTTTGGTTTTGCGTTTTTCTTTGATGGTCATTTGTACTGCCAAAACCAATCTTGTAAAATTTTCTTTTTTCATTCTTGATAATCCGTTTCTAGGGTGATCTATTCTAGTGTGAATACCGTTTTTCAATAACATAAATCTTTCAGGCTGTTTTTCTACCATAGGTCTTAGTGCCTTTAAATATTGGTATCTTCCTTTTTCTCCTTTGGGATATTTTTCCCTTCTTACGTCATTCTCAATATACCATAGATGGTGTATGACAAATCCTCTACGTCTAAATTTTTCATGCGTTACAAAACATTGATTGTCAAAAAATCTAAGAGCTAACTCTTGCATTATGTCAGTAGCGTTGTTTTCATTCAAGGTCTTTTTTCCATTCATCTTCATCATAATTGTGCATTAACCATTCTTTTGCTTTTTCATAAAAATCAGATAATGTATTCTCTTTTACTTGTTCATTAAGTATTTCATCAGGATATATTTTGATGGTGTTCCATTCCCTCATAAGTTTTTGAAATTCTTCATTCTTGTAATAATCTGCATTAGTAAAAAATTGGTCAATCAAGATTTTCCCTCTGTTGTGCAAGTATATCTCTTAACACTTGTGCGGATATGTTCTTGATTCTACCTTTTGATTGTCCTGATTGGTCAACAGGATATTTGGCAATTTCTTCGTCACCAAGTATGTCATATTCACATACTTTAGCAACTATTGCTTTATACAAAGTGATGTTTTCTTCTGTCAAAATTTTGTATTCGTAAGGCTCTTTTGGCTGTGTTGGTGTATCAAATCCGTCAGTACCTAATCCTGTATTACATACCCAATTCGATCCATCTTTTTTGTTGTGTGCTTGTTGTCCACTAACATTTCTAAGTGTCAATGATGTTTTGCCTTGCCAAGTTTTTGCTACCCAAACAACTTGAGTGCCACAAATATTACAAGCTCCAGATGTGCCTTCTTCTTTTGGTTCTAGTTTTGTAACCATTGTCAAATAATTGTTATAGTTTTATTTATTGGTTAGGGTTAAAACTTTTTTACCTTTTGGTTTGAAATTAGAATAAGGGTATCTTAATCCCAGATAATGACAATACCCACAATGTTGTGATTTAACCCACGAATGTGCTGTATTTTTACTATGAGTATGATTTGCTTTTCCACATAATTTACATTTCATTTCTTTTTTGTCGCCTCTTAACATTGTATCGTTCACGCATTTCATTTTTGTTTGTTGTTCTGCAACTTGGACAATTTCTAAAATTAGTATCACCTTGATTAAATTTTACTTTCTTACACTTTTTACATTTAATCATAAAGATTATTTCACTCATAAAGTGATGATTATTTTTTACCCTTTTTTAATATTTCTAATTCTGTTTGTAATTGCTGAATCTGTATATCCTTTTGCTGAATTTGTTGTCTTAAGGCTATGACATAATCAAATACATCTATGATTGTTGGCATGATTTTATTTAGAATAGATTGATTTAAAGATTATGGCTCTATGGCTATTTGCTGTGAAAACCCTGTTGGAAACCTTACCATGAGTCTTGTTTTTCCACTTAATTCCTGAGCATAAATTCTAAGGTGATCTGTTGTAGGAGCTGCTGGTTCGTTTCTTTCTTCCAATTCTAACCAGCCGTTTCTAATATCTACACCATCTGCATCTATTTCAACTTCAACATCACCATTAATTCTAAAATAATGTGAGTCATTTGTAAGAGCATTATAATTCATGTCACCTGTGTATGATGTTATACTTGTATTAGTTGAAGTTGGTAGTGCTGATCCTGTTAATATTAATTCACCACTTGTTGTTAAATTGCCTGTTATATCTAATGCAACATAAGCATTAATGGCTGTATTACCTATTCTTAATTTGGCAACATTATCTACTGCAAAGTCATGGTGTTCATCTGTATCATCAACATTATAATCTAACCCACCTGTGTTTCCTGCTATAAAATTTGCATTGTCAATATCACCATTGAGAAATAATGTTGTGACTTTTTGAATTTGATTACCATTCATATCTAATGCTTGTGTTTTAGGTGAATTAACATAAGCTTTAATTGATTGTTGAGTTGCTAGTGCTACTGCTGAATCACTAACCATATCATCTTCGTCTAGTATGGATATTTCTGATGAGTCACCTGATCCTGTTGCTGTTCTACCTATTACTTTCATTGTATCTATGTCTTGAATTTTAGCAAATGTTATTGAGTTATCTGCTACTGTTGAACTTGTAATTACAACTGCCTCGTTATCAGTATTGGTGGCAGTTGGAGCTGATTTTGCCATAGTTCTAAATGCAGTTACAGAATTTGCCTGTCTTATTTGACCATAACTTTTTACAAGCTTACGCTGTTGTTCTACGTCACTATCATAAGCGTTAAATCGTTTTGCCTTACCCATTATGTAAACACCTTACTTCCTTTAATCTTACGTCTTAATCCACCTTTACCACCCATAGGTTTTGTAATACTGTATTCTACTCTTTTGGCTACAAGCTTGATGTTATTACTATTACCACCTTCACTTTCACTAACTAAATTATCATTCTCTAAGTAAAAAGAATCGCCAAACGGAACATCAAAAATCTCATCACCTGTTGATTCAATGTTAAACTCTTTATGCTTAAATTTTTCTATTTCCAAATGTGATTTAGCTGCACCTTCAAGCTGATGATAGTTTGTTATATCTGGGAATTGTAAGAAATCAGGCTCTAAGTTTCTATCTGTGTTCTGTCCACTTGTGGCAAGTAACGGTTTGATAAATCTAAATCCGTCCATTGTAAGAACTTTGTTTGAACCTGCTAATGTTGACCAAGTTAATGAATCACCGTCACCACCTATTGCATTTTTGCCTGGATCATATCTACCAAACTTATCATATACACCTTGAAACTGCACACCAAACATTTTGATATTTCTCCATTCAAATATGTTAATGACTTCCAATTCTTTAGGTGGTATTATACTTGCTATTATTGCTGAATATCCATAGATAGGTTTTCTTCCTCTATAATTTCTAAATCCACTAATAGGCAATCTAATATCTTCCCAATTATTTGAGTGAGTTAATACAAAGTCTTGGTAAACAACGTTGTCTTTTGTATCTACAAACCATGCTCTAAATCTATGCTCATCATCTAATTCTGCACCACTTATTTGCTGTGAGTATTTTAACCACATGGCAACAGCACTTATCTGTCCATAATCTTCGGATTCTTGACCATGATTAAAGCCTTGTAAACCGCCTGATGTATAATTCATATTTTGAATATCTAATGTTGCAGGTTCATATTTGTTATTAACACCACCACCATAAATATCACCAACACCTTCTGATATACTGTTATCAATATTACATGGGAATGGAAATCTTATAGTAAATCCAATAGCGTGTTTATAATAATTTGATGTTGGATTAGCTGCACCTTCAAAAGCACTTTTGGTTATTCCTGCATGATCTGCTGTAAATGCTACTGCTGAATCAATATTTTGATCAAAATCATCTGTTCCTGATTTTGTAATATCAGGTCTATTTGTTACGTCAACTAATTTAGACCTTGTAATTAATGCTTCATTTGTAATATCGTCAACCAAATCAACACCATCTGTATTAGTAGGAACAGTTGTGTATGGGTGAAAACAATCATTACCATAACCTTGACTACTAAGATCCGACCAAGTATGAATAGGACTTGATGTTGTTCCACTAATAGTATCTGTATAGACTTTTCCCTCATCTATTACTGCCACTTGAACTTTAGTGTTTAGTTTTTCAAATGCATATAATTTTTGCCATCTTACACCACCAACAGAATTAGTTGGATAAACTTCTACTACCATATTTGCAAAATTAGCTAAAGCACCTGATGGACTATTTGTTTTTACTAATACTCTAAAGCCTCTTGGGAATTTATTTCTGTCATTAGAAACATAGGAATATTTTGTTGCCAATGTATCTAAATCACTATTGCTTGTTGCTATTGCATCAACCCAAGTTCTGAACCATTTTTCTTCATTGATTACACAATTAATATCAATCCACCCACCTGTTGTAAATGTAGATTTAGATGGATTACAACCACTATTCAACCACAATGTAGCCTTTTCATCTGTCCAGGGTGAGTATTGAACAGTATCACCAAACTCATCACCCATGTCTATTTGCTCCCAATCTGATGTGCTTGTTGATGGTGTATCACCTTGAGTTTCTCTTAATGCTTTGTAATGTTTAGGTGCAACTTCTGTTGTTGGTGTTACTTTTACTCTTGCGTCTTGAGAATATGTGACACTACTTGACCATTCAGGTCTAAAAATAAAACGTTCAACGTGTGAATTGTATTTGCTGTGATCAACAGGCAAAGTTCCATGATCATTTGAACCCCATGCCATAACATTAGTTCCTGTTGGATTAGATAACATACCTTCTTGTTCACCTACTTTAACCCCTGTTATCACAGAATTTTTAATTTGTTTAATTGTTGGATTATCCCCAGAGGCTCTTAATTTTAATTGGATTTTGTTTATTAACGGTGTAAGAAAATTTAATTCAAAGAATGTTAAAGCACCACCAGCTTCTACTGCCTGTCCACCATTATCAATTAAATCAATCCATCTATTATAACATGAATCTTCATTAACTGCAAAATCCCAATTATTAGCATTGTAAAATGGTAATCCATTACCAAACCCATTTGAATTAAGATACACAATATTGTGATCTTCTAATACAGGTTGTTTTGTTCCTCTATTGGAATTGTAAATATCGCCAACAGAAGCACCTACTGTATAAGAATCCTCAAAATAATATGGCTTTGTCATGTGAATTTGTTGCGTATGATATTCAATTCCTAGACAATCAATGGTCAATAATGTTCCTTCACCTTTAGTTTGTGACGGAATTATGTTAAAGATTTCAAAAAATCTGTCATAAGAATTTCCTGCCAAATCGGTGCATTGAATCCTTATTCTGTCAAACTCTGCAAATATTACTGATCCTGTTACATTATAATTTCCATCTAATGACCTGATAATTAATGAAGCAGTATTTACTTCACCTGTTCCTGTATCTGTAAATAATGGAATAGATTTAACATCATTTGTTATATTTGAGCTAGTTGTATAACTGTCAGTTTCATCAAACCATGTAACAGTTAAACTAGAAAAATTAGATGGCACTTGCTATATCTCCACCTAAAGCCAAGAGTATAACAAAGTGAACGAGGTCTTTGTTTTCCCCGATATAATTTAATTTAATATCCCTAATGTGATAACCGTAAGTTGACGTTGGTACAACATTCCATTGTGGTGCATTGTCTAATCTTAATCCATATCTACCTTTAGTGAATCCTGTTATTGTATTACCGTCTTGAATAAACTTTGATAGTTTGTTTACAGAATTGGCAGTTGCGTCATTGTCAGCGTCACCAATAACACCCTCTAATGTAATATCCAAACCGTCAATACCCATGTCTTGAAGCTCGTTGTTGTCAGTTGCAACAGCCTCATTCTCTGGAACAGCCCTTCTAAAGTTTACCGTAATATCTGAAATATATGCACCTGCTGATGGCAGTTTAGATGTAGCATTAAAGTCAATAGTATTAGAATCACCTGCACCTGATTCTGTTCCGTTGCCACTAACTTGAACTTGCCATATAGCTGCATTACTCAATTATTAAATCTCCTTCCATTACCTTTTGATATTGGCACACCTGATGAAATAACTTGCATTGTATTCATTCCAATATTATCAGGAAATTTTACACGACCACCTGCCATGTTTAATGTGTTTGTCACTTGACCTTGACCACCTCTTAATCCTGGTGATGATGTTATAATAAGATTGCTGAATCCCTGTTTAAGTTTTTGCTGATCCTCACGTTGTCTAAATGCAATTATCTCTTTGCTAATGTCACGTTTGAATCTAATGTCTAACATTCTTCCAGGCTTTAGTAATTCAGATATAATCCATTTTACTGCTTCCATTATGATTAATGCTAGTGCTACAACACCTACACCTTTGGCAAATTTTTTCATAAAAGTTTGCATAATGAATCCTGTTGGATCAGTTGCTAGTTGTCTTACATTACCCATTTGAGCAGAAGTAAATTGATTTATCTCACCAACATTACCTTTGTCAAAAATTGTTACTTTGTCTTTTACGTCTTTAAATGCCTGTTTGTCTTTCTTGGCTTGATCTTCTGAATCACCAAATCCACTTGTTTTTGTACTACTTGCGTCTTTAATTAAATCCCTAATGTCTTTTTCAAAGTCATAAGATTCAGTAATTGTAACATCATCAATATGATAATCGTCAAATCTTGGTGATACTATGTAAGCTGATGTTAATGCTGTCTTAATCATATTGTTGATTAAATCGGAAAACTTACCCAATTAAATCACCTATGTTGGCGTTATTGTTATGTCGTCACCTGTAATGCGTACAAATATGTCTATGCTTACTTTACCTTCACTTGGTTTTGAAATATCATATTCTCTTAAAATTCCTGTAGCTGCAAAAGTCTTAGTTGCTCCTGATACGTTTTTGGCAACTATCTTCCAGGCTGTCGAAGTCATATCACCGTCAGAATCAATTTTTGTTAAATCATTTAATGAGCCTGTTGCGTCACCCAATTCAGGTGTAGATACTAAAAGAGTTGCTGTAAAATAATTATCCCCTTTGCCGTAAGTAAATAATGCACCACCATCTGTTGTTGCCACCCTATCTTCTGGACGACCAATATGCAAGGATAAATTAGTTAATAGTATGTAATTATCAGCACCTACTTCTAATGTTAATTCAGAAGCATTGACTATTTCAGTAATTTCACCAAGATTAGCCATATAGGGATTATTCTGATTATTGTGATAATAGAAGTAATTTAATAAAAAGAGAAAAAAGGATTATAATTAATCCATTTTGATTGCTTTTGTTAAATACTCTTGATGTTCCTGATGGGTTAAAATGTGTAGGCTTGTTCCTGCACCATATCCATCAAATTTGAATCCACTTGAAATTAGATGGCTAATTGCTTTTTGTAAATTGCCATCATAATTCATATCAGCAAATTCTTGAAGAACATCTAACTGTCTATCATAGACTTCAAAAGTTATTTTCTTCATACTATCTATTACAACATCTATTATTAATATCTTACCTTTTTAACCAAAACTAAGTTCTTACTATAACTCTAAATTTTATTACTCTACCTTTTACCCTGTCACCTCTAAACATAGTAGGTAGATCCATAATCTGTGTGACGTGTGAAGCTTCTGCTAGTCTTGTTGATTCTGCTCCACCAACAGCTCTCAAATCATAGTTTGTATCTAGTTTTTCTATGATTGATTTTGTAAAATCGTCAATATCTTCTTCTGTTTTTTGACCGTCTTTTGCCTCTACTACAAACAAGAGTTTCAATCTGATATCATATTCTTCACCAAGATGTGCATTGTTTCCTACTACTGCTACTTCTGAAACATTGGCAACAACATCATCACTTGTTACCCATAATCTAGGTAATGGTGGCTCTTGTATTGCTTTTGGTGATGGGCTTCCTGCCTCAATCTTTCTAAATTTGGTTCTGTCATTTGGTGTAGAATCC
>Ga0209631_10006793_pt1 | contig 11682 bp, 9 predicted proteins | sample COG_08_FD_184752 | JGI IMG/M metagenome (GOLD analysis project Ga0209631, IMG submission 184752) | Pelagic Microbial community sample from North Sea - COGITO 998_met_08 (SPAdes) (version 2) | ecosystem: Environmental > Aquatic > Marine > Neritic zone/Coastal water | place: Helgoland, sampling... | reverse complement strand
TCCGGCCTGATTAGCTCAGTCGGTAGAGCGCACGACTCTTAATCGTGTGGTCATGGGTTCGAGCCCCATATCAGGCACTCACTGACTTTTTGCAATTTTTAATTCCGGGCTCGTATGGGCATTCGGTGCCGAGCTCCCGGGGAAATATCTCCCAGAGGGTGCCCGCCTGACGTGGATTTCACACGTGGTGCCCGACTTTCTGCACTTTTGTGCAGATCGCAATCGCGCTCGGCTTCCGCGCAGTCTAGACGAAGATGGCGGGAGACATCTCCCTGGCGGACACGAACACCGCGGGTGTCGTGATCTTCGGCCTCATCATGGGTGCGTCACACTTCCCCCGGCGATTGGGTCGATGCGCGATACAGACGCGACGTCCCAGATCCTTCCCTCTCTCTCTCACTTAGGGTACCCGCGAATCGTTGTTACTTCTCGGGCGCTCGACATCGTCTGAACCAGTCGCTTCCTTTACCTCCTCCAGGCGCGTTGCACGTGCTCATGGGCGCCGACCACCTCATCGCGCTCGCGGTCGTCGCCGCCCCGGGCGCCCCCGAACGACGCAAGCGACGCGACGTCGAATCCCGCGGCGGCGATTACCGCGCGGAAGATGAAGACGACGACGACGAGAACGACGACGAACGCACGACGCGATTCGGCGCCCGCCCCGGTCTTCGCCGCGCGCTCCGCTCCGCGATGCTCGGCGTGCAGTGGGGATGCGGCCACGCGCTCGGCCTCGCCCTCGTCTGCGCCGTCTTCTTCGCGACACGACGACGCATGAACCTCGACGACTTTGGAGAGTACGCCGACAAAGCCGTGGGCGCGTCGATGATCGCGCTCGGGCTCGTGTCGCTCTGGTCGCTGTGGCGGTGGAGACGGCGGCGGAGTTTGGAGCGGGCGCACATCGCGGACGCCGGCGCGTTGGGCGCGGGGGATCCAGAGGTGCATTCAGCGGACGGAGCTCATCGACTCGTCGGGACTACTCATCGGGATGAGATTATTCAAGGCGTCGACGGTGAGTTAACCGTGACCGGGTCGCTGGTGCTGGAGGCGGGTTCCGAGGAACACGCCGCCGCGCACGACATGCATCTCCCGCACGTCCACGTCCCGCGGGGATCTCCCGTCAAGCAGGCGGCGGCCCGAACGTCGTCTCCAGAAGTCTCCAGAAGTCTCCAGAAGAGCTCTCCGGATGGGGACGAATCCGAAGCGCCCAAAGAAGTGAACGATTCTTCCGAGCGCGAGGAGGACAAGTCGCGGGGGCGTTGGTCGCTGTCCATCGGGCTCGTGCACGGCATCGCGGGACCCAGCGGCATCCTCGCCGTGTTACCCGCGGTCGTCCTCGCGGATGCCGGCAAATCCACCGCGTACCTCGTCGCATTCTTCGTCGCTTCCACCGCAGCGATGGGCGCGTTCGCGGGACTCTTCGGCTACGTCACCGACCTCGCGGTGCGACGACAGATGGACGGTAAGGACGCCCCGGACACGCTCGGAGGTCATTCGTTCGATTCCCACGAGGTGCGGGTGACGCGCGCGAGCGACGCGGCGACGCGCGTGGCGATGGGGTTGAACCTAGGCGCCGGGGTACTGGCCGTGTGCGTGGGGACGTTGTGGCTGACTCTCTCGGGGCTGGGATTGTTGGGAAGCCTGTGAGTGGTGATTTCGTACGCGGACGTGGGGGTGCGTCGCGGAAGAGGAACGAGTGTGCACGCGCGACACTGTACCGCGGGGGTATAGGGCGGGTAGCCAAAAACCCGCGCCGCGCCCAGCCTCCTGTAATACATACAAGTACACACACGCTTAAGAGTTATCACGTCGCACCTCGGCTGCCAACAGAAACTGCAACACGACACTTTGTTTTCTTGGACTGCGTGACTGTGTTTTCCTCGGACGATCGACCGTCCCAGGGCCAGTCTGAGCCTTTCGTTATCCGAGGACGAGGATGGGTCCTAGGACATCGTGAAAGGCGTCCGTCGTCGTTTCCCTGCCCCGATAGCGACGCGCCGCTCGTGTCCTCTCCCGCGGCCCCGGGGGTGAAGCACACACTCGCGGGACGACGCGCACACGGTAAAGCGCGGTCTCCGTACTAGTCATGCGCACACCGCACGGATCGATCCTGCTGGGCAGCGCGTTCGCGCTGTGCCCCGTGCGCGCCGCGTCACATATGACCGGGGGGTCGCGAGTCTCGCGAGTCACCACCCGGCCGCACACGGTCGCGAACTTCCGCAACGGCGCGTATCGCAACGGGGGCTCCGGCGGTGAAAAGAACGGCGATCGCGCGAAGAAGCCATCGTCCTCCTCGTCATCGTCCCCCCCCTCCTCCTCCCCCGCATCGTCATCGTCTCCTCCGGCGGCCGGACGCGGACGCGCGGAAGGGAAGAGGCTCACCCTCGGCGGCGGCGAGCCTTCAGACAACCCGGAGACCACGCCACTCTTCGACACCTACGCCGACGACGGCCGCGTGTTCGGCGATGCGGACCTGATACTCCCGCTCGACATCTCCCCACACGCATCACCCGTACTCGACGCGCCGGGATACAGCTTCGACGTGGGCAAGGGCGTCACGCGCTGGCCCGCGTTTCTCTCCACGTCCTGGGAGTTTGACGAAAACCTAGCCATGGCCAAAGGCGCTATGGCGCCGCTGCTCGCGGCGCCGTGGCGACTCATGCTCCTCAGCGACGGCAGCGTGACGCGGCACCTGCAGCTGCTGACGGACGCCAAAGTCACCGTGGACGTTCTATCACACGATGCGGTGCGACTGGCGGACATCGAACGCGATTCCAGCGTACCCGCGGACGTCTTTCGCACCCTCGCGTCGTTTACACCCGCTACGGGCAATCACCCCGAGGGGAATACCAATAACGTAAATACCGACGCCAATGGGGAACACGGCGCCGACACGTACCTGCTGCACAGGGAGGTGGACCTGTGCGACGGCCGAGACGGCACGCCGCTGGTGTACGCGAGTTCGTGGTGGACCCTCGACGCGGCTGAGCGGTTCGGTGAGTTTATATTTTAATTCTCGTGTGTGCGATTAGATTGACGGGTAAGTGTTTTGTTCAACTCGTGCAGGCATCCTTGAACTGGACGGCGGCGCCACCGAACGCGCCGTCTGGATGCACCTCTCCGAGCGTCGCACCGAGCTCTTCCGCGAGGTTAAGCGCATGTACCACGGCCACTCGCCCGTGTTGGAGGACGCGTGGGCACTGAGTGGGCCTTTCTGGGGCCGGCACTACGTCTTCTGGGCGGGCGAGGTAAGTTTATTTTTATTTACGTATGGGCAATTAGTATGACGTCATGTTTTGTTCACAGGTGCCGCTTTGCGTCATTTACGAGGTGTTCAGTCCGGCGCTGGAACGGTGAGATTGAGTTTATTTCTCGTACGGGCGATTAGTTAGACTGACGGCACGTGTGTTTTGTGTATAGGTTCCTCGGCGACGCGGAGGGAGGGACGTGGACGTTCGCCGATTCGCTCCGCGCCGAGACGCGGAAGAAAGAAGAGGCGGCGTGACTGAATGAACCCTCGCGTGAATTGTACAGCTGTAAGAACCGTCGTTTGTTTCACCTAAAAACTCTTAGCGCTCCGAATCAAAACCTCCTTTCCGTCACGCTCTTCCCCGCGCCGGCCTGTCGAGCAGCGCGAAGAGGCTCACCAGTCCCCTCAGGCACACCACCACCGCCAGCAGCACCCCGCACGCCCCCGCTAACATCAAGTCTGGCGACCGCGCCGCGTGCCCAAGTCTAATCGCCCACCACAGCCCGTTCTCAGCCTGAATCCGTTCCTCCAGCCACGCGTGCGCCTGCAACTTCAACAGCGCCAGTTTCACGGGCACCCACGCCTTCGGATCCGAGCTGAGCACCATGTCGTAATACCGTTTCGCGAGGTGCAAGTCTTTCGGTAAGCCGAGGCCGTGCTCGTGCATGGTCCCGAGGTTGAACATCGCCTGCGCGCTGCGCTTCTGCGACGCCTGCAGGTACACGACGGCGCTCTTGTTTCGATCGACACCCGCATCCACGCCGTTTCCAAAGTAGTACGCGTCGCCTATGCGTAAAAGGCTGCGAACGTTACCTTGGTCCGCCGCCAGCCTGTGGTAGTGGATCGCTCTTCGCTGCCGCTGTTCGTCGTCCCCATCCCACCAGTCCCGCGCGTTCTCAAGCACGTACGCGGCGTTACTCTGCGCCACCTCCAGGCCCGTCTCCGCGGCTTTCATGTAGTTGACGAGTGCCTTTTCGTACGAACGCGATTTATAGGCGCGGTGCCCAGCCTCCACCCTTCGATTCCACGGCCCTCGCTCCGCCAAACCTTTCAATAAAACAACCGCGTTCTTACACGACGGGGGCAGGCCGACGCCCGCGAGTTGCATCATCGCCAGGTTGTACACAGCCACCGCGTGGCCTTGGTGCGCGGCGAGGTTAAAGTTGTAAAAAGCCTTTGTGAAGTCGCGCTTCACCTGTAAACAAGGGAACACGTCAGTCTAATTGCCTTTAGACACATCAAAATAAACTCACCCCGACGCCGCGCGCGTGCATGGACCCGAGGTGGAACTGCGCCTCCGCGCTGCCTTGCTCGGCGGCTTTGGTGAAGTAGTTTAACGCTTTTTTGTGGTTACGTTCCACGCCGAACCCCGCGAGGTGCATGTACCCTAAACCGAACTGAGCGCCCGCATTGCCCTGAAAAAAGAAAAAACATGATATCAAACTAATTGCCCGTACGATGATTAAAATAAATGTACCTTCTCCGCGGACGCTCGAAACAAGCCAATCGCCGTCTGGTTGTTCGCCTTGACGCCGAGGCCGTTGGCGAACATGTGCCCGAGCTGCGCCATGGCGTCCGCGTCGCCCTGCGCGGCAGCCTGCGTGAAGTACCGATACGCTCGCGCGCGATCCCGCCGAAGTCCTTTAGCGCCCACGGATAAGATCTGGCCGATGGCGGTGGCGGCGTCGGCGTTGCCCTGTGAATAAAACACGACGTCAGTCATGTTGCCCATACGGATACGATAACCAAAATAACCAAAATAACCAAAATAACCAAAAAAACCAAAAATAAACTTACCATGTCCGCGCTGTACTGGTAGTATTGGACCACGTCACGCTCGCGTCGTGCGCCGTCGACACCCTCCATGTCCGCGGTGAGCCGTACCTTCTCCACCGCGCCTAAATGCGACCCCTTAAGCCGAGGATCACGGACAATCTCCACGACTTTCGCGGCGGGTGCTTCGTAATAGAGCGCAGCCTGTGAATACACAAAACACGCGTGACGTCAGTCAAATTGCCTGTGAGTGTTACGAGAATTAAAATAGACGTACCGCCGCGCAGGATCGAGGTGTCCCGACGCCGTGTAAGTGCCTGTATCCCATCGCCATCTGCGCCCTCTGGTCGCCGCCCATGGCCGCGAAGTACTGGTGAAGTATCGCTAGGCTCGTGTCTTCTTTCGCGCCGCCCCATCCGGTGGAGTGCGCGAAGCCTAGTTCTTCGTGCGCGCCTGTGAACAAAACACGACGTCATACTAATTGCCGATACGAAAATAAAAATAAACTTGCCCGCATCTCCGAGATTGGCCGCTCGTCGGAAGAGATCGAGCGCTGTGGCGTCGTCGGCGTCGACGCCCTCGCCGGCTTGGTGCGCTCGGCCGAGCGCGGTGAGCGCGGGCGCGTGGTTCGGGTCGAGCTCGAGCGCCTCGCGGAGGAGCGCCGCCGCGCGTCGCGCCGCGCGTTGCGAGTGCGGTCGTTCTTCCGTCGTCCTCGTCGCGACTCGGAAGAGGCGCTCGGCGGGCGGGAGGGTGGTGTCGTGCATGGGGTCCACCTCCGCGTCGTCACCGGGCTCGTCCGCCTCGACGATGACCTCGGATGCCCCCGCCGCGTCGGCGGCGGCGTCGCCCTCGGCTGCCGATGCGTCCTCATCAGAGGGAGACTCGCGCCGCGTTCGCGACCCATCGTCGTCGGGTCCGGGGAGCAGCCCTTTCTCGCGCAGCGTCCTCTCCGCCGTGCGAAAAGCGCCCGCGACGAACCCGCGCATCGCGAGGGTTCGCGGGATTGTGCACGCCAACAGCACGACGATGAGCATCACCGCGCGAAGGCGGACGCACCCGCGGGGCGCGCCACCCCGGGGACCCCGCACCGCGCGTCTCATCGCGGCTCCACGTCGCCCAAAGGAATGATAATTTCTCAGGGCGGAGTTCGGCGCTCGCTTGTTAACACCTGCCCATTTTAGCGAATCATTTTGCCCATACACTTGAAGAAGAATTAAATTACAATTAGAGCATCTTAACGGTAAATTATTGCGTCTGAGGGTGGTAATTGGGGTCAAGCGCTCGCGATCGATCCCGCTCGAGCACAGTCTCCAAGTCGTCCCGCAGCTCCCCCCACCGTCCACCCGTCAACTCCGCGCCCAACACCTGCACCACCGCGGTGCCCACCGCACACCCACACGCACAACACGCCTGTAAACTCCCTTTTCGAAGATACGCCCACAGAAACGCGGCGGTGAACGAGTCACCGGCGCCGGTTGTGTCCACGACGCTAACCCTGTAAGAGACACAAAACACGCCGTCAATCAAATTGCCCATACGGAAACAAAAAGAAGCTCACCTCGCGCCGGGACTCAAGCCTCTGTCGCCCCGCCTGTCCCTCGTCACGCACCCGCGCGCGCCCAGCGACACCGTCGCCACCTGCACGTACCGCAGCATCCACTCCATCGCGCGTCCGGCATCCTCGCGCGCGAACGCGTCGGGCGCGCGAGTCTCACCGAGCAACTCCGCCGCCTCGTCCTCGTTGCAAAAGAGTAAATCGACGAGCCCATCTTCCAACAAACTCGTCAGCTGCGCCCGGCAGTTGCGAACAACCTCGAAGGACGCCAAGTCCAGGGAGACGAGCGCGCCCCTGCGCTTGGCGGCGGCCATCGCGGTACGGGCCAGCTCGGGGCGGTACAGCGTGTACCCCTCCACGTGTAACAAGGTCGAGCTACTCGGAGTGATTGAACTTTTTGCATTTGCATCGTCGCCGCCTCGGCCTCCTTCGAACGCGAGCCGCTCGACGTGCTCGTCGAAGTGCGACGCGCCCATCTTGAGCGACGCGCCGAGGTAGGTTCGCATGGTGCGCTGCCCGCCCTTCTCCACGAGCGAGAGGCACTGCGCGGACCTGGGCGGCGGTGTTGTTTCATCATTCTCGGTCGACTCGTCAACCTCGAGTAGGATGGGCCGTACTTTTTGCAACCGGAGGAGGTCGCGGTATCTCGCGCCGATGTCGTCTCGGCCGATCATGCCCACGAACGCGGCGTCGCCGCCGAGGTTCGCGACGCCCTTCGCGACGTTCGCCGCGCTACCCCCGGGGCAGTACGACGGTTCCATCGGGTTGCCGTCGGGAAGGTGTTCGCTGAAGGACTCGGAGGCTTGGTCGAAAGATCCCGCCCCCGCGATCCACTGCTCGCCGCACGCGCTCAGGAGGGACCTGATGTCGTCGTCGGAGTCGACCGGGACGCATCCGCCGGGCTCGGAGATGCCGCACGCGTCGAAGACCCGCGCGGCGAGGCTCGGGTCGTCGAGGCGCACCAGGATGTCGCTGACCGGATCCCCGAGCCCGACGAGGAGGACGGGGCTCGAGTAGTCGGGGGCGGACGCCGGGACCTTTGGGTCGGACATGGCGACGGGTCTGTCGGTGGCCTGGTCCGTGCTCGCGGTGAGGGAGCCGCTGGAGGGACGGCGACGTAAGGGCGCGACGAAGCCGCGGCCGACGGGGGGCGAAGCCGAGAGGCGACTCGCCATGCAGGGGCGAATGCGCGACGGCCTTGTGGTTGACGTGGAAATACTTGAAACGCCGCCTTTTCGAACGACAGAGATCTCGGTATGGTTTTTATCCCACATCAAAGAAATTGAAATTCGAATTAGAGATGTCTTGTACTGTATTTCGTTTTAAAAAGCTCGCCTATTTACATAAAGAATATTTACCACCACGCGCCCTTCACCTCACCTCACCTACTGCAGGTGCGCGTTGTTGTTCGCGAACGGCTTGGGCGGGAACATCGACATCAGCACCGGCAGCAGAATCAGGCCGTGACCTAAACCGAAGACGATGCACAAAAACAGCTGCCGGAAGAACGTGATGAACACGTAGGATTCCGATCCCGAGAGCACGATGACGGCGAGAAACGTGGAGATTGCGCCGTTGAACACGGCGACGCCCATGTCACCCAACGAGTTCCTCAGGCGCTCGTTGGGCGTGCCGGTGTGCTCCATGAACGCGCGGCCGATGTGCGCGCTGTAATCCACGGACAGACCGAGCGCGATGATGAGCATGATGATCGTCACGGAATCCAGCGTCTGGCCCCAGAAGTGCATGTACCCCATGATGTTGATGATGATGAGGCAAAGGCACAGGCAGACGATGAGCACAGCCTTGGGGGAGATGAGCAGAATGGCGATGATGACCACCATGCCCGCCATCGTCGAGGCGATGTTACGCGTCGCCTCCTCAGCGATGGACTTGTACTGTTCGTAAGAGAGCCAAGAATCGGAAAAGGCGAAGACGGAGCCGGCGCCGTTGCCGGGCACAGCGTCGAGGGACGATCGCAACGAATCCATCGACTTGACCTTGTCGTCGGACTTGTAGCTCTTCACGTGGTTACCGCGCATGCGCGTGCTAACGATGCCTTCGTTCGGAACATCGTTCGTCTCGTTTTTCCACACGATGTCACCCTTGAAGGGCTGGCCACTTGAACCGGCGGTGGTGGTCCAGGAGTACAGGTCAGTTAGGGTGAACGCGCCGGTGGCGCCGCGGTGGGTGTTGAAGGACTCGATCCATGAGCTCACGGACGCCTCCGCGACGTACGGGTCCGCCTTGAAGGCGGTGGACGCCGCCAGCATGAGCGCCGCGCCGTCCGCGGTGTGAACGTCGACGTCCCTGCTGTACACGGCGATGGAGTCGCCGAGCTTGGCGAAGTACTCGTTGGTGTCGGTGAACCAGTCCTTGACGTAGGACCCGGCGGGGATGAAGTCGTTGACGTCGGCGTCGATCTCGAGCTGGCTGCATCCGATGAACCCACCGACCGCGATCGCGGCGAAGAACACGCACACGAAACCCTTGACCATCGGCTTGGAAAGCGCGCCGCCGAGGCCGTCGCCGAAAGCCTTCTCCATCCGCCCGCGCTTGTCCGCGCGGGGCGCGCAGCACGCGCAGCACGCCTCCTTCTTCGTCACGAAGCAGCAGATGATGTCGCCCTGGCTCCGCGTGCGCCTGCGCTCGTCGAGGACGAGGAAGGCGACGAACCAGGTCACCATGAACGCAAAGATGAAGAGAATACCGAACGCGGCGTAAAAGCAAAAGTTGCGCAAAGCGGGAAGCGTGGTGTTGGAGCCTGTAAACAAAACACATCGTCAGTCTAATCGCCATACGAAGATTACCAAAAATAACCAAAAATAACCAAAAATAACCAAAAATAACCAAAAATAAGAGGACACTCACCGATGAGAAAGGCGAATACGTCTGTGGCGGACGTGACGAGGATGGACGCGCCCGCGGACGCCAACGCTTTCCCCACCCTCGTCGCCGGGTCCAGCGTCGGGTCCATGTGATCGTACTGGTTCACGATGACGAACATGTCGTCGACGCCGATGCCGAGCAGCAGAAACGGCAGCACGTTCATCAACGGCGAGAAGAAAAGGCCGATGTAGGAGCAGAAACCGTAGGACGCCGCGATGGCCATGCCCACGGAGATGACACCAGAGAACGTCACGGCGACGCGCGAGCCGACGCAGCCTTCGTCCCAACGCGAGAGCATGAGCGCCGCGTACGCGAGGATCAGCATAAACGCAACCTGTAACAACGCGATGTCACCCTGTAAAAAGAAAAAAAACGACGTCAGTTCAATTGCCCATACGGATACGATAACCAAAATAACCAAAATAACCAAAATAACCAAAAATAACCAAAAATAACCAAAAATAAACGCACCGTGATCGCGGCGCCGAATTCGTCGCCGAAGGACCTCTGCAGGATGAACGTGAGTTCCACGCCCGGGACCCCGGCTTGGAACAAATCGAGGAGCTTCTGCTCGAACTCGTCTCCGCGCTCGTCGATCTCCTCGCCGTCCACCACCGTCTGGTGCACCTTGGTGAGGAAGCCGATTCGGAGCGCGGATGCGGAAGTCACCTTCCCGTCGGTGTCCTTGACCGCGCCGCCGATGGTGCCGTCGAGGTTAAGGGGCTGGCCGGTGGCGAGGTTCTTGTACGCGGACGCGCCGCCGTTGACCACGGCGACGATCTCATCCCGCGTGTCGTAGTCAGCCGCCGCCGCGAAAGCCTGGACGGGGTGGGAGATGGAGCACGCGGTGCCGATCTTGAGGCACTGGTCCTCCCACCCGATGGTCTTCCCGCCCCACGTCATGGAGGTGGCCTCGATGCCGTCGACCAAGGTCTTGACCGCGGCGAAGACGGCGGGGTCGAGGACGTCGCCGCCGCCCGCCTTTTTAACGATGATTTCGCCGAATCGGGCTTCGGCGCCGTAGTGCGAGGAGACGTACTTGTTGTCATCCTGCGCCTGGGTATCGGACGGGACCCAGAGCTTATCGCTGCGGTTCTCGTTGGTGAGCCCCGGGGCGAAGATACCCACGGTGAGCAGCAGGCAGACGATGAACGAGGACAGCGCGTACTTGTACGGGTTCTTGGCGACGGAGTAGCCGAGCCGGAAGAATGCGCCGGTGAGCGCGCCGTTGACGTTGTCGGCGAAGCGCTCGAACATGGAGCGCTCGTCGGGCACGGCCTTCATGCCGCCGGACGGTGCCTTGCCGTCCATCGAGACGTCGACGGTGGTGGACATCACAGCTGTGACGCCGGACGCGGGGTTTATCCGGTTGGACGTTGTGCCGTCTGCTTTCGTTGGTGCGTCTCCCCGGTTGAATGAGGCCGCCGTTTGTGGGTGAATGCCTCCGTCCGGGTGTGGGGAAGGGAGTTGGGTGGGGTGGTAGTCGGACGCGCGTGACTGGGATCTCGGCGTGAGCGTCTGTGGCATGCAACGGCCGCGTTCAGGCGACGGAAGATGCGGAGTCACGGGTGGCGCGCGACGCGGAGTGGAGCATCAAAAGGCACGCACGTGCTGTGAAAAAGCGTCGGTCGAGAAACGTGGCGAGTTTTGAGCGGCTCTGTGCGCCGTCCATTTGGCGCCGGTTCGTTATGGATTTGCATATGGATAACCAGTATGCAAAAATGTGTAAAATATCGATCAAACAAGTACAAAACGTACAACTGTTTGCTAGTGAGCTGAAACGCGACGATTTTTCCGTCTTTTTTTGAAGGTGCCCAATAGATTCGAGGCTCTTCCACTAGCACTAGCAAGAGGTGGGGGACGAGATACGCGCATGAGGGTTTGGGTCCTCGCCGCGTGGATCCTGGTGACCTTCAGCCTCGCCACGGAGGCCGGGGAGACGTGGGAGGCGCGTCTACGAAGCGAACAAGTCACCGTGGACGACGCCGACGTGACCACGACGAACACTAAAGATTTACGCGAGCACATCCTTCACCACGTTCTCGACCAGGACCCACGGGTGATGTCCGGGGAGTGGGTCGTCGACTCCCTCGCCGATGCCAAACGGATGCTGGACGTGGACGACGACGCCGACGGAGCGACGCCATCTACCAACCCGAAGCCCACGCCCGCGTCTAAATGCGCACCCCCGAACCCGAAGCAACTCGTGAAGCACGGG
>Ga0209631_10006792_pt1 | contig 11682 bp, 14 predicted proteins | sample COG_08_FD_184752 | JGI IMG/M metagenome (GOLD analysis project Ga0209631, IMG submission 184752) | Pelagic Microbial community sample from North Sea - COGITO 998_met_08 (SPAdes) (version 2) | ecosystem: Environmental > Aquatic > Marine > Neritic zone/Coastal water | place: Helgoland, sampling... | reverse complement strand
TTTAGCATAATCGCTTCATAAAATGAATTCCGGGACCTTTTCACTTAGATCTCGGATTACAAAAGCACCTCTGCTTCGGTAGAGGTGCTTTTTTATTTTTCAATCTCTTTTCAAATCAAACCTGTAAAGTAGCAATGATATAATAAATTGACTACTTTATATTCACCTAACCTTTCATAAATGAAAATCTTCAAAACCGGAATCATTGGCTGTGGCCGCATCGGAAGCATATTGGAAGAAGACCCGTTGCGCGGCAAACCCTGCACCCACACCGGCGGATTCTCAGCTCTTTCAAATGTAAAAATAGTTGCCGGATGCGACATAGATGAAAATCGACTGAAAAAGTTCGGACAAAAATGGAAAGTAAAAAAACTTTATACCGACTATCACGACATGCTTCGCGATAATGCATTAGATATCCTATGTATCGCAACATGGACAAATCAACACGCCACAATGGCATTAGATGGTATCCGTGCCGGAGTAAAAGGAATCTTCTGCGAAAAACCCATCGATGTTGATATCAAACTGGCACGCAAATTAGTACGAACCTGCAAACAAAAGAATATTCCCCTGCTCATCAACCATGAAAGAAGATGGGACGCCTATTACCAAAAAGCTTATAAATTAATTCAGGCAGGAAAAATCGGCGAAATAAGAACCATTATCGGTAACGCTTTGAGCTGGAAACCCGGCACCTTACCCGTATCCCAATATGGTGGAGGTCCCTTATTTCACGATGGAACGCATTTGATCGATCTCCTTTTATATTTTGGCGGCCCCATTAAATGGGTCTCGGGCCATGTAACAAGACCCAGGGGGAAACGTTATATTGAAGAAACCGCACGTGCCATGATCGGATTTCAAAATAATGCCACAGGCTTTATCGAAGGCGGGGGAGCGCGAAAATATTTTAATTTCGAATTAGACATCCAAGGGTCGGAAGGCCGCCTGCTGATCGGAAACGCAGGAAGAGAACTTTATGTGACGCAAAAAAGCAAACGCTTTAAAGGATTTCAAGAACTAGAAAAAATACCTTTCCCCGAACCCAAGCGATATGAGACCCCTTTTATAGGCGGTGCCAGGGAAATGGTAAAAAGCATCCGCAAACCCGGCAATTCCACAGGTGAAGATGCTTTAAAGGTGTTAGAAACCATTTACACAATATATAAATCGGCGCAACAAAAAGGCAAACGCCTGAGAATAAAATGAAAATAAATATCTTAAATATTCTCGTAGGGCTTGGCATCTTAACTCTTCTAACGTTCCTGAAAATATATTTCAATGGAAACGAAGAACTCTCCTTCGCTGAAGAGTTATTCAATAAAATAATTACACCGAGGCAACAACTCATTACGAACGTATCATTTAATGGCATATTCCACGATCATCAACCCCTGCCCTTACCGCTGAGAGACTCTGGCGTATCAGCCTTTTTTATGAATCTAAAAATCTGACAGACGAAGCACTAAAAACCTGCCGTCTACTTCGAGAGGCATTTTATTCCACCCGTAGTTTTTTTGCTCCTGGTAGGAAGTCGATAAACCTTTGCAACCAAAAAATTGCTCACTGGATGGCCAAAAAACCAGACCTAATAAACAAAATGCCTCTTTCATTTGGAAGCCTGAAAAGCAGATTCCTCAAGAATTTTCAAGCCGACAGACCTCCCTCTACAGTGGGATCTATATTAACCGAGGTAGGGTTCTTCGGCTGGGTAACTTGCACAGCTCTATTTTCACTTAAAACCATTACCCCGACAGCAGGTCTAAAACCCAGACCAGCATTCATTTACTCCACCTCATTCGTCCTTTTCGATGCAATTTGGATTCTAGGAATGTTCAACGTATAGCGGTGAGTCGCCGTTGCCAATAATGTCAGGGTTAATATCGAAAGCAAATACCACCCCGCTTTTGATGATAAATTTATTGGTATAAACCCAAGGCGTAGTTTTGTTAAAATTTTTTAATTGAAAATCATTAGTCCACTGTGCTAATTTTTATTTTGTTCTTATTGCCTTTTCCTATTCGTTGTATCTACCAAAAAATTAAAAGAAAATTTTCCCGATGCCCAAGAGTTGTTATGGAGTTTCACAATGATCGAGGTTGAAAACCTGACCCGGTATTACGAATCCCGTCGCGCCATAAACAATCTTTCATTTCAAATTGAAAAAGGTGAAGTGGTCGGTTTTCTAGGACCCAATGGTGCTGGCAAAAGCACAACCATGAATATTATTTCCTGTATTCTTCCGGCTTCAAGTGGCACTGTCAAAATAAATGGATTCGACACTTTTGAACAGTCCCTTGAAATAAGAAAAATCATTGGATATCTCCCAGAAACGCCACCTCTCTATCCAGATATGACCGTTGCAAAATATTTAGATTTTGCCGCTGGTGTCCGTGGCGTTGCCGCTAAAAAAATTCCTGCGTCCGTTGAAAGAGTTATTGATAAATGCTCACTCAAAGATGTGGGGCATCGAATCATCGGGCGACTCTCGAAAGGTTACCAGCAAAGGGTTGGCCTTGCACAGGCCATGGTCCATGATCCAGAAATACTTATTCTTGACGAACCAACCGTCGGATTAGACCCCATCCAGATCATTGAAATTCGGAAATTGATTCAGGAACTTGCGGCAGAACACACCATCATTCTTAGCTCGCATATCCTCCCCGAAATCACTCAAATCTGTAAACGCGTGATAATAATAAATGAAGGTGAAATTGCGGCAGTGGATTCTCTGGGAGGTTTGACGGCTTCTTTAAGGAAAAGCGAACGCCTCTCCTTAACCGTGAGAAAGTCTGAAGACACTATCATTAAAAAATTAAATAGCATGGATCAGGTTCTTTCCGTTTCATCTGAAGAAGAAAATCAATTCTTTATTGAATGTGCGTTACGGTCAAACCTTCAAGAAGACATTGCAAAGCTGGCTCTTGAAAACCACTGGGGCATTATTGAGCTCAAACCCGTCTCCATGACACTCGAAGACATATTCCTCAAGCTCACTCTTGAAGAAAAGGAACCCGCCGCATGAAGAACAGCTGGATCGTAGCTAAAAGAGACCTGGGCTCATTTTTCAATTCACCCATTTTCTATGTGGTCACCACCGTTTTTTTGATTCTCTACAGTTTTATTTTTATAAATATACTTAATTTTTTCAGTATGCAGAGTATGCAGTCGGGACAATTTCAGCAAATGGGCATGGGCCTGAATATAAATGAAATGGTCATTGAACCGAGCTTTCAAAATATGGCGGTGGTTTTACTATTAATAATCCCCATCATTACCATGCGCAGTTTTGCTGAAGAAAAAAAATCAAAAACCTTTCGCCTGCTACTTTCTTCACCGGTGCATTTAAAGGAAATCGTTTTCGGAAAATTTCTTGCCTGCATGATAGTGGTGACATTGATGATTCTCTTGTCCAGTTACTCTGTTGGATTTTTATTCTTCATTAGCGAACCCGATATTGGACCCGTGCTGACGGGTTACCTGGGCATACTTCTCATGGCGGGGTGTTATGTGTCGGTGGGCGTGTTTGCATCTTCATTGACTGAAAACCAGATCGTTGCTGCGGTAATCACCTTCGGTTTTTCTCTTTTCATGTGGGTCATCGGATGGGGTGCTCAGACAGCTGATTCCACAACCGGACAAGTTCTCCAATACCTTTCCATCATTGAACATTTGGATAGATTTTTAAAAGGCATAATAGAAACCAGCGATATCGCTTATTACCTATCCTTCATTATTTTTGGACTTTTCCTTTGTCATCGTGCCTTGGATTCCAATCGCTGGAGGTGATTTTATGAAAAAATTTATTCCAATAGCGGGTTGGTTATTTATCTTGCTGGGGTTTGCGGCACTGTTTTTTTATATTGTGCTTCCAGACCTTAAAACAGTTATCTTGTCATTAACTGCCGTTTCTATTTCTAACGGAATATTTTTTCTGGTTTCAGAAGGATCGACTCTAAAGAAATTCTTTTCTTCTCGGTCGGCACTTCATGGAACCAATGCTATCATCCTGACATCCGTATTTCTTGGCATCCTTATATTCGCCAACCTTCTTATCCATCGCCACAAGCAACGATTCGATTTAACCGAAGGAAACTTGTTTACTCTGGCCCCGCAGACTAAAAAATTTGTAGCCGCTCTTCCTCGCGAAGTTAAATTAACCGCTTTTTTTCAAATCGAAACAGCAGAAAAAATTGCGTTCACCAATCTTATTGCCGGATATCTTGAAGAAACCGATAAAATTGAAATCGCTTATATTGATCCCGATAAAAATCCTGCCGTCACCAAACAATATGGAGTGACCACCTATGGCACCATCGTATTGGAAAGTGGCACCAAAGAAACTAAAATTCAGAACCCCAACGAAGAAAACCTAACCAACGCTCTTTTAAAAGTAACTCGCGATGAGCAAAAGACAATCTATTTCCTTGAAGGTCACGGCGAAAACCAAATCAACAGCTTGGAAAATGAAGGTTATCAAACTGCCAAAACAAATCTTGAACAAGACGGCTTCATAGTAAAACCCTTACTACTCCTTCAAACCGGGGAAGTACCAGAAGACGCTTCTGTACTGGTGGTGGCCGGGCCTAAAAAACCGGTTCAAGCAGAAGAACAAAATTCTATCCAGTCTTATCTTGATAAAGGCGGAGCGGTTATGATGCTCGTCGATCCGAAATCAAAATTTGGCATGGAACCATTCTTAAAAGACTGGGGCGTTTTGCTTGGCGGTGACATCGTAATCGACCCCATGTCCAAATTATTTGGTGGCGATTTCGCGGCCCCTGTCGTCAACCAATACACCGTTCACGACATTACCAGGGAATTTGTTCTCGCAACTATTTTCCCGATCATTCAATCAGTTCGTGCCATCCCGGGATCTAGAATTCAAACAGTAGAGTTGCTAAAGACCAGCGAAAATAGTTGGGGGGAATCGGACTTTGAATCGGGTACCGTAAAATTCGATGCAGGATCGGACTTAAAAGGTCCTATCCCGATTGCAGTGGTTGCAACAAAACTCATCGGGGCAGAAAAACCCCACAAGGAAAATGAAGAATCCCATGAGCGTGACGAACCACAACCGAAAGCTACCTTGATCGTAATTGGCGACTCCGACTTCTCTACTAACCGCTATAGCAATTTTTCTGGCAATGGAGACTTTTTTCTCAATACGGTTTCCTGGCTGGCAGAAGAAGAGAACCTGATTTCAATTCGCCCAAAAGAAAGAAAAAACACCCCTGTCCATATAACACGGGCATGGGGTACTGCCATATTTATTTTGGGTCTCCTGGTGTTTCCAGGGCTGGTTGCCGGAATCGGCATCCGCATCTGGTGGAAGCGACGGGGCTTATGAAGTTTAAAGGAACGGCCGCGATGATGGTCGCTTTCTTCAGTATCGGAATTTATTACTTCCTCATCGACCTACCTGCTGAAGAAAAGAAAGCGCAAGAAAAAGAAATCGCGGGGAAAATCCTACCCCTGACAATTACAAATATCAGCGAATTTTCTTTAATCAAAAAAGATCAGACCATCACGCTCCATCAAAATGCTAATAATATATGGAACCTTTCTCAGCCACTTGAAGCTGTTGGAGATAATCCCGAAGCAAAATCCTTCCTGTCTGAAATTGAAGCATTGGAAAAGTCGCGGGTTGTTGAAAGCGATCCAAAAAACCTTTCACAGTTCGGTCTCGACGCCCCCTCCTTCAAAATTCATATTAAATTTAAAGAAGGTAAAGAAGAAACCATACTGTTTGGTGATGAAAGCCCAATGGGAGGCAAAATCTACCTCAAGCTAAAAAGTGACCCGGCCGTTCTTCTAGCCACAACGTCAAAAACAACTTTTAACAAATCAGTCTACCAATTTCGGGATAAAACAATCTTCAATTTTAGTTCCGGTTCCATCACCCAAATTCAAATTAAAAGAAATGAACATCCCTTGGATTTGGTTCGCGAAAAAGAAGAGTGGAAAATCTTCGGGAAGGTGCAAGCCACCGCGGATAAGGATGCGGTATTGGCTTTTCTTCAAATGATTCAATTTTCGCGAGTAAAAGAGTTTGTGAATGAAAAACCCGATTCACTTGAAGCCTTCGGTCTGAAAAAACCCACCACAACCCTTATCCTGAAAGACGAGAACAAAAAAAGTTACTCTATTTATTTCGGAGTCGCAGAAAATGGCATCTATGCAAAAAAAGAAAATGCACCTGGCATTTTTCAAGTAGATTCTAAATTTCACAACGCACTTGAAAAAAGAAACATCGATTTTCTTTTAAAAACCTTGATCGAATTCGAAGAAAAAAATGTAACCGAAATAAACATAAAATCCGAAAAGGAAACCGTTCAGGCAATACGCCTTGAAAAAGAGCATTGGGCTATCAAGAGCCCCAAAGAAACCCCTGCCGATATGTCTACAATAAGAAGTCTATTGTTCGACTTAAAGGAAGCAAAACTCACCGAGTTTATCAAGTTATCCACCGATGCCACAGAGACGTTTGGACTCGACAAACCAGAACGAACTTTTTCACTAAAAACAAGTGATGGAAAATCTATAGACATTCAGTTTGGTAACACCAATCTAAATGGGGATCAGGTCTTCGCAAAACGAACAGGCGAGTCCGCTGTGTTTTCTGTTTCTAAAGAAACAACGAAAAAAATATTTCGCAGCTTCCATGAATTACGAAATAAAAAACTTTTCAAATTTGAAGCCGAAGATATAAACAAAATTGTTATAGAAACACAACAGACCCTTTTCGAAATGCAAAAATCCGGTTCCACCTGGAGCCTACTCAAACCAGAAAAAATGGAGATAAAAGATTTCCTGGGGAACGATCTGCTTTGGGCGATGAAGGGGATGGAATTCGAATCATTTACTGAAACGGGCATAGCACCAGAGTCCACAGGACTAGTTCCCCCTTCCTATAAAATCATCCTCTGGAAAACCAAATTGGAAAAATTTGCAGAACTGCAGGTAGGCAATCTAGATAAAAATAGCCAACAATACTATGCCCAAATTGAGGGTAAAAATGGCTATTACCAGGTCAAAAAGAAGTATCTGGACTCATTTCGACTAGAGATGAAAAAGTTCAAATAGCAGTAAAATCCATTCGGGCAATCTCCACCTCGCCCTGGGACGATACCCCCACATATTGTCATATTCGAATTTTGAGTATACTTCATATTGCGTCAAGAGAAAAAAAAATTATAAAATCAGGTTTTGTGATAGATATAAATAATTGTATAATAAGGAGTATACCATTTTTTAGCAATTTTATTCAAATAACCGCTTGACAGATACCACATGTAGTGGTATTTTTTTCGAAGTATACAATATAAAGAAAATATAGATTTACTTGGGAGCTGCAAAACAGCCCTATTTAGAGTGTCGTTTTTTTTGGAAGGCTTAAAGAAATTGAGAAACAGAGTAAAGATCTTCCAGCGGCGGGTTACTAGAAAAGAGGATTCCATTGTAATGAATGAGATGCATCCCAAATTTATACTGTTTAGAGCAACCAGTGGGATGTATAGCAGTCTCAAATCCCTTCCCAAACCCCCAAACGTTTTGAGCGCCAGCCGAACTCTGCGATTTATCTCGGCAGATGATATCTATCCAATTGGCGTAAAGTGGAGTCCATTTTTGACCCCGGGTATGGTATCTCGGAAAAATAGTAGCCCGCCTCCTTTCTTTAATAGGAAGCGCCCCGTCTTTACCAGAGTCGCAGCTTAGCTTTTCTCCTATGTCAAGGACGGTTCAAAAATAGCATTGCAAATTACCGGGAAATGACGGGGCGTTTCACCCTCTTTCCCGGTTTTATTTTTTAGCTCCTCTGATATAATCCCCAAAAATAACTTTATTCAGGTAACCAGCATGCCCTCACTTTCCTGCCGGGTTTCCGGCGAATCTATTCCTCAATACGCGCATGCAGGTGATGCTGGCGCAGATATAACCGCATCCGAAAAAATTGCGATTCCTCCAAGGGAAAGGACTCTGGTATCGACAGGAGTTCGGCTGGAAATTCCCGAAGGATATGTAGGGTTGATATGGCCGCGAAGTGGACTCGCCGTTAAAAAAGGCATCGATTGCGGAGCCGGGGTCATCGACTCCCATTATCGTGGCGAAGTTAAAGTCCTTTTATTCAATCATTCAGATAACGAGTTCCAAATCGAACCAGGGGATCGAATTGCCCAAATTTTGATCCAGAAAGTCGAGCGAGTCGAGTTTCACCTTGTAGAGCAACTAAATGAAACAGCTCGTAGCGATGCAGGGTTTGGCTCAACAGGGAAATAAAGAAATCCCCCTACCCCACAAAATCGTTTATAATAGAAGAAGTTAAAAAAAATAATTTTGGTTTTCCAATGAGTGAAGAAAAAACAACCGACCCCAAAGAAGCAGGAACTTATAAAATAGTTCGAGTGCAACCCACACCTAATCCCGACGCATTTCAATTTATGTTGAACGGAAAAGTGATGGGAGACGGCACCAAAACGTTTGACTCCCCAGAAGATGTAGGAGAAGACGTTCTGGCTAAAGCCCTGTTCGAAATTTTTGGAATCCAAAGCGTCTACTTGAAAGAGAATTTTGTCACCATCACCAAAGCCAATACCGTAGGCTGGCATACCCTGATGGAAAAAACCGGGCACACTCTCGAAGAACTTTTGTCCTTTTATGAAAAGGGAGACGAAGCCGAACACGCAGCAGACGTCCACCCGATTCTTGAAGAATTTAAAAAAGAAGATTTCTTCAATTACGACGGAGAACGTCAGACAGAAGTGGTCAATGCTCTGCTAGACGTTGCCATTCGACCCGCACTTGCAAACGACGGCGGCGGCATCAACATCCTCGCTATCGAAGGCAAACAAATCAAAATCCATTATCAAGGTGCCTGCGGCAGCTGCCCAAGCTCAACCACAGGAACATTGCAATACATAGAAACCTTCCTTAAAGAAGCCATCCACCCCGAACTAGAAGTCCAAGCTAACTAACCGGGCAAGACCCGGTAGTAATAGGTCAATACCCGTAAAGCTGACTGAATTTCTTTGAGCCTTTTACTATAGCCTCCCCGCTTCGCCTCCCTCGCTAGGGGGAGTTAAAAATATATTCGAGCGCACTTTGAGGGTCGAGGGTCATGGCGTAAATATTACGGATATTTTCTTTAGCGAAATGCAAATCAATCATCGAAGCGAAGGTATCGTTGAGTTTGTCATAGAACCCTTGTGTGTTGATAAACACCAGTGGCTTGTCTGATAGTTTCAGTTGCCTCATGGATAGGATTTCTATGGCTTCTTCCAAAGTACCCACACCACCAGGCAAAACGATGAAGGCGTCACTTCTGTCATCCATTTTTGCTTTTCTCTCGCGCATATCTTTTGTGACGATCAACTCATCTGCATCGAGATATTCGATATCTTTTATACGGAAAAATTCGGGCAGAATGCCGATGACCTTCCCCTTCTCTTCATGTACGCCACGGGCGACACACCCCATCAACCCTATAGACGCACCGCCATAAACCAGGTCGATGCCTTTTTTGCCTATGGCACGGCCCAGTTCGGTGGCAACCGTTTTATAGCTGTCATCCACCGATTCGCTGGAACCGCAAAAAACGCAAATGGATTTAATGGTTTTCATATTATTTCATCATGACAAAGAAATATTAAGCCTCCTCATCCTAATCTTCTCCCCCCAGGGGAGAGGGCTAGGGTGAGGATGATCATATATCTTCAATCAATCTTCTTCATCTGAGGAGTAGAGGTTTTTGTGTTCGTTAAGGGCATAGCGGTCGGTCATCCCTGAAACATAATCGCACATTCTTCGCTCTAAAGTTCCATACGCTTCGTTTTTCAAAACGGATTCCGGGAGGAGACCCGGCATCTTTGTATAAGCTGCAAAAATTCCATCGAGAGTCAGTCCTGCCTTAAATTCCATACGCAGTACCTTGCGATGCGAATACATATTTTTATGCAAAAACTTTTTCAGTTCTTTATTCTTTTCCGCGACTTCTTTTCCGAACGTCGCTATTCGAACGGGGGCACGACGAACTTCATCTACACTGGTCACTTTATGATCTTCAATATTTTTTGAGGTGGCATCGCGAAGGTCGGTGGTCAATTCGTTAATAATACTTCTCACCACCTGATATTTTTTTAACTTAAAATCCAGTCCCGAATATTTTTTATCAAAACGATCTTCATTCTCTTTCCACAATGCCACTTTTCTAAGCTGGTCCAGGTCGAGAAGGTTTGACGTGATGCCATCATCGAGGTCGTGCGCGTTGTAGGCAATGCCATCTGCATAGTCAGCTATCTGGGCTTCCAGTGACGGATACTTCACGCCTTCTGCTGAGGTGATGGGGTTTTCTTCATCTTTAGTGTGTTTGCAGATTCCTTCGAGAACATCCCAGGTTAAATTGAGTCCGTCAAATTCCGGATATCTTTTTTCCAGAAGTTTTAAGATTCTCAGGCTTTGTTTGTTGTGTTCGAATCCGCCATGGTCTTTCATCAACCGATTCAAAACATCTTGCCCGGTATGACCGAAGGGGGGATGCCCCAGGTCGTGAGACAAGGCAACCGATTCTGCGAGGTCTTCATTTAACTGTAAGGATTTACAGATAGAGCGTGCAATTTGTGCCACTTCCAGAGAATGCGTGAGACGCGTGCGGTAATAGTCGCCTTCGTGATAAACGAACACCTGAGTCTTATACTCAAGCCTTCTGAATGCGGAGGTGTGGATGATGCGATCGCGATCTCTTTGGAAACGAGTGCGGTATTGGTGTTCTTCTTCCGGGTACTGGCGCCCCTGACTTTCGCCACTTTTAACTGCAAAAGGAGCCAGAGTGTTGGACTCTAGTTTTTCCAGATCAAACCGTGTAATCAACTTGATGCTCGATTAATTTAAAGAATTAATAACAGGGGGGGGCAATAAATCCAATCACGAATTCAGGTCATCCATGAATAGATCCCAATCGGTTTCTTCAATTTCTTCCTGGGAAATGGGACCGAGAATTTCAAACTTTTCCTTTTCTTCCGGACTCAATGCAAGATCGTGGACGGAAACGATGTTATCTGTTTCGGTGGGGGAGAGATTTTTCTGAAACTCCTGGCCTGCTTCTGTTTCCAAATCTCGACAACCTTGAATCAATTGCAAAGTATCAAAAACATCATCGAAATTTTCCAAGGCCGATCCACCTTGTCCGCCAAATTCATTATTCATCGACTTGAAGTATTCCCGATAAAGGTCATAATGGATGAACCTATACTGGCTGATACGGTTTGCTTCCAGATAATCTTCAGATGCCAGGCGATATTGCCCTTCTTTAACATATATCCTACCTCTGAAAACACGTGCTAGAAAATGGTTGGGTTTCAGGCTCAAAACCATATTTAAGTTGAGAAGAGCAATCGCCTGCTTGCGTTTTTTCAAACCCAACAAGGCCTGATTAAAATGCCTTCTCACTTCCGGATCTTTGTTTTCAACCAACTTCAACATAGGCTCAAAAAGCGGAAATATAGTTTCCCCCATTTTAAAACAGAGAAAATTGAATAAATGGCTGTTTTTTTTCACGCTACTTACCCTTCGCAAAATAACGTCGCCTCGAAACTAACTCCGCATTGATCTATAAATTAACTAATTGGATTGTTTGATTCTAACCAAATTCGGCAAGTCCGTCAACTATGACAAATAAAAGTT
>Ga0209631_10006785_pt1 | contig 11690 bp, 16 predicted proteins | sample COG_08_FD_184752 | JGI IMG/M metagenome (GOLD analysis project Ga0209631, IMG submission 184752) | Pelagic Microbial community sample from North Sea - COGITO 998_met_08 (SPAdes) (version 2) | ecosystem: Environmental > Aquatic > Marine > Neritic zone/Coastal water | place: Helgoland, sampling... | reverse complement strand
AAATAAATATTTATAATAATAATACAATTTATAAATTCAAATTAACAGATTTAATAAATATAATAACAGAAAATTTATATTCTTCTGAAGGATTATTTCCTACTCCAAAATTTCCAAAAAATCCATTCACAAATATAAAATTTAAAATATACCATCTTTATAATATTTATTTTAAATTATTTGAAACAAATTTTGTTTTACCTAGAATTATAATGTTATTTTATAAATATAATTTTTCTGTTAAAAAATTATTATGGAATGAATATCCTTTTTTAAAAGAAAAAACTATTGAACATTTCCCATTAAATACTACTAATTTGTTTTATGAAATTTCTGAAATGATTACTAAACTAAAAAGAGAAACTGGATATTATTTCTGTGATATTATTTTAATACCCAATGAAAAAAAAAAATTTATAAAAGATATGACACCACAATTAATACATTATTTTAAATCTTTATATTCTTCTAATCCAAATATTAAAGGGTATCATAAAAAAAACATAATTAAGGACCTAAAATTTTTATTTTTTAAAAATAATTATAAATGTATAAAAAAAAGATTTATTCCTATTAGAGATATTTCTAATAATGTTGTTTTAAGACAAAATATTAGAAGATTGCCTATAATAAATATTCCTCCTCCTCCACCACCTATTGTAAACACAAATATTGTAAATATTTATGATAATAATACTAATATAACAAATACAACAACATTACCACCTTTGTTATCTCCTTTATTTATTAATAATACACAAAATTCAACATTATTTGATTTATTAAACGAAAATAATGATATTAATGAAATATTTGGAACAAATGATAGGATTCCAAGATCTCCTGTAAATATTGTATTACCAAGTACTACAAATACAACAAATACAACAAATACAACAAACACAGCAAATACAACAAACTTTAATCAAACTTCTGGTTATTTATGGAGAACAAACTTGAGAAATTCTAATTCTTCTAGTTTTGTAAATAGAAATTTATTCAGATAATTACTTTTCTAGTGACCATTATTCTTTTGTTTATTCTTTTCTCTTTTCTCTTTTCTTCTTTTCTTCTTCTATAAAAGTAGAAAAATATTCTTCTGTTGTTGTATAATTTCCATTTTCAAAAAATGCACTTATTGCTTTTTTAAAATTTTCTTTTTTTATTTTTATTTTATTTTTATATTTTAATATCCCTAATTGAGGTTGTTTTTCTTCTTCAAGTAATCTCTTAATTTTTATTAAATAAAACTCATTTACATCCATACTCCCAAAAACCTTGGTTTTAGAATATAATATTGGTATATTATTTGATGAAAATATTATTATTGGTAATTTAAATTCTAAACTTATAACAAATATATCTAATAATGATATCCAATAATTTGTTAATGTAAAAACATCTTCCAATTTTACCCCCTCTACTAATTGATTTGCTATTGATTTTTTTTTCTCTTTTATAAATATTTTTTTTAACAATTTATTTCCATCATAAAAGTTAGAAAATAATTTTATTTTATTTTTTATTATTTCTCTATATTTATTTATTAACACCTTTAATAAATTTTCCTTAGTAATTTTGAAAAATATTACATTTGTTTTTTTTTTTATATTCTGTATTAACCAAAAAATAATAGATATAATTATAAAAGCTATACCTAAATGAATAGATAACCTAAAATGACTTACAGTAACATCATTAACTAAGCCGCTTTTAACCATATACCATCCGATCACACCTTGTAATAAAATTAGAAAAAAAACTTTATAACAAATATCAATGTGGGTTTTATTTATTTTTTTTGTAAAATAAAAAAATAAAAGAGGAAATAGGAAAAACAAACCAATTATTCTAGCAAGTAGCCGATGAATGTATTCCCAATAAAAAATAACTTTAAATTCGTCTAAACTCATATTAAAATTTAATAATTTAAATTGTGGAATTTCTTTGTATTGATTAAAATATAATTCCCAGATTGAATCATTTAACGGTGGTAGTAAACCTGTAAACAATTCCCATTCTGTAATTGATAATCCAGAATTAGTTAATCTCGTAAGACCACCTATAATAATTATAAAAAAAACCAGTGTTAAACATGATATCAACCAGTATAAAAATAGATTATTTATATATTTATCGCTTGTATTCATTTTTTTTAATATATATTTATTTATTAAATCTGTTATTTTTAAATTGTCGCTATGGTAAATAAAAATATAATTAATATACGTAAAAAATTAGATAAATTAGATAATTCTTTATTAGCAATAATTAAAAAAAGATCTGCACTAGTAGATTTAGTAATTAAAAACAAAAAATTTAAAAAAGATATTATTGATAAAAAAAGAATTTCAATAATACTAAAGAATATTTTAATAAAGTCTAAAAATAAAAAAATAGATCCTATAATTACAAAAAGAATTTGGAAATCAATGATAAGTGCTTTTATTGATTACGAGTATCGTAATTTTAAAAAAAAATAATTCTTTTACTTACTGTGTGGTGGAAGTTTTTTTTCTACGAAAAATTCATGTTTTCTTGTATTCGGATTATATTTTTTTAATTTTAATTTATTTTTTACTTTTTCACCTTTAGTAGGTTTTTTTGCATAGTAAATAAATTTACTATCAGGGTTACTTTCAGGAACCATTCTAACTTTTAAGTGTGTTTTTTTTGCCATATTTTTTTAAATTGTTAATTTTTTTTAATAGTTTAATGCTTTTCTCTTTAAAGTGTTTAATATAATAATCAGCTTTTAAACTATCTGAATTATAATCGTCAAGTTTATTTATATTTGATTTAAACACATTTTTAACGCCAGTAATAGACATACCTTTGCTTTTTAACAAAAATTTAATTAATTTAGCTGCCTCTACTTGGTCTAATGAATAATATCTTCTATTATTAATTTTCTTAGGTCTAATTTGCTTAAATTCTTTTTCCCAATATCTTAATGTATGGTTTTGTGTTTTTTTATTTGGATGTATTAAATTAAGAATTTTTGATAACTCACTTATTGTATAAAGTTTTTTCACTTATTTATTAATTAATTTTTGTAAATTTTTTGATGTTACAAAACTTATAGTTTTGCGAGCAGTTATAATAAAACTTTCTTTTGTTCTTGGATTTCTGCCCATTCTCTCCTTTTTAAGAATAATTTTGAAAGTACCTAAATTTTTAAGATTTAAGTCTTTTGTTTTTACATGATCAATTAATACATCAAAAAAATCATCAATTATTTTATTTGAAAAAAGATTTGAAAAACCAGTTTTTTTACTCAAATTATCTATTAAATCTTTTTTTATTGTTTTATTAAATTTCACTATTTAGATGATTTAAGTTATTTTTGATTTGATCCATTAAATTTCCTTTAACAATTTTATAACACAAATCAATTGAGTGATAAAAACCAACTGCATCAGTTCCCCCATGACTTTTAACAACTGGACCATTCAGTCCTAAAAAAATAGCTCCGTTATATTTTCTTGGATCTAATTTCTTTTTAAATAATTTTAATGCAAAAAAGGAAAAAATTAATGAAATTTTTGTAAATATGTTTCTAGTCAAAGCTTTTTTAAGATTGTCGATAATAAATTTAGCTGTTCCTTCTGCAGTTTTTAAAGCTATATTTCCGGTAAATCCATCTGTAACAATAACATTTGAATCTCCAGTCATAATTTTATTACCTTCTATATATCCATTAAAAGCAAAATTATTTGGACTATTTAAATCTTTTAATTTTTTATAGGCACTTTTTAAAGAATCCGTACCTTTAATTTCTTCTGATCCAATATTTAATAAAGATACTTTTGGCATTTCATTGGGAAATAGTGATTTGTAAAGAGCTGCACCAAGTTCAGCAAAATCAACTAGATTTTCTGAACTACATTCAATGTTTGCTCCTAAATCTAAAACGACATTTAAATTTTTTTTACTTGGCCACAAACCTGCTAGTGCAGGTCTACTAACTTTTTCAATCATTTTTAATATCATCTTAGATAAAACTAAAAGAACCCCTGTATTACCAGCTGATAAGCTTATATCGGCGCTACCATCAGTTTGTGCTTTTATACAACTCCACATGCTTGTATTTTTTGAATTCTTAATTGCTTTAATTGGAGTTTCATCATCAGATATAACAGAATCCGTGTGAATGACTTTTATCAAATTAGAAGAGATATTATATTGTTTTAATTTCTGCTCTATTTCTTTTTTATCACCAAATAAATCTAATCGGTAATCTCGATTTAAATTATTTTTTTTTAAAAAATAATTAACACCTTGAATAGTTTTATCAGGAGAGTTATCACCGCCCATTGCATCTATAGCAATAGTAATTATTTTAGACATTACAAAATATCAGATATCGAGTATTTTTTTACCGTTGTAGTAACCTGATTTAAGATCAACATGATGAGAAAGTTTATATTCACCACTTTTTTTATCTTCAACAACATTTACAGAAGATAATTTGTGATGAGATCTTCTCATTTTTTTTTTTGATGTTGAGGTTTTTCTTTTTGGAACTGCCATAATATTAATTTTTAAAATTTATTGCCTCTCTTATCATATTTTTAAGAGATAATTCAAAACAAAAATTATAAAAATCATAAAAATATCTTTTAAATAACTGGTATTCGTCTGTTTTTGAGCTTTTAATCTCCGAAAAGTACTTTAAAATTAAACGGTCATTTATTGTGAATTCATCTTTAAGATTCTTGTCTATTTTAAGAACAATGTCGTACAAAATTTTGTTTAAATCTTTCATTTTTTTATTCACCGAAATATCGCCTAAACCTAGTTCTCTTAAATTATTTTCGATATTTTGAAATAAAGTATCATATTCTAATTGGTCAAATTTGTTATTTTTTTTTTTAAAAACTATCATCATTAATGAAAAATGAAAAAGCATTAGATAAATTCGTGTTTCAAATTTATCAATTAATTTGATTTTTTTATAGAAAAAAATATTTCTAGATAATTTCAATAATGTATTATACAAATCAACATTATGTTTTTTAATTTTAAAAATCATTCTATATACTCTTTAATAATTATTTTCATGATTTTATGTGGGTGTCAGCTTCAAGAACCAAGTAAAAATCACGGTATATTATTTCTTGAAAATAGGACGAAAAAATTAGAAGTCAATAAAAATAATAAAAATGATGTACTTAAAGTAATTGGTCAACCTCATACAAAATCCATAAGCAATGAAGATAATTGGATTTATATTGAAAGAGTATTAACTAAAGGTTCATATCATAAATTGGGAAAAAATGTTTTAAAAACTAATAATGTCTTAATTTTAACTTTTGACAAATTTGGCATACTAAAAAGTAAAAATTTATTGAATAAAAACGATATAAATAAATTAAAATTTTCAAAAAAAATTACTGATAATAATTTGAGTAAACAAAGTTTCGTACAATCTTTTCTTAATAGCGTAAAATCAAAAATGTATCAAAATCGAAAATAATTAATGTGCTATAATAGCTAACAGTAATAAAGCTACAATATTAGTTATTTTAATCATCGGATTTACAGCTGGGCCTGCGGTATCTTTATATGGATCCCCAACAGTATCTCCAGTTACCGCTGATTTGTGTGCCTCTGATCCTTTTCCACCAAAATTTCCATCTTCAATATATTTTTTTGCATTATCCCAAGCGCCTCCACCTGCTGTCATAGATACAGCGACAAATAAACCAGTAATTATAACACCCAATAGCATTGCACCTAAACATGATAATGCAGCTTCTATCCCACCAATTTGTAAAATTATAAAATATAATATTACCGGTGATAAAACAGGTAACAAAGAAGGAATAATCATCTCCTTAATTGCAGCTTTCGTCAATAAATCAACCAGTCTTCCGTAATCCGGTTTTCTTTTGCCCTTCATGATACCAGGAATTTTTTTAAATTGTCTTCTAACTTCTATTACAACTGCTCCACCTGCTCTTCCTACAGCTTGCATTCCCATTGAACCAAATAAATAAGGTAGCATTCCACCAATTAATAAACCAGCAACAACAAAGGGATTAGATAAATCAAATGTAACATTTACACCCTCTAGGGCAGAGCCTTTAACCGTAGCAAAATATTTTATATCTTCTGTGTAGGCTGCAAATAAAACTAAAGCACCTAAACCTGCTGATCCAATAGCATAACCTTTAGTAACTGCTTTAGTTGTATTTCCAACAGCATCTAAAGCGTCAGTAGTTTTTCTCACACTTTTAGGCAATTTAGCCATTTCTGCAATACCTCCTGCATTATCAGTGACGGGACCGTAGGCATCTAAGGCTACAACCATCCCAGTAAGTGCTAGCATTGCCGTAACTGCAATTGCAATACCAAATAATCCAGCTAAACTATTTGTATATAAAATTCCTGCTACGATAATTAATGCAGGTATAGCTGTTGCTTCCATTGAAATTGCTAAACCTTGTATAACGTTTGTACCGTGTCCAGTTGTAGAAGATTTAGCTACTGATTTAACCGGTCTATAATTAGTGCCCGTATAATATTCTGTGATCCAAATTAAAAGACCTGTAATCACAAAACCTACAACGCCACAAATATATAAATCCATTCCAGAAAATATTATATTATTGTTGTCATAATTTTTAGTCATACCAACAATTGAGTCCGTTACTGGGTACAATATTAAGAGCGAGGTTACTGCTGTTACAATAAAACCTTTATATAAAGCACCCATGATATTTTTAGATTTCCCTAGTTTTACAAACCAAGTACCTATTATAGAAGTTATTATACAGGCGCCACCAATTGCCAATGGATAAATCATTAAATTATAATCTTGCGGAAAAAATATTGATGATAATACCATTGTAGCTACAATTGTAACTGCGTAAGTTTCAAATAAATCTGCTGCCATACCAGCACAATCTCCTACATTATCTCCTACATTATCAGCTATCACAGCTGGATTTCTAGGATCGTCTTCAGGAATACCCGCTTCTACTTTTCCAACTAAATCAGCACCAACGTCAGCTCCTTTAGTAAATATACCTCCACCTAATCTTGCAAAAATAGAAATAAGTGATGCTCCAAACCCAAGAGCAACTAGAGCATTAATTATTTCTCTACTTTCTATATTTAAAGAAATTAAAATAATATAATAAATAGTTATTGATAATAATGCTAGTCCAGCAACTAATAAACCAGTTATAGCACCAGACTTAAAAGCAATAGTTAAGCCCGACTGTAAACTTTTTCTTGCTGCCTCTGCTGTACGCACGTTTGCTTTAACTGAAATCAACATTCCTATGTAACCAGCAACACCAGATAAAAACGCTCCAATGAAATATCCTAAACCAACTAAATAATTAAAAAAAAAAGTTACTATTGCCAGAACAATAACTCCAACTATTGCTATTGTCTTATATTGTCTATTTAAATATGCTTTAGCTCCAATCTGTATTGCTTCGGCGATTTCTTGCATACGAGCATTTCCTGGACTTGATGAAATAATTTGTCCAGACAATAAATAACTATATGCTACAGCTAGTATTCCTGTGAATGATATCAAATAAAGTAATTCTAAATAATTTGTCATTATATAATTCGGATAAATGCCAAATATAAATCAAAAACGCAAGTAAAACTTAGAATAAATTAGTTAAAATATTCTAAGATTTTCTTATTGATTTCGAGATCTTATCAAGTATGGCATTTAAATAACCTATTTGGATTTTCTCTAAAAAGTACTCAGATGCTAACAAATACTCACTAATTATTACTTTAATAGGAGTTTGATGTTTAAACATCATCTCAAAAACTGCTGCAAATAGTATTATTTTTAATAATTTGTCAGTTTTTACAAGGTCTATATCATTAGATAAATTTAATGTTATAGCTTCTTCTATAAGCTCAGTTCTTTCTAAAGTTCCAGAAACAACATCTTTTATAAATTTTTTATATTGATTCTTTGGATACTCAATTTCGGCACCAGGATTCATCATAGAATTATATATTTTTTGAATAATTTTTATTCTAGGTGAAGAATTTTTAAATTTTTTTGGGCTCATTTTTTAAAATTGATATTACTGCATTAGCAGCTTCTGAACCTTTATTGGGATATTTTATTGAACTTTTATCACTTCTATTAATAGCCTGCTGTAAGTTAAGTGCTGTAATTATACCGTTGCCAATTGGTTTATTAAAATCGATTGAAAGTTTTAAAATTGCATAAAATGTTGAATAGCAAATTAAATCAAAATGCGGAGTCTTGCCTTTTATTACGCAACCTAGAGCAATAAAGGCATCAAATTTTTTTATATTTTTTCTTATTGTTATTGGAATTTCAAAAGCACCGGGTACATTTATTTTACTAACAGAGTAATTTTCAAGAAATAATCTCTTTTTAGCATTATCAACTAAACTTTTTGAAATTTTTTTATAATAATTTGAATTAATAATCAGAATCTTTTTCATTTTATAATTTTTTGTTTTTTAATTTTCAAGCCAAAACCTTCTAATCCAATAATTTTTTTTCTTATTCTTGAAATTAGTATCATATTTTTTACTTTTAAATCTTTAATTATTTGAGCTCCAATACCATAATATCTTAAAGTATTGCTGGCATTATCATTTATTTTATTGTTGTTATTAATAATTAATAATAAAAAATTTTTATAACCAGAAAGTAATTTAAGATTTTTTTTTATTTCAATATTATTTAAAATATTCTTTTTTTTTATATTGGTAGAAAGCACCCTCACCGAAATAGATTTTTTAGGACTTAGCCTGCCTTTTGTAATAGCAAAGTTAGTATTATTGTCTATTTTATTTTTATAAGTATAAATCTGGATTTTCTCAGATTTATTAAAAATAATTGATTTAGAGTTTATTCTTAAAATTAGTTTTTCATATTTTAGTCTATAAGAAATAATATCCTCTATAGATGCTAATTTTATTTTATGTTTTTTTGAAAATTTAAATAAGTCATTAAGTCTTGCCATACGACCGTCTTCATTCATAACTTCACATATTACTGAACTTGGATTAAGTTTTGAAAGTTTAGCTATATCGACGGATGCTTCTGTGTGACCAGCTCTCTCTAAAACACCACCTTGTCTAGCAACCAAAGGAAACACGTGTCCAGGGGAAACTATATCTTTTTTTTTGCTTTTAGGATTAATAGCAGTTTTGATTGTCTTAGCTCTATCATGTGCTGATATTCCAGTAGTAATTCCTTTCTTGGCTTCAATTGAAACAGTAAATGCAGTTTGCATTCTTGATTTATTAATTGGAGACATAAGTGGTAATTTTAAATTATCAATTTTTTTTTTTGTTAAAGCCAAACAAATAAGGCCTCTACCATGCTTTGCCATAAAATTGATGATTTTAGAGTTGCATTTTGATCCAGGTATTACAAGATCACCTTCATTTTCTCTATTTTTATCATCAACTAAAATAAACATTTTACCTTTTTTTGCATCTTGAATTATTGATGTAATTTTGGAAAATTTAATTATAGACATATTAGTTTGAATATTTATACATATATTTACTAAAAATATCTAACTCGACATTTACTATATCATTAATCTTAAGAAATTTAAGATTAGTTAATTTTAAAGTATGGGGAATAACATTTACTTCGAAGTACTTATCTAAAACTTTAGAAATTGTTAAAGATACACCGTTTATAGAAATAGAAGCTTTTTCGACTATAAATTTATTAAATTTTTTATCAGTTATTTTAAATCTTATCAGCCAAGATTTATCTAAAAATAATATTTTATTAATACTTGCTACAGTATCAACATGACCTTGAGAAAAATGACCAGAAATTTTTTGCCCATATAATAAAGATTTTTCTAAATTGATTAGCTGATTAATTTTGATTGACTTAAAATTTGATCTTTTTAAAGTTTCATAAGAAATATAAAAAGAGATTATTTTACCCCTTATTTTGGTAATGGTTAAGCAAACGCCGTTACACGAAACAGATGAACCTAATTCTTTATTTAAAAATTTCAAGTTTGTTTCAACATCTATGAAAATACTTTTCTTATTTTTTTTAATTGACTTTATATTTCCAGTATTGAAAATTATTCCATTAAACATAATTAAAATTCCTTTTTATAAAGGGTGTCACTGTTTAAATTAATCTTAATTTTTTTTTTTAACTTTATTCTTTTTAAAAGTTGAGATGAAGTATTGTTTAAACCATTTTTTTTTAACATCTTTTTATTTTTTAGAATATATAAGTTATTTATTAAATTGTAATGCAATAATGTATTTAAAAAAGAAAGCCCAGTTTCAAAAAAAGCTCGGCGATATCCTAATTTATATATTTTTTTAAACATTAGATTAAAATCATTTTTAGACTTTAAAGTCTTTACGAAAATAAATTTAAAGCCCTTTTTTTTAAAAAAATTAATCTTTTTCAAATTTTTACTATTAGTGATTAAAAAAGTTTTTCTTTTTTTTATTAAACTATTTAATAAAAGATGTTTCTTCAATTTTAGATTTAAATCGATAATAAATAAGTCAGGGTTAAAATTATCTAAACCATCTATTCTACAATTTAAGAGGGAGTTATCCTTATTTATTGTTTTAGATGTTGAAAAAATACAATCATTTATAGATCTTAAAAAATGAGTAATTTTTTGTGAACGTTCATGAGTTATCCACTTAGATCTTTTATTAATCGTGTAGTAATCTTTAGAAATTGCTATTTTCCCTGTGATAAAAGGTAATTTAAATTTTTTATTATAAATATAGCTATCGTAAAATTTTTTGTAATTCTTAGTTTTAATCAGTGATGCTTTAATTTTATTTTTTTTAAGAAAAATTTTTGCTTTCTTAAATGTTCTTAAGTCCGGATCATTAAAACTATAGTAAACATCTTTAATTTTTTTTTTTACAATTATGTTAATGCAAGGAGGTGTTAAACCATAATGAGTACAGGGTTCTAATGTCGTGTAAAGGCTAGCTCCCTTAAAATTAGTATTTTTTTTTAAAGCATTAAATTCAGCATGAGGTCTACCATTAAAAGATGTAATACCAGAAGAAATTACAGTGTGGTGTTTAACAATAATAGTGCCTACTGATGGATTTGATTTAGTTTTACCTAAATTTTTTTCAGCTATTTTAAAAGCGAGATCTAAATAACAATTATGATTTATTGCCATCTAAATTACCAACAAACTGTTCAAAATCTTTTGCTTCTTTAAAATTTTTATATACAGAAGCGTAACGAACATAAGCAACTTTATCTAACGCAAGTAAACCTTCCATAATAAACTTGCCAATAGTTGGTGTTGGTATTTCACTTTCTCCCAGACCTTCTAGATTTCTTACTATTTTAGATATAAATTTTTCTATTGTTTCAGAGTCAACTGGTCTTTTTCTTGAAGCTATTCTGATTGATTTTGAAATTTTATCTCTATCAAAAGGTTCTCTTTTTCCATTTCCTTTTATAACAGTTAGTTCTTGAAACTGTACACGCTCAAATGTAGTGAATCTTTCTTTTCTTTCACAACCACACAGCCTTCTTCTTCGAATAGCTGTACCATCTTCAGTTGGTCTTGAGTCTACTACTGATGTATCTTTTTCTCTACAAAATGGACAAAGCATGATTTAGTTAATTATTTATCATAAATAGGAAAAGAAGAGCAAAGATTTATTACGTCTTGTTTTACTTCATTTTCTAT
>Ga0209631_10006781_pt1 | contig 11696 bp, 4 predicted proteins | sample COG_08_FD_184752 | JGI IMG/M metagenome (GOLD analysis project Ga0209631, IMG submission 184752) | Pelagic Microbial community sample from North Sea - COGITO 998_met_08 (SPAdes) (version 2) | ecosystem: Environmental > Aquatic > Marine > Neritic zone/Coastal water | place: Helgoland, sampling... | reverse complement strand
TTGTCAGCTAATTCCTTTATTGCCTCAATGATTAGCGGTATAAGTTTATCATACCATATTGTTAAATATTGTTCGTCGATTGGAGCTTCTGTTATAACTTCTGGTAGTATCTTTTTCACTTCTTGCGCACTTAGACCTACTTGACGTCTGTCATTGTCATAACCTAACTCTTTAGCTAGTTCGTTATCTTTATAGTAATAACCACTTAATGCTAATACTTTTTCTAATGCATTATCTATCTTACCTTCAAACTCTTTTAGTCTTTCATCTGAATAGTAAGCAGTAATGTTATTAGTTGCTCTAATTTCACCACTAGTTCCGGATGCTCCTGTACCTACACCCATTGAATTTAACTGTGTGTTTGAACTTGAACTTATACCTGCGCCTGTTGGGCCTGTAGGTCCAGTTGGTCCTGTTGGACCGGTTGGTCCCGTACCACCACTTCCACCAGTTGAACCAGTTTGCCCTTTTTGACCTTTTGAGCCAGTCGGTCCGGTTCCTCCTGTTGGTCCAGTTCCACCGCCTGCTCCAGTTGCTCCTTTAGCTCCTGTTGGTCCGGTTGGTCCCGTACCACCACTTCCACCAGTTGCACCAGTTGCGCCCTTAGCTCCTGTTGGGCCTGTTGGTCCAGTAGGTCCTGTTCCGCCAGTACCACCTGCCGCTCCTTTTTGTCCTTTGGCACCATTAGAACCATTACTTCCTGCTGGCCCTGTAGCCCCTGTTGGGCCTGTAGGTCCTGTTCCACCAGTACCACCTGTCTGACCTTTTTGTCCTTTAGCTCCTGTAGGTCCAGTTCCACCAGTACCACCTGTCTGACCTTTTTGTCCTTTAGCTCCTGTAGCTCCTGTAGGTCCAGTTCCACCGCCTGGTCCTGTTGGTCCAGTAGAACCTGTTGCACCTTTAGCTCCTGTAGCTCCTGTAGGCCCAGTTCCACCGCCTGGTCCTGTTGGGCCTGTTCCACCTGTAGCTCCTTTTTGACCTTTAGCTCCTGCTGAACCCGTTGAACCTGTCGGACCAGTTGATCCGCCTGCTCCAGTTGCACCTTTAGCACCTGTTGGTCCGGTTCCTCCGGTCGCCCCTGTTGCGCCTTTTGCTCCGGCTGTACCTGTAGGTCCAGTTCCACCGCTTGCTCCAGTTGCACCTTTCGCTCCAGCACTTCCGCCTGGGCCTGTAGGTCCTGTTGGTCCTGTGCCACCTGTAGCTCCTACTTCACCTTTTTGTCCTTTAGCCCCATTTGAACCATTACTACCTGCTGGTCCTGTTGGTCCTGTTGATCCAGTTGATCCGGTAGGTCCTGTTGCACCCGTAGCTCCTTTTGCACCAGCTGAGCCAGTTGACCCGCCTGCACCTGTAGCACCTTTTTGTCCTGTTGGTCCAGTTCCACCGCCTGCTCCAGTAGCTCCTTTTTGTCCTGTTGGTCCAGTTCCGCCTGTAGGACCAGTACCGCCTGTAGGACCTGTTGACCCTACCTCACCTTTTTGACCTTTAGCCCCGTTAGAACCATTACTACCTGCAGATCCTGTAGCCCCCGTAGCTCCCTTCTGTCCTGTAGGACCTGTACCACCAGTAGCTCCTGTTGCTCCTTTAGCACCATTACTACCATTTGATCCGGCTGGCCCTGTAGGACCTGTAGGGCCTGTACCACCAGTTGCTCCTATTTCACCTTTTTGACCTTTAGCCCCTGTTGACCCAGTTGGTCCGGTTGCTCCTGTAGCGCCTTTTGCTCCGGCTGTACCTGTTGCACCTTTAGCTCCGTCTGAACCATCTCCACCTGCGGGACCTGTTGGTCCTGTACTACCTGTAGGCCCAGTTCCGCCCGTAGCACCTTTTGCTCCTGCAGAACCCGTTGAACCTGTACTACCTGTAGCTCCTACTTCACCTTTTTGTCCTTTTGAACCTGTTGGTCCGGTTCCTCCGGTCGCTCCTGTTGCTCCTTTAGCACCTGCAGAACCTGTTGATCCGCCTGCTCCAGTCGCTCCTTTATCTCCTGTAGGGCCTGTCGGACCGGTTGCGCCAGTCGCTCCTTTTGCACCTGCAGAACCTGTTGAGCCACCTGCACCTGTTGCTCCTTTATCTCCTTGTGGGCCTGTTGGACCAGTAGGACCTGTGCCACCAGTTGCGCCAGTTGCGCCTTTGGCCCCTTGTGAGCCAGTAGATCCAGTAGGACCTTGTATTGATCCACCACTTACCCATGCTGAACCGTCCCAAATATGTAAACTATCATCTGCTTGTACTATATAAGCATCACCTTTTGTGTTGCCTGAAGAAGGTAGATTGCTTGTTTGAGCAACTTGCCCTTCCATAGTAATACCAGTACCCGTACTACCTGTTGGTCCTTGTGAGCCTGTTGCACCTTTAGCACCTTGTGGACCTGTAGGTCCAGTTCCTCCAGTCGCTCCTACTTCTCCTTTTTGACCTTTTGCACCTGCTGAACCAGTAGAACCAGTAGAACCAGTTGCTCCTTTTGCCCCTGCTGCACCAGTAGAACCACCTGCTCCAGTCGCTCCTTTTGCACCTGCTGAACCAGTAGAACCAGTAGAACCAGTTGCTCCTTTATCCCCAGTTGGACCCGTTGGTCCGGTTGCACCAGTAGCACCTTTGTCTCCATTACTTCCGTTAGAACCTGCAGCTCCAGTAGCTCCTTTATCACCTGTTGGTCCAGTTGGACCTGTAGAACCAGTAGAACCACCAGGTCCTGTAGCTCCTACTTCTCCTTTTTGACCTTTTGCACCTGCTGAACCAGTAGAACCAGTTGCGCCTTTAGCACCTGTAGGACCGGTTGGGCCAGTTGCTCCTGTTGCACCTTTAGCTCCAGCAGCTCCGTCATCTCCGTCACTACCACCTGGACCAGTAGGGCCTGTAGCACCTATTTCACCTTTTTGACCTTTAGCACCTTGTGGGCCTGTCGGGCCGGTTGCCCCTGTAGCACCTTTTGCACCGTCCGAACCATCTCCACCTGCTGAACCTGTACTACCTGTAGCTCCTACTTCACCTTTAGAACCAGTTGCTCCTTTATCCCCAGTTGGACCTGTTCCGCCTGTAGGACCTGTGCCACCAGTTGCGCCAGTTGCACCTTTATCTCCTGCTGAACCAGTAGAACCGCCTGCTCCAGTTGCGCCTTTGTCACCTTGTGGGCCTGTAGCTCCAGTCGCTCCTTTTGCTCCATCACTACCATCTGAGCCGTTACTTCCTGCTGGGCCTCCTGGGCCTGTCGCTCCTATTTCACCTTTTTGGCCTTTAGCACCTGTAGGACCGGTTGGGCCTGTGCCACCTGTTGCTCCTTTAGCGCCGTCGCTACCATCGCTACCATTATTGCCAGCAGCTCCTGTCGCACCTTTATCACCTGTTGGGCCGGTAGGTCCTGTAGCTCCGCCTGCCCCTGTTGCACCTTTATCTCCTGTTGAACCTGTAACTCCTACTTCACCTTTAGAACCTGTTGCGCCTTTATCTCCAGTTGTACCTTGTGGGCCGGTTGGACCTGTTGCGCCTGTAGCACCTTTCGCTCCATCTGAACCATCTGAACCACCTGCTCCTGTAGCACCTTTTGCTCCGCCTGGACCTGTAGCACCTGTAGGACCAGTTGGGCCGTCTGATCCTGTAGGACCTGTAGAACCAGTTGGACCCGTAGAACCAACTTCGCCTTTTGCACCTTGTGGGCCATTAGGACCTGTAGGTCCAGTAGGGCCTACTTCGCCTTTTATACCACTACTTGGGCCTTGCCAAGCACCAGCACTATCTATAATAGTATCGCCATCTATTTTGACACCGGTAACATCAATAGTACCAGTTTGGGAGTTTCCGTTAAGTTGTGGGAAGGCTTCTAGAACTGCTGCTGTAAGACGTAAATCTACAGCATCATTTTGGGAGAATGCACGTGCGGAAGTCCCGTCCTGAGCACGGGTAACAGTAAGGGTATTACCACTTCTGGCAGTTACCTTTACAACTTCTTTATTTGTTCCGTCATCAAACGTAACAAAAAACGACTCTCCGCTATTTAAAGATGGGAAAACACTACCGTCAGCTACCGCTATAGAAGTAACAGACGAGTTTATATTACCCGATAGGGTTGTAGTCGCATTGTTCTTAAAAACAATAGCCAACTTACATCTCCTCTATATTAAGAAACAGTTACCGTCCAGGTAATTGTCATTGCGTCTGAAGCACCTTTGTTAACTACTGAGAAAACGGTTCTACATAACATAGTTCCACCAGAAGAAGCATTTAAAATAGCTGCTTCTTTGACAGCACCAGTACCAGTACCAGCTGCGAAAGTGTCAACATAAACAATATCAGCACCTGATACAGTTGTAGATGTCAAACCAGTTCTAGCTAACTCACTTTCTAAAGCAGTATTACCTGCTGCAGCTGCTGTGTTACCAGAACCAATCGCCATGTGTGACATTGCAGTAGCTGAAGTATCCTTCATTCTACTAGCAACGTAACCTTTTCCTGCAGTAACAACTAAGTTAGGAACTTCTTGGACGATCTCATCATTGATGGCAATGGTTAATTTACCTGTTAATTTTAAGTCATCATTTAACATAATTTCTCCTAGTTAAGTGTATTACTATTTAAAGCCGAAGCATTTAATGCACTTTGTCTATTTGCATTTAGAATACTGATCGACTCAGTTATTGTAGCACTATCTTGTGCTGATTTACCAAAACTAAATAAATGAGTTTCGGAAATGGTTGTGGTATCTGATTTGCCTAAATTTACGGCTAATATCTCTACATCACTAGTAGAAACACTATCAGACTTACCTAAAGTGGTAGACAGCGTCTCGCTATCTGTAAAACTTACTGTTTCTTCTTTACCTAAACTGGTATCTACGGTTTCGCTATCAGCAAAACTAAAACTATCAGACTTACCTAAATTTGTGTCTACTGCTTCGCTATCAGCAAAACTAAATGAGTCTGTAAAACCCCCTGGAGTAAAGTCTATAGCATGAGTTTCTACTATACCAAACGTGTCAGTTCTAGATTTAGCCCAATCGTACGTAAGTACATCTGCTACAGATACTACATTAGTTTTATTACCTGACACATCTGTAGCCAGTGGGTCTGATAAAGAAGTTCTATCATCTAAAGAAATAGTGTCAGCAAAAGCACGTTCAAACGTTACTACTCTAGAAAATACTTCTGACATAGATACACTGTCTGTTTTGCCTAAGTTAGGCTCTAAGACTGGGGTATCTGACATAGTAGCTGTATCAGATAGAGCTTTATCCATAGCATAATTTAATATTTCTGCTACGGACACGGTTTCGTTATGTGCCCCAGAGAATGACACGACAGCTGCATCAGACATAGTAGGCGTATCTGTAAAGCTTCTACCAAACGTTCTTAATATATCTACGTTTTCAGTAAAACCTACAGAGTCTGTAAGTGGTTTAGATAAATCAAATGCGTGAAACTCTGATATGTATGCAGCGTCATCTGCACGTTTATCTATGTCATAACTAAGTACATCTGTATAACTAAAAGTATCGCTAAAGATTCTATCTAGGGTATCTGGATTTAGGTATAGATCAGTAAGCTGTAGATTAACGTGGGTTACTTGTCCTTTTAGGTCAACGTGAGCAATGCTACCTTTTAGGTCTACAAAAGAAGTAACACTTTTAAGCTTGGACATTAGTCAAAGTCATTACGGACTTTAAACTTAATTAAGTCCTGAACAGTATGTATTCCTCCTCCTGAAGAAGTAAATTCTATTTCGCCCTCAAACGTTCCTGCTGTAGTCCAAGTTCCACTTGGTATAGTAAAGTTTACTCTGCCATTAGCAGCGTCTGCTATCGCACCAGTAATTGTTTGTGTCAATGTTGTTTGTCCGACTTCTCTTATTCTTAGTTTCACAGAGGCATCAGATAAACTTAGAGCTGCCCAAGTATCTGAGTTTTCTGTATCTAGTGTTTGCCCGCTTGCGGCTGTATTACTATCTTTTAATGTTGTTTCTAAAACCGGTAGTGTGTCTCCCACTACAAATTTTATTGTGTCTGAATATGCCATAATTAATTTTACCTTCCTAATGCTCTAGTGTCGAGCTGTCCATATACGGGTAGCCATTTATACCCATTAAAATCACCAGTTGCTACGTCCCAAGCTTTTTCTGCACTCGGCCCTAGTATAGGCACAAAAAAAGGATTTCCATATCTTTTATCTTCCATAAATAAAGGAATAGCCAAAGCAAATGGTCCTAGCTGCCCAGATCTATCTAGAACGTCAAACCAATAATCTCCGTTAGACATACTCCTAGAAGATTGATAATTCACTCCAGGGTCATTTGGGCTAATACCAGGTAACAACCATGATAAACCTATTTTAAATCTTTCTCTTAAGTCCCAACCTAGCATTGTTAAAGGCATAAGAAGACTTGCTCCAAATAACAATGGTGCTACGCCATCTGATATATGGCCTGTTTCTCCTTTTTTAGTTTTACCTTCTCTAATTAATCCGCCCATAATGTTTTTACCATACGCGTAGTAGAAAGATTTTAATTGCCAGACTAGTGCAAAATTAGGATCAGAAGCCCAAATAGGTCTTTCGGCTGCATTTGGTCTTACTATAGATTCATCTACAAACCTACCCATAGCAGCAGATACCTGCGGGTGCGCATCTATATCCTGTCCCTCTGAAGCTAAAATTTGTTCGGATGTAACGTTAAGCTCTTTTAGATACCTTGCAGACAACATAACATCTTGATCGCCTTCATACCCATCTTTAACTATTTTTGCATGTTTGAGTAAAAAGTCTCTACCCATACCGGCGGCAAACTTTCTAGTAAACATTGTCCATCTTTCTAGCTGTGTATATTTAAACCAGCCGTTAGATAGATTTCTGCCCCATTGATCAAGCATGTCCATCTCACCTGCATATAATATAGTAGTAGCGGCTGCTTCTACCCCATTAGTTCCTATAGATTTTGCTAACTGAGCCCCTTCTTTTTGGCCCATAGCTTGCCCTAGGTTCTTAGAAATAGTATTAAGCTCGAAGTTTCTACTACGGAGTATAGGCCCTGCTGCATCAGGTACTGAAGCAAATACTGCCATACCTAAAAGGTTTACTACATTTAACAGTAAACCCCCTCCTGTTACCTTTCTCCACATATCATTCTTTATAGGATTAATATTTCCTAGCATAGCGTCTATAGCTTCTTTAGCCTGGCTACGTTCTTCTTCTGGTAAATTGTTTATTAAAACATTAACTCTAGCCGCTCCACCTCTTTTTTCGTACTCCGAGCGTCTTACTGCATTTCGTATGTACTCTAGCATAGCTATTTCAGGGGGCACTATTAAACCTTCTTGTAAAAGTGTTTCAGAATCTAAAGCTTCAAATAGTTCTGCTCTTTTTTTATTCATACCTATCTCAAAATCATCGGTAGCAGTAGGTAAATTTACAGATTTTTCATTGTTCTTTATAACTCGTTCAGTTACTTTAGTAGCTTCTTCTATAGAGATGTTATTACGTTCTGCTAGTAGTTCTATTATCTTTGTACGTTTTTTACTTTTAGAAGCTATATCTGCGACATGAATTATACGCGGGAAGAAGTTTGGTCTTCTTTCTACACCATACTTGGATAGTTCTAGCTCGTCATATATCTTAAATAAAAACTCTCTAATTTGTTTAGCTTTGGGAGATAACTGGTCATCATTTAACTTTTCATTACTAGCTTCTTTAAATACAGCAACTTCGTCTTGGGTAAAAGCTTTATCAGTACCAGTTAAAACGTTAATACTATCATCATCTCTAATAATTCTTACTAACCTATTAATATACATGTTAGTTTTTCTATTCGCTTCATTGATAAAACCAACATCTTTTTGGTTCCCACTTACTGTATGGAATATATCTGCAAGGGCTTTACCGACTCCGGTATCTTTTCCTAAGTTACCCAAGAAGCTATGCGCATCGTAAAACAATTTTTTAAACCATTTAGGCATTTTACCGTTCTTGATAATTCTTTCAGCTTCCCTGTTAATTCGTTGTACTTGTTTTTCTCCTACTTTTGGTGGAAAGACTGCATCAAGCATACTTTCTATATGAGCTTTGTCTAAGTAATGAATTTCATTCTCTCTAATAGAAGGTTCTTTAGCAGCTTCTAATACCCCATTTACATATTCAGCAAAAGTTTCACTAAAAGCAAATCGTGGTTGTACGACACTAATTTGAGGGCGTGTACTAGTTTCAAATTCCTTTAAACGTTTAGCTATACGTAATAAAACAGATTGACCTATGTTTTTAGCTTGTAAAGACACTCCTTTTTCAGAATCAAATAAGTAAGCTCCTGTTTTATCTGATGCCCACTCCTCCATGCCATTAGCCTGTTGCCATTGACCTATTTGAGGGTTTGCTTGTTTATCTTTATTAAACTCATTAATTAACTTTGCTCTAACTTTAGGATTACCTAATGTTTTAAGAAGTTCATCTCTTAAAAAACTGTGTCCTATTTCGTGCCCTAACCTTTTGTAATATAAACCCTGTAGGTCTAAGTCAGGGTCTATGCCTACTTTTAAAATAATTACATCGTAATCTCTGAAGGGTATATTTATACCTTTTATGCTGTTTTTATCTAAAACTTGTTGTCTGTATTCTTGTATCTTTGAATTAATGTTTTCATCGCCTACATCTATGTTGTCTGTTTCTCTTGTAGTAAATATTTTAATAGGCTTAGTTATTTTTAATTTGGTTCTAGCATTTTCTACAAGCTTTTCTACTAGACTTTTATTATTGCCAAAGCTACTTACAAAATCTTGAGATATAAAAATGTCAGCAGGTTTAGTACTTGGCTTAAATTTAATTTTAGTAAACTGTTGTTTTGCCCAAGAGGCTTGTTCCGCGTCCCATTGTTCATCTTTAGGTTTCTCCGCAAAAATAGGGTCCCCTTCTTCCTGGCTTATTTGTTCTGGGCCTAAATCTTGTGTATCAAATGTGCCTTCGCTAAGAGCCCTTTCTAACATTTCTACGTCTTTAGAATCTTGTTCTGATTCTAATGCAGTTCCTATACGTTCTTTTACTTGATCTAGTCTTTGTCGTACAGCATTTGAATTTCTAGGATCTATACCAAACCTATCTGCTATTGTTTTTTCTTGTGCGCTAAATGGTTTTTGTTCTTGTTCTTGTGCTGCCTCAGACAACTGCCCTAAAGTAAAAGTAGTGTCTCCTTCTGTATACACAACTGCATCAGGGTCAGAAAAAGTTGCGTCCGATATATCCTCAAATTTAAATGTAAGTTTTTGATTATCACTTTCTAAAAGGGTACCAACAAGCGTAGTAAAAGTATCGGCAAGCTGTTGCCTGTAATTTTGATTACTGTCTATAATACCTGCTCTACGTAAAACCCTTAAGTAGTTGTTCAAAAGGTTTGGCATATCTACAGCTCTAGCAGTGCCATCATTAGATGATATCTGCCAACGACTTTGCGTTGCTTTTTTTGTTGATTTAGATCTACGAACCGCTGAGTCTAAGTCACTTTTTATATCTTCAAAACCTTGTGCCCTTGTTAAAGGATTACGTGCGTAAGGGGCTATAACGTAGCCATTACCTTGCTCTTCTATCTTATAAGTTTTGTCAGCACCAAAATAAACGTCTGATACTTCTAAATATCGTTTAAGAAGTAATCTCGAATATTTATTATCTCTTATATTTTTATCAAACTCTGCCCTAAAAGCAGGGTCTACTAATTGCCTAGCATCTGCTATTAAGTCTGCAGTAGGTTGTGTGTTTTCATAGTTTTCATCTGGGGTTGTCCAAGCCTGTCCTGCTTTATTAAGAAAGGTTTTAGTTTCTACTTTACCTGTATCTTCTATTTTAGTAGGTACTTCTGATTCTATTGTTTCTTGAAAGTCATTTGCAAACTCATTAAAGTCCAGACTATCTTGCATGTTATCTAAATCACCGTCTTCGATTGTTCTTACATCCCCAACTATTGTGGTAGCTTCTACCCTGGCATCTAAATGGGTTTCTCCGTCTACAAGTTCGTAAGTGTACTCAGGGTTATTTCCAAATATTTGTTTAGCTTGTTCTAAGTGCATGGCCCCGTCTTCGTTTAGAGCGCTAGTTTGATGGTAGTGAACAGGTATACCGTCTTTGTTTTTAACTTCGACTACATGAGTATCTGTAGATAATCTAGAACGCGGGTACCTTAAGAAACTAGTCAAAGTCTCATCTACAAACTTAGTAGATGGAGTGTTTAACTCCATTAATTGTTTAAAGGATTGAATTTGATCAGGGTCATTAGAAAGTAATATACCCCCCAACCCTGTTTCTGGGTTGCCCATGTCATATCCTTTTATAGCATCCCCATATTTTTTACCAACTTTATCTGATATTTGATCCCATTGGTCATAGCTGTTTATATCTATCCAAACAGTCTCTTTAGTATTAGTAGGGTCCATCATTGCTTCGATTTGCGCTTCTATATATGAAGCGGGTTCTTTTATAACCCCAGGGCCGCCGTCTCCGTATTTCTCACTATACATTTTAGATAAAGCATCTTTTTGACGATTGATGTTAAGTAGTTCATTAGCCTTAGCAGTAATACTTGAAGCTGTACTTGCAGCTCCACCTATACCAAAACCACCTACTGCACCAGCAAACGCAGAGGTTGCTAAATCTAGTTTTGCTTGTTGTTTTGTGTACTCATCATCTATAGCAAATTTTTGCGCTACTTCAATAGCTGTTTGTCCTGTCTCTGCTACACCTTCTGCTCCGGTAGATACGCCGGTAGATATAAGTGCACGTTTTCCTATTTGAGATTTTTCCCTACCTGCTTTTGTTAAAAGAGATTTACCACCAGAATTTTTGAATACCTTTGTAACAGCATCAAACACTATTTTTTCTGTACCAACCCCTATAACTGTTGCGGGTACACCTAATCCGGCTGCTTTTAAAGCTGATACAGGATCTGTCATACCTTGTTCTGCAAAGTTACCAAAGAACGTACCAGCCATTTGTGGGTACTCTTGAGCTGCAGCACCCGTTATACCACCCCTGGTTAACCTTCTTTTGTACATTTGCGCTTGGAAGTTTTGATAGACTGCATCCATAACTTCTTTTTGTTTTTTACTTAATGCTTGTTTTTTAGAAGCAGCTTCTACGGATTCTGTAACCATTTTTCTAGTTAGCCCTTGTTTAGCTAAACGAGTAGTTACACCCTCGGCTGTTTTTTTAGTTAACGCTGCAACACCTGCGCCAACAACTGTAGCTGGAACTGTAGCCGGTGCAGTTAAAGCAGCGATACCTGTACCAACTAATGCAGGAACTATAGTAGCTATAGCGGAAGGTCCTATCTCACCAGTAAACCCAAGAGCAGCATTCATAAAGTCTTCAAAGTTTCCGTTTTCAAATGCAGCATCTTCAAATGCAGAAGCTGCGTCTACATAAGCTCTTGCACTACCAGCTGATTGAGCTTCCTCAGCCTCTTTTATAGAATCACGCATGGCTTGTTCTTGACCCATCATAGAGTCAACCATAGCTTTAAAGTAGTTAGTGTTGGCCTCCATGTTTTTAACACCTTTGTTAAAACCAGAAGCTATTTGCCTAGCTGGGTCAAACTCGTAGCCAAGTTCAGGCGTTGGTAAGTCTTCTTCATAAAGACCGGGTATTGCAGATCCTATAGTAGGCTCATCATTAAAAACGCCAATTAAAGACTTGACTGGATCATCGAATTTCTTTTGCATTTTCTATAATCGCTATAAG